>Ga0209602_1000687_pt1 | contig 32042 bp, 54 predicted proteins | sample COGITO_mtgs_1205_3_FD_184810 | JGI IMG/M metagenome (GOLD analysis project Ga0209602, IMG submission 184810) | Pelagic marine microbial communities from North Sea - COGITO_mtgs_120524 (SPAdes) (version 2) | ecosystem: Environmental > Aquatic > Marine > Epipelagic ...
AGATTACGGTAGCATACTACTGAGTATATGAGAGAGGAGCATTTCTGTGGACGCATATCCCCGAATGGCCAGAATTTCTCAGAGATTTTTCTGAGGTGCAGTGCACTACAGAGCTCGCCCCCCACCCCCCTTGGTGCCCCTTGGACCACTTCACCGGCTTCTACCTGTACGCGGGCCTGCGCGTGCGTGCGCGTGTAGCATATTGTGCGGCTAGTGTCAAGGGGGGTGCAATGACATTACAACATTGTCACACTGCCACACCTTGGCACACTTCTTGCTAATCCCTTGCGTATCAATGACATACACCACATCAATACTTGAGCCACTATCTATAGCTTGCAGTGATACTACCCTGTAAGGTCCTGTATGCCCTTGTGTGCGACGATAGGTGTACCCGTGCCTCTGCTATTCGTTACGCCCTAACCTTGCTTAGAGCTATAAAGTCTTGCTTCTATATAGGTAAATTAAACGCTATCATTAACTATCTGTAATAAAACTATTGTTGACTATTCTATTGACTGGTGTATAGTTAACTCAAGTCAAGGCAAACACGGATCGTTTGCAGCAAGGTGGCTTAAAGCGGTGTAGGAAAATAAATTGAAATAAAGTGTTGACAGTATCAAATAAGCATGTATACTGTTAACAAGTCGAGCGAATCACGCCATAAGCTCAAACCACTCGGTATAGTACGGGATAGGGCTTAGCAATAGGCCCCCCAGATAACAAAAACGCTAAAATATAATGTTAGGTAGTACTTCTAGTACCAGTGTGATAAGGCTGCGACCTTATACAGTGGATGAAGTGCTACTTATAGATTGTATTTTGAACAATAGGTTGGCAGTGTTTGGGTTTGATCACCTGAATACCTGTAGGGCTTTCGGTTACTGGCTGGAGTTGCCGCGCATGTAAATCCATATAAGGTAGTGGTGCCCTCCTATTGTTCAAGGTATAACTTACTAACGGGAGAGTAGCATGACTATACAAGTGAATGACATAGAATTTATGTTTGCACGATACGGCTTTATCGGGTGCCCCTTGACCCGTAAACAGATTGTGTCCCTACTTTGCAGGGGCATTGATCACGATAGAATTTATTCAATTGGCTGCGATATAGCGGCCCGATAACGGGAGAATACCGTGGATACTAATTGGCATAGTGAAACGCAAGAACGGTTTAGTAATTTTACAGTGGATCAATTGATATATACAAGAGAAGATGCCTATAATGCGGCTCGTGCCGGTGACGGGTGGAACCCAAAAGCTGGGCAGTATTGGTACGAAGTACACTATTGTATTCTGGAATTGAAAAAGAGAGAGGAGTATTAATCATGAGCTACGACGAAGCAATGGATGTAATGGTAACGCGAAGAGAAGCACGCCTTGAGATAGTGGAACATAATTTAGAGTGGTGCGATTTTATTAATGACTGCGGAGATTTGCCAGAGTATACAGGTGAGACAGTGTTAGCATGGTTGGGGTATTGATCACATGGATACGATACATTATAAAATTACGTTTAAATACAATGATGATTCTGAAGAAATAAGCTGGACGTACTCTCTGGATAAAGCTCTGGAGGCTAAGAAATATGGTGACATTAACAGCGAAGTGGTGAGTGTTACCATTGAAGCAAAAGAGAGAGGTGAAAGAACATGTCTTTATATATGATAACAGACTACGAAGCGCCTATTGACAGCAGTAATAGGGTGAGAACTGAGGCATTGACAGCGGAACAAGTGGCGGTCGTGTATGAATATAACAGACAAGCACGCCGTATATACGGACAAGCACGATTTGAGCTAGAAGTTATTGAAACTAACAAGGCGCTTAGAGCGTAAGGTGATAACATGGATAAGGTAGATTTGACACAATATACGGATAACGAACTATCGATGGTAGTGTATAATGACAGCGGCTTGTACAGTATGCGACATGATAGTGGTTTAATTTCTGAACTGGAGGAGTGGTTTAACTTCACACCTTGCCAACTATCGGTATTACTTGACGACTTAGAGGAGGAGCTAGAATGTATATAACATTGAGTACGGAACAGGCCATTGATATTTGTATGGATCATAAGGTGTTCGGTGAAGATCAATATGAAGCTACGCGGGCATTGGTTGAATATTTTGAGATGCTAGAAGAGGAGGGTGTTAAAGGTCTGGGCCTTGACCCAGTAGCATTAAGATGTGCGTTCTCTCTTTATACCTTGGGAGAGTGCGCGGAGGTGTGGGACATAGACACAAGTGGGGTGGAAGAAGAAGATCGATCTGAATTTATTCTTGACTACTTGCAGTGCCGAACTACAGTGATTAAGGTTGATGCTGATACCTATATTGTGGAGGAATTCTAATGAGCAATCAAGGGCATCAACGGGTGAAAGAGGGGCTTGAACTAGCAGGACTGGCCCTCTTCATGGTGTTAATACAGGCACCAGTTATAGTGGCAGTGTTGATATATAAGGGGGTGGTAGCATGAATTTAGATATTGATATAGGTACACGGTTTACAAAACGTGGTAAGCATAACAAGGGTAGGGTGTACACTGTAGTGGATGAATTAACTACCACCAATAGAGCGGGTGTAATAGTTAAGGTAGAGTTCTTATGTATTCATGGGTTTTGTGGTCAACAAGTTAAGAGCAGAGAGTGTGCAACGACAATTAAAATGGGGTTAATAGAATGAGTAATTTAAGAATAGCAAATCAAAATGGTTTTCACTGGGGCGAGACAGCATATATTATAGGCAACGAATACGGAACCTTGTGCGTGTCGTATGGGGGTAATGAGTGCGAAGCCTTAGATCATGCGGTCGATGCAGGGTTTTTAGATGTCCAACTAATGGGCGAGGAGGACCACGAGGAGTACAAGCGCATGATGTGGGAGGATAGCTACACCTACCTTGGCAATGCAAGTGAGGCATTCTGGACCGAATACCTATGGATTAAACCAGCGAGTGAACGTACTAAAGAGGTGGTATCATGAGTAGGAAACTAAAAGCAGGTGATAGAATCAAAGCGCTTGAAGGTACGCAGGCATTCTTCTGGTCAGAAGGTCGAGCGGGTACAGTGAGAACCGTGAATCACAGTAATAACCGTGGCGTTGCTAGTTGGGGTGATGATCCTACAACACTGGGCTTCAACTGTATTGATGTAGTGAAAATAAACGAGGAGTATTGATATGGGATTCTATAAGAACAAGGCAATAGAAGATAGTGAGGTGGACGTGATGTATATCGAAGCGGAGTCCAACCCTAACGAAGATTATTATTTTGAATGCACGGCGGAGGAGCTAGGGTATGCAATAAGACTAGGCTTTGTGGTCGAATCATACGAAGGGATCTACACTAAGAAGGGGGAGCTATGAATAACGAAGAGAAGTGGGCGAGAGCAAGGCTGAAACAATTAAACATTCACTACCTTGAAGATATTCTGTATCATGCACGCACCGCTGAGTACGAACACGACGTAAGTATATTTAATCATGTGACTGCTGGTGGTCCATATTGCACTAGCATGGCAGACTTGAAGGATGTCATTAAAAACTTGATGTTACTAATAGAGATGACAGACACAGAGAGGAGAGAGCTATGAACAATCACACGCGGTCCGAAATATACTTAGCAATCAAGGAGTTAGAGGACATACTCGACACGTATATCAGCTTAGGTATTGATGAGCACACTGATTTACTTCTCGGTGCCATTGAACGACTAAGAAATTTGATTGTCTAACACATAACATGAGAGGTGATGAGATGTTCGACTACAACTTACGTAACCTATTAGAATGGGTTAAAGAATACGGAGATGATGGAGACCTGCCCAACCAAGACGGGTCAGGCGGTGAGGCATACCGCTATGCTAAAGAGTTATTAATATTCATGGACGTAGTGGAGGAGAGAGATGGAGTGTAAGGGAACGAACTGTAAGTACAACCATAACATGAGTATACATTCAACGGAGTGTACACAAGAGCACGAGGAGGCTACGATGACAGGTGAAGAACAGCTACTACGTTGGATAGAGTTGTATAAAGACAAGCGTAATAAGGAGACGTGTCCTGCTATGGTTGTTACATTAAATAATATGATTAAGAATCTGGAGAACATGATAGATGAGCACGACTATTGATATGATGAGAGAAAAAGATTGGATTATGTACACTGCCTGTTTTTACTGGCCTGATAGTAGCATATCACCATTAGTGATACCATACAAGACCATAGATGGGGCGCTAACGAAGTTTAAAGAGATGGGAGGGTCATCGTATACCTTAGAGAACAACTTCCTTAGAGGGACACACAAGCAGGAAGGGAAGGGATGGCTGTTAGTGATAGAATCACACCATATGGCAGAAGATGAGGGAAGATATGAAGAAGATCAGTAGTTTTATAGGTGAATGGCATGATGTCATCATCATTATTATCATAGGCTATGCAATACTAACAACTATCGAGGCGACATTATGAACAAGCAAGAGACATCAATCGATCCAATTAATTTAGACGCACTACATGCATGTTCAACACCGTGTCCCGAAGTGCGAGGGTATAACTTTGAGAACTGGTACGAAACAGTAGGGAAGTGGAGTCAAGATATTGACACTAAAGATTTCTTAGAAGCAGAGATTAGAGAGGAGAACTTTGAATGCTAGTAAAGATATTAGTAGCAAGGGTATCAGGTAATCAATTCATCTACTTACAAAAAGGATATTCAATACAAGAATTCATGAGTGAACTACTACCACATAACGAGGTGAACTGACATGTTAACAGTATACGTTTTACTACAGATGATAATTGTAAATGGTGAGTATATCGGCAGCGTTCCAGTACCCTATATCTTTTATAGTATGGAGTCATGTGAGGATAACAAGATGCCATTCGCATCAACCCATCCACCGAAGGATGAGAACACGAGGCACGCCTATGTATGCAGTGAGTACAATCCTCAGATGAATTAAATAAGTCTATATATCAATGGCTTACCTTATTCCTTACAAAAACTTAATGAAAAAGTGGGGAAAAATCAGGGTAAAAAGTGTTTATTAGTATATGATACTAGGAGAATGGAGATGAATGATCGACTCAAGAACGAGGCTTACCAACTAGCCTTGTCTGATATACAAGGACTGGCTTGGAAGTGGTGTAAAACTAAATATATAAAAGAAGATAACATGCTAGACCGAGATGATATAGAACAAGAAATATCTATCGCATTCTTTAGAGCATTAGATACATATGAAGATCAATCCTTTACCTTTAGGACTTATTATAATAGAGTTATCTTTAATCATATGATGAACTTTGTCAGAGCTATCAAGGCTAGGCGTCCTGATGGTATCAGTATTGAGAGTCTTGATGTTGTTGATGACTACATGACAGCATCTTTAGATGTAACAGAGAAGGCTAAAGATATACTTAAAGTATTACAGACCAGCCTATCAGATAGAGACTACGAAGTAGTAGTACTGTACTACGGAGTAGGACTACCAGCAGCATCTACCCTTGTGGATATAGAGAGACTAACAGGTGTGCCTAACCAAACAGCATCAAGAATTATTAAGAAGGCTTTAGATAACAAAGAGATTAAAGATCAACTAAGATACCTACAATAGGAGATAATCGTGGCCGATTGCATAGAAAAATTAGAACATTCATGTGGAAGTAGTGATGGGCTTCAAGTATTCAAAGAGAGTAGTGGTGTGTATCATGGTTACTGCTTCGCTTGTAGTACGTTTGTAAAGAATCCTTACGATGATAAGCCTGATGACTACAAACCACCAACAGCTAAACTTAAACGTCCACTAGAGGACATACAGAGGGACGTAGAGGACATCAACACATGGGGTTGTCATGGCCTACCGGATAGGAAGTTAAAGAAAGAATACTTAGAATACTTTGGTGTTAAGGTAGGTGTTAGCGAGACGGATGGTACTACACCAACGACAGCAGCCTTTCCTATCTACCGAGGTGGTGAGATTGTTAGCTATAAGCTAAGAGATCTGCAAGAGAAGCACATGTTCAGCTTAGGTAATGCCAGCAAGCCCCAGCTATTCGGATGGGAGCAGGCAGTAGCAACAGGTGCACCAAGACTTATCATAACAGAGGGAGAGTTCGATGCGGTGGCCTTGTTCCAAGTACTTAAAGATCTTAACACTGATCCTAAGTATGCAGACTTTAACCCTGCTGTGGTCAGCTTATCCAATGGCTCAGGTGGAGCGAAGAGACAGATACTCGACCAGCTATCGTACATCAAACAACATTTCAAAGATGTGGTACTTGCCTTTGATATGGATGATGCCGGTAACATAGCAGCAGCAGAGGTGTGTAAGATATACCCCGAAGCTATGCGTGCTAACCTACCAGCTAAGGATGCTAATGAATGCTTAGTGAAAGGTCATAAAAAATCTTTAAAAAATTCTGTACTCTTTAAGGCAGCAGCACCAAGCAACAGTAAGCTAGTGTATGGTGACAGCCTAACAGAGAGCGCATGTAAGGAAGCAGAGATGGGGCTTAGCTTTCCATGGCCTGCACTAACAGCGCTCACACGAGGCGAACGATGGGGTGAGGTGAGGTACATAGGGGCAGGTGTTAAGCAAGGTAAGTCTGAGTTGCTCAATGCCTTGGCAGTACACAAGATCCTAGTACACGGAGAGAAAGTATTCTTAGTTAAACCAGAGGAGGCAAACAATAAGACATACAAGCTACTCGTAGGTAAGGCAGCTAGTCGTGTGTTCCATGATCCTAACATCAAGTTCGATCAGAAAGCATGGGATGAATGGGAGCCACGCATAGGTAGGAACGTAGCTATGCTAGACCTGTATCAGAATGCAAGCTGGGAAACAGTTAAGGCTGATATAGTACAAGCAGCAGCAGAGGGATACCGTACAGTATACCTTGATCCTATCACTAACTTTACTAACACACTGTCAGCATCAGAGGCTAATGAAAAGCTAGGCCAGATAGCCAGTGAAGCAGCATCATTAGCTAAGGACCATAAACTATCTATAACAATCTTCTGTCACTTGCTCTCGCCCGGCAATGGTAAGAAGCCACATGAGAGAGGAGGTGATGTACTATCTAATCAGTTCGCAGGGTCACGGTCAATGATGAGGTCATGTCATTACATGATGGGACTCAAGGGTAACAGAGATCCTGAACTAACAGAGGATGAACGTAATTGCAGGGACTTAGTTATACTAGAGGACAGAGAGTTCGGTAGTGTAGGTACAGTGCCACTATTCTGGGATAAAAATACTGGACAATTTTCACAGAGGGTAGAGGAATGAATATAGATGTTAAGAGGATTGGTGATTACTTATCTGTCGAGGTAGAAATAGCTGATGCCACTATAGACTTAGGTTTTCTTGAGGAGGATGAGGCTAATGAGCTGGCGGATAAACTGCTAGATGTTGTTTGGGATCTCACAGGTAAGCCGGTATATTTTGAGGAGGCTTTATGAAGACATATGAGATAGAGATGACAGAGGTGCAAAGGGTTTGCTACCGTGTCGAAGCAGAGAATGAAGACGCTGCCATCGAGAAGTACGAGAACGCAAGTGTGTACGATCAGATACGTATGATGGTAGGTTCAAAGGGCGGTGTTGACGCAATGACAAACGTGAAGGAGGTGGTAAGGGGGGTGGTAGATGAGTGAGAAAATAGATTTACGTGGGGGTACAGATGAAGAGCTAGTATGTGAAGTTCTTCGCCTTGATAGGCTGTACGACAAACTCAACAATCCGGACGAATTAATGGCTGTATTAGTTGAAGAATATTTATTTACGTGGTGGCAAGTAGGCCATCTTATCGATGAACTTGATCTAGGGTAAGGGAATGAATAGAAAAAAGATTAAAATGTTTTTTGTTGGGTTGCTTCACCTTATTATCTCGCCAGTCTACATACCTGCGATGATACTGTGGGAAGAAAGAGATGCAATTGCAGACTACTATGATCAATGCTTTAAAGCTATAACATTTAAAAGTCTGTAAATTATAGGAGAAAATTTTATGCTATGCTACTTTGATTTAGAAGCCAATGGTTTACTTGATACAGTAACAAAGATACACTGTGGTGTCTTCATTGAGGCAGCATCAGGCAAGCAGCACATCTTTGAAGGTCATCAGATGAAAGAGATGACTGAGTTTATGGATACATGTAGCATGTTGGTAGCTCATAACGGTATCGGTTATGACTTCCCTCTGTTAAAGATGATGCTTAACTATGAGTACAAGGGTATCAAGATTGACACAGCCCTTATGTCTAGGCTTCAACGGCCTGAACGTAAGCTACCTTATGATTGTCCTGATAAAGGTACACGTCCTCACTCACTAGCTGCCTTCGGGTATCGGGTAGGTAGGGGTAAGGTAGTACATGAGGACTGGACAACATACACACCGGACATGTTACATCGATGTGTCGAAGATGTGGAGATTCTTCGACTTGTCCACGGTTATCTGAAAGAAGAGGGCGGCCCTAGCTGGATAGCCGCACATCAATTGACTCACCGATTGTTCGAGATACTACACGAACAAGAGAAGTATGGCTGGCTGGTTGACCGCACATGGATTGATAAGTCTATCGCAATGCTCACACATTGGATAGCTAAGATCGATAGTGTCGTGGTGCCACGGCTGCCACAGGTGCTAGTGATTGATGAGACTAAGAAGGCAGGTGAGCTAGGCTGGGTACGTAAACCCTTCCTTAAATCAGGGCTGCCCTCTTCACAGGTATTGAAATGGGAGGGTGAATCAGATCATGTTGCTGGTCCATTCAGTAGAATAAGTTACCGACCTGTCAACTTAGACAGTAACAAGGAGACAAAGGACTGGCTGCTAAGAGAAGGATGGATACCAGAGGCATGGAATTATAAGAAAGAGAATGGTAAGCTGCTCAAGGTAGACAAGAAGCTAGTGAGAGCTAGTCCTAAGTTAAATGGTGCTGATGCTTTCCGTGGTGTTGATGGTAAGATAGGTCGGCTTATAGCTAAGCGTGTGCAGTGTAAGCATAGACGTAGTAACTTAGAAGGATGGGTTAAGATCATACGTGATGATGGCCGTATCAGTCAGGGTATAGCGGGTATGTGTACAACAGCAAGGCTTAAACATAGAGGCATAGTAAACGTACCTAGTGATGGTGCATTCTTTGGTAAGTGGATGAGGAAGTCATTCATATCTAAGGATGGATACTCAATCGTAGGTGTTGATGCTGCTGGTTGTCAGAACCGTATGCTTGCAGCAAGGGTAGGTGATGATGCTTTCACTGAGATATTAATCAATGGGGATAAGGCTAAGGGTACAGCCATCCATCAGATAAACCAACAGGCTATAGCTGATGTAGGTATCACTGTTAGCTATGGTCAAGCAAAGAATCTTAACTACGCATTCATGTTTGGAGCTAGTGATAACAAGCTGGGTGATATTATAGGGGAGAATAAAGATACAGGTACACGTATCAGGGATGCATTACTTAGTGTATCAACAGGGTTCTCTGATTTAGTATTGAACTTAACTAAAGAATGGGTGTCTAATGCTAAGACAAGATTGAATGACTGGGATAAGAAGGAACACTATGATGGATGGGTTGAAGGATTAGATGGTAGGCCTATACACATAGAGAGTGAACATCAGATCCTTGTGTATGTCTTACAAAGTGATGAAGCAATCCTTATGCAACATGCACTGGTGTTACTAAAAGAATGGTGTGATGCTGAGGGATGGACTCATGGTGAGGAGTATGGGTTCGTAGCTAATGTCCATGATGAATTTAGTGCAGAGGTACGAGATGATCTAACTGAGCGTTACTTACATCTAGGATGTGAGGCTATAGCTGAGGCAGGTCGTAGATTAAAGATAGCATGTCCTCACCAAGGTGATGGTATGATAGGTAAGAATTGGATGGAGGTCCATTAATGGCATACAGTAAAGAATTAGTAACCGTTATGCATGAGGGCGGCTGTGTCACACCAACATCACACAAGCTGAATCAAGACGGTTACTTTAGGAAGCAGGTGTGGGTAGATGGTACATTGAAACCTATGATGTATCACCGACACATCTGGATGCAGGAGAGGGGAGACATACCTGAGGGCTACGAGGTAGATCATATCTGTAGGAACAGGGCATGTTGTAACATAGACCACCTTCAATTGCTAACAGTAAGTGACCATAAGGTTAAGACTAACAAGGAAAGAAGTAAGGATAGGATAGATCAAGCCTATCAAACATGGATAGCTGAGGGTCTATCAGGCTCTGAGTTAGGCAGGAAGTACAACACAACAGAGAGTACAGGCTGTCGGTGGGTACGTAAGTTTAAAGAAGACACACGCACTAAGCGTTCAAACTAAAATCAAAATAGGAATCAGACAATGGCTTTAAATGCTAACAAGGTAAGAAGTTCCGGCGGTAAGAGTAAGTTTAAACCACAAGCACCAGTAGCTGTGGGTACATACCCAGCTCGACTGGTATCAATCATTGACTTAGGTGTACAAGCACGACGACCATGGAAGGGTGAAGCAAAAGATCCTATCGCCATGATCCGATGTACATACGAACTTACTACTGAGTTCATGAAGGATGAAGCAGGTAAGGATGATGAGACTAAACCACGATGGATCAGTGAGGACTTCCCGTTCTATGGCTTGAGTGCCGATAGAGCTAAGAGTACTCAACGATACCTAGCACTTGATCCACAGCAAGCAGCGGGTGGTGACTGGGCTGAGTTGTTAGGTGCACCAGTAGCACTCACTGTAGTTCACAATCCTAAAAAGGATGACAGCACTATCGTGTATGCTAACATCGGAGCAACATCTCCTATCATGAAAGGCATGGATGTAGCTGAGCTAGTCAATGACCCTCAGCTGTTTGACTTCGATGAGCCTGACATGGATGTGTTCAATGGACTGCCTGACTTCTTGAAGGATAAGATCAAGGGTGCTACTAACTTCCAAGGCTCAGCTCTTGGTGCGTTACTAGGTGGTGGTGTAGTCCACGAGCCTATCGTTAACACGGATGAGGTGACACGCACTGGTGATGAAGCAGTTAATCCTTACGGTTAACACATAAGGCGGGGGTAAAACCTCGCCTTTTTTATGCGAGAAATTTTATGATGAATCATCATGTATATAAATATTATAGATGGAAGCTCTTTGTTGCTAAGCAAGAGAAGCACTACTGGTCAGCCTTTCATTATGAGACACAAGCAGAGTTGGAGTTGATATGCGGGCTTTAATAGACGGAGACTTATTAGTATATGAATGCTCGGCAGTGGCTGAGTATCCTAAGGATGAACCAATCAGTAACTTTGATTTTGTTATCGAGGTATTTCATAACAAGCTAAGGGATATGTTAAAGGCTGTTGATTGCACAGACTACACCATGTACCTTACAGGTAAGGGTAACTTCAGGGAGCAGGTAGCAGTAACCAAGCCATACAAGGGCAACCGTAAGGGAGAGAAACCTTTCCACTACAATAACCTTCGTGCTTATATCATGTCACATACATGGGCTGTAATGATTGAGGGTATGGAAGCTGATGATGCACTGGCTATCAATCAGACAGAAGATACAATCATATGTAGTAGAGATAAAGATCTAAGGATGGTGGCCGGTTGGCACTATGGATGGGAATCAGGACAGCAAGGAGAGTTCGGACCTTATCAGTTCTCTAAGCATGGTGAGCTACACCTATCAGAGAATAGGAAGAAGCTAACAGGTGGTGGGTTGATGTTCTTCTATAGTCAATTACTAACAGGGGATAGCACTGATAACATTCCCGGTTTGAAAGGCTATGGTCCTGCTAAGGCTTATGATCTCTTATGTGATTGTGAAGATGAGTATGAGTTGTTCGATGTTGTATCAGTGGCGTATGAAGACCAGCATCAAGATAAGTTTGAAGAGTATATGTTAGAGCAAGGTCGTCTGTTATGGATGGTGAATGACCTGAACGAGGATGGTAGTCCTGTTATGTGGGAGCTACCTATGTATGTTTGGAAACCAGAAGAGGGTCTTGATGATGTATGAAGTAACACACAATGATGCACTAGGTATGTATACTATGACCTTTGCTGATCATAAGGATGCACTGGATTACTACTATGATGTACTGCCTACATCCTTTGATGTACAGATCTTTAAATGCAGTGTCTTTGATGTAGAGGAGGGAGCATGGGACGAAGAGTAGCTAAGACTAGAGGCGGTGGTCGTTACACTGAGGCAGGGTACTTTGGATTCATTCGGAGTGGACTGAGACAGAAGAGTATGCGATGGCCACCTAAGTACGATGTAATGAACAAAGCTAAGAGACCATACACTGGGCCTGATAAGAGACGTAAGTTTGAATACTTATGTAATGGATGCAAGCAGTGGTGTGCAGGTAAAGAGGTAGCAGTAGATCACATCAAAGAATGTGGAAGCCTAAAGTCTTACGATGACTTAGCTCAGTTTGTTGAAACATTATTCTGTGAAGAGGACAACTTACAAGTGTTATGTAAGGGATGTCATAATATTAAAACACAAGAGGCTAAGAAGAAATGAAAATACTAATGCTTGATATAGAAACAAAACCACACAAAGCATACTGTTGGGGTCTGTTCGATCAACGTATCGGCCTCAATCAGATTGTAGAGGCAGGCGGTACACTATGCTGGGCTGCTCGATGGGTTGGTGATAAGGAAGGTAAGTTCTTCTTTGGTGCTGAGTGGGAGACTAAGAAGAATTACATTCAAACTATCTGGAATCTATTGGATGAGGCTGATGCTGTCATTCATTACAATGGTAAGAAGTTTGATATACCTACACTGAACTGGGAGTTCATTCAACACGGACTTACACCACCATCTCCTTACAAAGAGATTGACTTGCTTCAGACAACAAGACAGAAGTTCAAGCCGGCATCTCGTAAGCTAGACTATGTTGCGTCTAAGCTAGGCATCGGTGCTAAGGTATCTCATGCAGGTATGCCACTGTGGACTGGCTGTATGAATGGTAACAGGAAAGATCGTAAGACAATGAAAGAGTATAACATCCAAGATGTATTCTTGTTAGAAGAATTATATCTCAAGCTATTACCTTGGATAGGCAGTCATCCCAACCGTCAAGTGTACTCAGGTGAGCGTGATACATGCCCATCGTGTGGTAGTCACGACATCCATTACCGAGGCTACGCATACACCAATGCAACTAAGGCTCGGAAGTTTAAGTGTAATGGTTGTGGTAGTTGGAGTAAGTCAGCTAAGTCGGAGAAAGGTGCAGCATCTAACCTACGTGGGGGGAACATATGAATTGGATAACAGATCCTAATAGATCAACAACACTGCACGCAGCACAAGCTACGAGAGAAGCTCGTGCATTCGGAAAGCAGGTAGGAGGTGATCACTATAAGGATCAAGGCATCCAACCATTGGAGATAACGTACCGAAACTTTGGATACGCTGGTGTTAAGGCATCAGTGTACACCAAGGTGAACAAGTACCTTACTCGTAACAAGGGTAATGAGTTAGAGGATATACACAAGGCTATCCACTGTCTTGAGATGTTAGCAACATTTAAAAATCAATCAACAATACCGGAGAACAATCATGAGTGAAGAGACTATGTTCCAAGTAAAAATCTATGACTTGAAAGCGGTATTAGGTGATGACATAGTAGTAGATGGCATCCCTGATATGAATCATGCATACGTGATGGTTATGTCTAATGATGAAGATGAGACAACCACTGTCTTCTTAACATGTGATGAGGGCATAGAGGACATGGCTGTCACACTAGAGAAGGTAGCTAGTGAGATACGTACCTTGAAAAAGGAGACACAACAATCAATCCACTAAGAGATGTTAGAGACACTAATGCAAAGAGGGTGATCCAAGAGACGGGAGGGGTCTTGGATGCAGTAACCACAGTCCTCTTTACGCTATGGTTAGTATCAGCATTGACTATCTTTAGCGTAGTAATGTTTATTTTATATCTTATAACGAGGTGATCATGGACTTAGAAGCGATAGTAGTATATATAATCATGGGGATTACAGCGGCGACATTGCTAACTCAAGTTTGGTTAATCGTATACTATCTTAGTAAGATAGCAGCGGGGGTGTTATGAATGAGAACGTGATTGTACAGGGGAGCTTCGGCTCCCTTGCTGCTCTAAAGAAGCAGCTAGAAAAGAACGGAGTGAAGGTTATTTCCTTCGATGGTAAAACATTAACCACAGACCACGCTACCTTTTCCATGGTAGACCAAAAAATAATCAGAGAAACTAGGGACAATTAATGGATCAATACCAACAGTACATACACACTAGCCGATACGCACGCTGGCTGCCTGAGCTTCAACGAAGAGAAACATGGGAGGAAACGGTAAGTAGGTATGTAGATTTCTGGGTAAATCGTGGAGATTTAGATAGCAAGACAGCTACTAAGATGCACAAGGCTATCTATAACATGGAAGTAATGCCATCAATGAGATGCCTTATGACAGCAGGTGTTGCACTTGATAGAGATAACATGGCGGGTTTCAACTGTAGTTACATAGCCATCGATCATGTACGTGCATTCGATGAGATCTTATACGTTCTCATGTGTGGTACAGGTGTAGGCTTCTCTGTTGAAAGACAATCAGTAAAGAAACTGCCAGAAATATCAGAGGACTTTCATGAAACAGACACAACAATCATCGTCAGAGATAGCAAGATCGGGTGGGCTAAAGCGTTTAAGGAATTGCTCGGACTACTCTACTCCGGACAGGTGCCAAAGTGGGACGTGTCCAAGCTCAGACCAAAGGGTGCACCACTCAAGACTTTCGGTGGCAGAAGTAGTGGGCCTGAGCCTTTGGTTGCTCTGTTTAACTTCGCTGTTCGTATGTTCCGTAATGCTGCTGGCCGTAGGCTTACTAGCCTTGAGTGTCATGACCTAGTATGTAAGGTAGCTGAGATTGTAGTGGTAGGTGGTGTGCGTAGGTCGGCACTTATCTCTCTATCTAATCTATCAGATGATCGAATGCGAGGGGCTAAGCTAGGTAACTGGTGGGAGTTAGACGGACAACGTGCACTTGCTAACAACTCAGCAGTGTATACAGAGCAGCCTGACTTCGAGGTGTTCTTAAAGGAATGGGTATCGTTACATGAGAGTAAGTGTGGTGAGCGAGGGATCTTCTCTCGTATAGCCAGTAAGAATCAAGCAGCTAAGAGTGGCAGGCGGGATGTCGATCACGACTTCGGCACCAACCCTTGCAGTGAGATCATCTTACGATCAGCTCAGGTTTGTAATTTGTCTGAGATAGTGGTTCGTAGTACTGATACACCACAGGATCTAAACCGTAAGGTAGAGATGGCTGCTATCATTGGTACATTACAGTCTACTCTTACTGACTTCCGTTATGTACGTCCTATCTGGACACGTAACACAGCAGAAGAAAGACTACTAGGTGTATCGATGACTGGCATTATGGACCACCCACTGCTAAGCAAGACATCATGTGCACCTTTGTTGGAGAAGCTGAAGAATAAGGCTGTCACTGTCAATAAGAAGTGGGCTAAGCGTTTAGGTATTGAACAATCTACGGCGATCACCGCCGTGAAACCTAGCGGTACTGTCTCACAGTTAGTTGATAGTGCATCAGGCATCCATGCTAGGTACTCACCTTACTATGTCAGACGTGTACGGAGTGATACTAAAGATCCTCTTACCGCTCTGCTACAGGATCAGGGTGTACCATGGGAGCAGGATGTAATGAACGCAGAGAACGTAGTGTTCAGCTTCCCTGTTAAGGCACCGAAGGATGCAGTGTGTACCGAGGACTTAGATGTCAAGAAGCAGTTAGACTTATGGGAGGTGTACCAAGATCATTGGTGTGAACACAAGCCATCTGTTACTGTGTACTACAGTGATGACGAGTTCTTAGCAGCAGGTCAATGGATATGGGATAAGCTAGATAAGTGTAGTGGTGTGTCGTTCCTACCAAGGTCTGATCATGTCTACCAGCAGGCACCTTACGAAGAGATCAGCAAAGATGTGTACAGTAACTTGTGCAAGTCTATGCCTAAGATTGATTGGAGTAAGTTGTCACAGTATGAATCATCTGACATGACAGAGGGGGCTCAAACACTAGCCTGTGTTGGACCATCGTGTGAAATTTAGGAGTCTAGTATGAAGATAGGTCAAACAATATGGAGGGCCGGCTTCGCGCTGGTCTTTGTATTCTTGGGGGTGACTGCTTGTATAGCAGGTATTGACATCCTAATATCAATAGGAGTGTAGTATGAATATTGCTAGTACGTTATGTGCAGTAGGGCTATCATTGATCTTATCTGGGGGTGCGTTCAGCGCCTCTATGTATGAAGAGAAAGATATTGTACTGTCTTGGCAGGCACCTACCTACAATGAAGACGGAACACCTCTTGTCCTTAGCGACATCTTAGAGTACGAGCTTGAGGCTCTGCTCACAGATGCGTGTGAGGACGGGGAGTGGCTCTCTTGTGAACAGATCTACTCATGGATACCAGAGTCTATGATCCTAGTACGAGGGACGTACTACTACGTGTATGAAGTGTACTACGTAGTAATTGATTCTCAGGAAGAGGCCATGACCTTTTATGATGTACCCAACTTTGACTGGGTGTTGTCTATGAGAACAATTGCTACATCTGGGCTTGAGTCTGAACGATCTGGCTACGTAGTGTTACCTAAAGAATTCTTTTTAATTGAATAGAGGTGTAGTATGGGTGATGACGACAAGAAGGGGACTGTTAGAATGAAACCTATGACTGATGAAGAGATGAGACAACTGCTCAAGTACATGGGGGATGGTGATGATGAAGGCATGGATGCTTTCTTTGAGAACCTGCTTATTGAGGACGCAATCATGGAAGAATATTACATGAATGAGCCTCGCCCTCCTAAACCTAAGCCCAAAGCATTGGCCCCACCTAAGCCATTGCCTAAGCCCCATGAGATTATGGAGCAGCTTAATGAGTACATCATTGATCAAGATGATGCTAAGAAAGTATTGTCTGTAGCTATCTACAATCACATGAAGAGAGCTAAAGATCCTGAGAACATGTATCTTAGGAAGTCTAACATCATGTTGATAGGCTCTACAGGTACAGGTAAGACGCTGTTTGCTCAGACCATAGCCAAGGCTGTTGACATACCATTAGCTATTGCTGATGCTACGTCACTGACGGAGGCAGGGTATGTTGGTGATGACGTTGAAACAATACTTGAAAGACTTCTTGATGAGTGTGATCATAATGTTAAGAAGGCAGAGCGAGGTATCATCTACATCGATGAGATCGATAAGGTGTGTGCCAGAGCTGACTCAGGTGGTAAGCGTGACATATCAGGGGCAGGGGTGCAACATGCACTACTCAAACTAATAGAGGGTACGATTGCTACTGTTAAGATTGGATCAGGTCACAACCAGACGAAGGTTAAGGTTGATACATCTAACATCTTGTTCATTGTAGGGGGTGCGTTCAGTGGTATAGATAAGATAGCAAGTGCAAGGCTGAACGGGAAGGGTAACTCAATAGGCTTTGGTGCTGATGTAACAAGTGTTGATGACGACAGACAAACACCAATGTCTGATACATCTCTTGAAGATCTTAAATCATATGGCATGATACCTGAGCTACTAGGTAGGATACCTGTGTTAGCTAAGCTCAATCCATTAGATGTTAATGCGTTAAAGAGGATCTTGACTGAGCCTAAGAACGCTATCGTTAAACACTATGAGGAGTTGTTTGCTTTAGATGGCACGTCTCTGAGAATATCAGATGAAGCACTAACTAAGATAGCTGAAGAAGCTATTGAGAATGGAACCGGAGCTAGGGGATTACAATCTATAATGGAACGTGACCTACTAGATTATATGTTTGACGCTGAAGAGAATGTGGAGATAGACTTATGATTACAATACAGCATGTACAAGATGAAGATATGAAACCGTATGGCAACGTGTCTACTGTTACGTTTGAGATTGATGACAGTCAGTCTACTATAGATGATCTACTTCAAGCCTTCGATTACTTTATAAAAGCTATCGGGTATCACCCCGAAGGATGCTTGGAGTATGTTGAGGAGGAGGAGTTAGTATGATAACAAGTGAGACATTCACCACGTACCAACAGGTGATGGAGTACCTGATCCAGACTGAGCCGGATCAGTTCTCTGTTGCGTGTCATGAGCAGGAGGATGGGAGCCAAGTCTGGTTCTTATCCACACCTGATGGAGAGGAGAAGGCTGTATATTAATCTTCTTCTTCGTCCTCGAACATCATCCCTATCTTCGCAGTTTCTAACATACCCACCACCAAGGTTGGGGGGAGTACGTCGAGAGCATCATCAATAGCTGATTCAAGCTGTTCCATGAACGCCTCGACTGCTTCATCCCAGTCCACTTCTTCTTGTCTCGCCTTCTGCTTATCACTAAAACTTGTATCAAGACTCATATACTCTTCCTTATTTAAAAACCCAAAGACCTATACCAACAACAATACCTGCTACCCAGTAATACTTTCTATACTTAGGACTCTTAACCTTGTTGACCTCACTGGCAGCTTCAACATGGTTGAATGCAGCTACCACACCACCTGTTTGTCTAAAGAATATGTTAACCAATGGACCACATGCTAAGAGAGCGATGGCTGCTGGCCACTGCATATAGAAAGCAAACCATGTCACACCCCAGTATAGGTTGTCAAAGAAGTTAGACACAAACCCTATCCATATCCCCTTAGCCAGCTTACCTTGAGCTGAAGTCTTGCCTTTACCCATACTCTTCTTAAACTCAGGCCACCATAGCACAGCTATCTCTACACAATAACACAGGAAAGGTATAGTTAAGGCTATACTTATCACTGTGCTTACATCTGCCCAGATACTTGACTCATTCATTATTTCTTATCCTTATTCATACCAACTAAATGTTCATAATGGAACTGTTCCATAGTGGACAGCCTCCCTTTGACCTCCCCAAGGGTCTCTCTTATTTCTGCCCTTTCCTCAGCATCACCAAGCCTTGATTGCTCGCATGACTTTCGATCTCTATACAGGAGTCGTACTGCATACGTTAGACCGATAAGGACTAGGGCTAGCATACCAACTATGCCTAGCTTTTCTATACTACCTGCTGCTTCTATCAGAGCGTTCATGAATCTAGCCCCGCTGCATCAGCTATCTTCTTAGATCGTGTCTTCAACAATCCTTTCTTACCAGATGCATCAGTGAATGATGTGACACTCTCCTCACGTACCTTCTTATCATCTCCAGCTCTCATTGCTTTCAATAAAGATGGCCACTTGTTAGCCTTAACTGAGCCAGTATTAAAGGCTATGTTAACTAACACATCCTGATACTTCTTAGGTAAGTCATCGAAGTCTTCAACATCCTTCCTCACTATGTCAGCATGTTTCTTTATGTCAGCCCTGAATAACTTAATAGCATCGGCATCACTAATACCATTCTTATAAGTACCAGCATCCTCCTCAGCCTGTGTTATCTTATGACCATAGCCTATAGTATCTAACCCACCTTCAGGTGAGGCATGAGATGACCAGAGATCATCCTTAAACCCTACCTTCTGTGCGTTCTCTACCTCAGCAAGGGACTCTTCAAACGAATTGAATGCCACCTCAGCCACCTTCTTTAACTTAGGTGTAGCCACGGGGACTTCACCTATCTTAGTTAGCCCCCCACTCGGAGCAGGTGGGACATCGCCCACCCTCTTAAAGTTCCTATCTACACCACCAAGTTTTGACATTACTGAATTGCTCCACCTATTACTGTGAATTGATTACCTTGATCATCTTCATAGACACCATCTTCTAATCCAGATACATCAGGTTGTTCTGCTGTTGCCCCTGCCTGTGGTGCAGCCGGGCCTTCAATTGTTACTAACTCTTGTAGATCACGGATGTCTGCTAATCCAAACTTAGCATACTCAGTGTACGCCTTGACAAGTGCAGCTATCTCACCTTCAGCAGTATTCTTACTAGGCTGTTGTAACTTAGTACGATCACCACCAGCTACACCTCTACCTGCAAGGCTAGCTATATCACCATATCTGATTGCAGTAGCGGCAGCAGATGATGGCTGTAGTTTGTCTTGATTAGATACAGGCAATCCATTCTCATCCAATGAGATAGTAAGGTTCTTAAATCGTGAGTCTTCAACAACACGTTTAAGCTGTGCTCTTAACACCTGACCTACCTGACCCTTGGCGGCAGCTTCACTACCATTCTTACCCTTAGCAGCCACACTTACTTGTCTAGCCTTATCTCCAAAAGAGTTAATTGATTCAGTAAACTTAGTAGTATCTTCTAAGTTAATACCAGCTCTATACTTATCAACCTCTGTTAGCATAGCATCAAACGATGCACCATCTGTAACAGTTGCGTTATCTATAGCCATAGATCCTGTAAGAACAAGAAGCTCTGGATTAACTAATCCTTTATCTACCATGTCAGCTACAGATACATCACCTGTGAATTGCCACACAAGCTGATCAACTGCTGCTTGTTGCATCATCTCAATAGGTAAGCCTGTCTGTAATGATTCAAGGTTGCGAACGAAAGCTGGATCAAGCATCTTCTCTGCTGTGATCTGTCCACCTACACCACTACTACCACCACTTGAGAATGCAGCATTAGCTGATGCAGACATAGGTCTGTTCAACTCTATAAGATCTTGCTTGATCTTTAATGCCTTACTTACCTGCTCACCTGCACCGAATGTTTCCATCTGGTTAGGTATAGTCTCTAAGTAATACTTACGTTCTTCATCTATGTCTTCCTTCATCTTAGTTAATACGGAAGAGTCCAGACGCTCACCTCTTGATCTTGCCTCGGCTACACGCTGGTTGTATATACCTTCCATGTCACTGAGTGATGACTGAGCAACCAATAGGTAGTTGTTCTTAGCCACATCGGTCATTACACCGCCACCCTTTTTGACAGAAGTGAGCAGTGCCTTCACATGTGTAGAGTTAAGAGCAGATGAGATGTTAGAAATGCTACCTTGTAGTTTAGTAACGCTTGCAGCACCTTGAGCTGTCTTCTGCTGCACAAAAGCCTGATTACCTAGAAACTCTCCTCTCTCTTGGATACCGTGGTTGCCCACGCCATGAACATTATCTAAATACTTATTCACTTGTGCATCCTGTGAGTCAACAGGCTCTTGGAACGTAGCAATACCACTACCAAAGATCGAATTGATCTCAGGCTGTAGTGCTAGGTTGCCTACGTTTGATAGGCTCTGCTTCCACATAGCATTATAACGTGTGTTATAAGCTGTCTCGTTTAACATCCCACTCTTGCGTGCTTTATCTAGCTTAGCTTTCTGACCCGATAGGTTGTCGAGAGTGATCTTCTCCTCTTCAGTAACAAGATCATCACTATAGATGTTAGCAATCTGTCCTGTAACATCAGCTTCTTCAGCAAGAAGGTTCGCTCTCTCATCTTTTAAATTAAGAATAGAAGTAGTAGCCTCACCAATGGCCTCACCCTTGGCAATTACTGCCTCCTGTTTTCGCTTCTTCCCTACCTGACCGCCAATGAAGTCCACTATACCAGCTAAACCTGATATAGCATCGGCTTCTGGGGTGGCTTGTGAGCCACGTTGTGGCCGAAGCGAACGAATATCCGGTTCATCTAAAAATTTAGGCATTACTTATCCTCGTTATTTTGTAAGAGAGTACCTGTTGACAGCGGCATAACACCACCATTACCTAGATAATCTTTTGTGAAGGCTGAAGCCTCTCGACTAAATGCAGACTTACCATCGAGAACACTCTTGTTAAAGTTCTTCATGATCTTAGTGCCTGCTTCTGTGTTATCGTAAGGACTCATGATAGCAGCCCGTTGCTTACGGTATAGTTCTACATTACCAGTGATCATGAATTGATTATAGATGTGTTGGAGGTCATCCTTCACAGCTCTCATCTCATTCTTATTCTCTGTATTGTAGTCGTATGCCTTCCATAGGGCAGTTTCTTTATCAGTTTCAAAACCAAAAGCTCTGGCCATAGATGTTTGCCAATTAGCACCAAGCTCTTCGTTTGTCATCATGACAGTACCACGTTTACTACGCAATCCCATGCCATAATACTCAGCATAGTATGCCTTACGAGCGTTACTCCATGTAGATGTCATAGAAGCTAGACCATCAATAACATCTATCAACTCATGGCCTACTGTAGCTGCCGATGGGTGTGTCATGATGTTCTTAGCAGCCTCATACATGTTGATTGCAGCATCCTTACCACGCATGATAGAGTTACCACCTGCACCTAATGCCACCTTAGAAATCTCAGCATTAGTATCTACTGGATTACCAGAGAAATGGTCATAGAAAGCACCGATAATTGTAGCAGCGATGTTGTCATCAATACCTGCTAACAAGTTACCACTCTCAGAGAAGTTGTTCTGAACCCCAAAGGCTTCAAAGAACATGCCCCACAAGCCCTCTTGCAGGCCTTCTACGAGCATCGGGTTCTCTTCCTGTGCGCTAGCACTACCAAGACCTGCCATCTCACTAGCAGCCGCTACGAGATCCTCAGCGATAGGTACACCAACTGATCCGTATATGATGAACTGACCAGCAAGGGCAGATGCCTTCTCTTTAGCAGTCCACTTGCCTGTACCACCCATTGTCTTAGGTAACAGGTTCTCTGCAAACTTAGCAAACACCTGTACAAACTGAGTTGGTACACCTAGCACATTGTTCTGCCATACAGCAGAGTTCTCTGCCTGTAAGTTCATGTGCATCCTGATCGTTTCATCTGTCAAGGATTTAGTGGTGATTTCCTCACCTGCTTCCTTGAGATTACTACGAGCAACATCCCATGCAACTATACGAGAAGCAAGTTCACCCTCTTCATAGAAGATACGTCCGGCTTTAGATGCCTTACGTAATCCGTTCATTGAACTCATACCGATACCAGATACGTTAGCATCAAAATCCGCTGTACGTACAATAGCATCCATGATACCACTGTCCTTGAACAACTGAATCTCTTTGACAAACGACTCTTCCTCTAAACCCGGCGTAGCTCTAGCAATAGATCTCCACATGTCTGGGTTGTCACTAAGGATTGCAGCCCGCATAGGCAGCATCTTAGCTACAGCTTTAGCACCGTGTATTGGATGCATACTGAGAGCTAATGAAGCATTCTGTGCCTGAACCCATAGCTGTCTTACGTTGAACCAGCCTAAGTGTAAGTTAAATGTTGCACCTTTCAAGGCTCTCAATGGGTTCTTGCTATGAAGGTTGTTTAATATCCACTCATTAGCCTTACCACCTTTCTCACCCCAGTTACGTTCCATTCCTCTGCCAACACTGGCAACAAAGTCTGCGAACATAGACTCATCATCCGAAGGAATCTTCAACACCTTCTTCAGATACTCACGAGAGTCGTTCATTGTGGCTAAAGACTCAGGACTTAGATCTAGTGGTGAATCTAGTGAACGACCGCCTACTCCGAATCCTTCTCTGCCCTCTGCCTTAGCTATTTGCTCAACAGTATTCATCCACTGTTCAACCATAGACATACGGTAGGTATTGATAGGCATTATATCAGAGATACCTTGAATGTAACGCTGTGTTGCATTAGCTCCATTCAATCTCTCAGGTCTAATATCCCCATCAGCAGTCTTAACCATAAGGTTTTGTGACTTACGAGCTGATGTGTACAATCCACCAAACATGTCACTTGAATTAGTTAGCTTCTCAAGGTCAGAGAACTCTCTATCTTCACGAACAGCTAGGTTCTTGTACTCACTACCCTCTTCTGTCATGGTTTTAGTAGCATATGCTTGTGCTTCGGCTTTAGATTTAAAAGCATACAAGGTTTCTTGTGATGCACTGTCCATGTTCTTCACATAGAAATAGCCGGGACGGTATATACGAGGTGTATATCCTGCACTGTAGTTCAATACCTTCTTAGGTAAATTCCCTACCTGCTCATCACGAACCATAGCCCATGTAGCCTTACCTTTGCCATCCTTGAATCGGATAGGCTCCATCAATTTAACAGGCTTGTACCCTGCTTCAATCAACTTATCCATAACATGTTTGTTCTTCTCAACAAAGCGTACTGTAGATCCTTCTAAGTTACTAGGAACAAATACAGTTGCTTCATCTAGCTGAGTACGGATGCCTTGGAGGTTATCATATGTCTTACCAATAAGGTTAGCGGCTACACCACCCTTATCTGTATACTTAACATTCTTGAATCCCATGAACTCAAGCTGACCACGCATCATGTCATTACGGAATCCATGTAACTGATCGAAGAAAGCACGTTTCTTAAAGTACCCCTCAATAACCTCATCAGAATATCCTTTCTTAACACCTTGTGCTCCAACATGAAGCTCAACTGTTCCAGCTTTAAGCTCTTGGTATGTGAACACAGTACCTGCTTCATCACCAGCTTGTAATAAAGTATCTACTTCGATACGTGCTGTCTTAGATAATCCTTTCTCTATGTCTATGTATCTCTTTGATAATGAATTAGCTAGCTTAGCAGACTGTTGACCTGCGAATGTGATGTTCTTGATGAAACCACCTAGCATCTCTCTCCATATAACATCAGGAGAGAATATACTTTTCAATGAAGATGCTACATTACTCTTCGCTAATGAAGGATCACTTGTTAATGTACCGGCATCGGACAAAGTATAATCAAACTCAAACTCAGATGCTTTACCATCATTAGTTCTCGCAGTAACTTTGAATCCTTTATCTGTAGTCGCTGTAACTTCTACACTATCAACCACCTTACCTGAATTAGTAAGACGTTGTTTCATTTTCTCGGTTGCTTTGTTACGAGCTACTAGCATTTCTTCAGGAGACAGTGCATCTATCGATTCCCGACCTGCTAGTGCAGCAGCTCTTTGCATTGGTGCTCTGACAGTGGCTTCAATAGTTTCAACCAACGCTTTAGGCATACCGAATGCTTCAGGACTATCCATCAATTTAGGATCGCCTGCTATTTCAATGATGTCTTCTCTAGCAGGTCTTGCTGCACTGTTAGCATCTACAACAGATGCATCTAAAGCGTCTACCTCTGATTGCTTAACAACACGAGATACCTTTGACATCTCTTCATTCATTAAATTATCGAACTGTGTCTTCAGCTTAGTGGGGATTATACCCTGCTGTAATCTTGAGATGTCAGCATACGCAGCTTGTGAGTCCACATTACGGGCTACCGTAGCATTTACTTCATCTAGCTGTGCTTGTAATCGTGCTATGTTTTCTTTTATGACAGACTTCTTAGCAACACCTGTCTTAGCCTGCTTCTTAGTAACCTTACCAAGGCTTTCAGTTGCTACTTTAATATCATGTTCTAAATTTCTTTGTCTACCTTTCAGCTTACGAGATTCTCCTCGGCTCAGCTTGTTACCAGCAGTAGGAAGAAGATTTTCTACTAAGTGACTGATTACACTCTTACGTGCTTCCTGTACATCAGAAGCAATGTCATCCATAGCTCCATTTAATACAGGTGTGCCTTCCATACGTGTTGGGTTAGCAGTAGAGGCAGCATCAACCTTGTTCAGATCGATTGTTTGACCCAGCTCTTCAGCACTATCTCCACCAGACATTGCTGTTTCTGCACCAGCTCTCTCTGGATTATCTAAGTCCTTTAATTCTTTAACAGCAGATCTACTTTTAGCTACATTCTTACCTAGTTTGACAAGACTGCCTGCAATAGGACCAATATCAAGAGCAAGAACAGAGAAATCCATTGTGCCTTTGACATACATATCTTCGATGACATCATCTGAGTAGTACATCTCAACAAGAGATCGTGCAACAAAAGGGTTCTCATCAGCAGCCGCTATGATAGCAGGCATTCTAGTTTCTAATACAACCTTCTGCTCTTCAGGATCCAGTGTCTGGAAGAATGCCATTTCATCAAGCATACCATTCCAATCAGTGCCTATCAACTTAGCATAGTCATTCATATCCTTGAGTTCATCAGGCGCAAGCATGTCTGCTAAGAAATTACCAGCAGTCTCCAACATGTTATTGTCTTCAAAGTTCTCTTCCATCTGGTCTATGATGAAAGACTTAGTAGCTACACCACGTTGGCGAAAGTTATCAAGAGTCTCACCAGCAAAGATCTCACTGTACATCGTGTTGATACCATCATCATCAAGAATAGACTCTTCTATTAAAGAATCTACTGCGATAGTGTCATGGATAGACTGTTGAACTTCAGGGTTTAGATCAGATGCGTTGTCAAAGATATACTCAGCACGTTCTCTGTTCTTCTTAACTAAATACTCATGCTTCAAAGCCTCTTCAGCATCTTTAGGATTAACACCTAGCTTGAGAGAGGAGTAAGCATCATTGAAAGACTCACCTACCTCTGTATCCTGTACTGTAGCTTTTAAACGAGCAATACGGGCAGCATCCTTTCTCATCTTTCTGTCAGATGAAACAATACCTCGGATGTCGAACATCCCTTCTGTACCTTCCGCGCCACCTTGATCAAAAATGTTAGACATTTAATTATTCCTATGAATTATTGTTACGCTACGGGCGGTTTCTTACCGGCTTGATATGCAGAGATGCCGGAGGTTACTACACCACCAATAGCTTGAATCTTCGCTGCCTTAGCCTGAGCTTTACTTGCTAAGAGATTCTGTGCACCTATTGCTTGAACAAACGATTGCTGGTTATCTAAGAAACTTATATTGCTTGACATCTCTCCTGTGATACCCGCGCTTATTTGTGCGGTCTTAGATGTCTGAGCAGTTCCTTGTGCAAAAGCCTGATTCGCTACTGAAGCCTGAGCTTGTCGGGCTTGTCGAAGCTGCTTGCGTTTCTCTCTAGCCATCTGTACGTTTTGGCGCTTCTGATCTATCTTAGCTGCTTTCTCTTGTGCTCTCTGAGCCTTTCGTGCCTGCTTCTGAGAAGCTGCCACGGTCACGGCTGATGTTACTACTATAGCTGTTACTACTGCCATTAGATTATACCCTTCTGATAAGATGTCTCGACATGTCTATACCCCATTCTCTTGTACACACTTTCTATCTGTTCTGGCATAGAGCTTTGCATTGAGACCATGTTCCAATAGGAGCAACCTAGTTCTTTAGCTCCCTCCTCCAAGGCTTTTAATAACTCCAAGCCCTCTCTGCTTTTTCTGTGCTCAGGATCTACCCACCATGCTATCTCAGAGCCTGAATAGGTACTCTTACTTCCAAGCAGAGGTGCAGTAGCTCCTGCTGTGAAGCCTACGACCTCTCCATCTACTTCAGAAACAAACAGTAAACCTTGTTGGTAAGCAATGTCCATGTACATAATTGCAGAACCATCTTCATATGGTATTCCTTCTTTATGATAAACAGTCTCTTCCCAAAATCTCTTAGCATGTTTCTCTATAGCTGGGTAATCTTCTTTGGTTGCATCTCTAATCATAGAAACAAGTTAGGACTAATCGCCCATCCTCCGCTGTTTTGCCAAAACCATTAACAGGCTCTGCCCTGTGCATTAGTGTAGAAGGGAAACTTACAGCTCTGTTTGGTACAAGATCAAACATGTGTGTAACTTCCCAAGCGTCATAGATATTGTAATCTCTTTGCCAGATAGCTAACTCTTCTTCTGTCTCAGGTTGTTTATAAAGACCTGTTTCTTTGTGTCGAACAAGGCTTGTTCCACCCGGCCCCTCACATAAATAGATAAGAAGAGTATTATGTGCCATTGAAGCATCGTTATGTGCTTGGTGAGGTGCCTCCACTCCTTCAGGAGACAGCCTCAAGAACATAAACCCACCGTCTGTAAGATATTCTACTTCATCTCTTGCTGGTATATCAGTATTGATATAAGGATACAGTACATTGTCCACAGGATTAACTTCACCTGCATAAGACAATCCAGTTACATGCTTCCTTACATCAGAGTAGTCGAGAAAGAAATCATCTACGACTATAATGCCTTCCTCTAACTCTTTTATCATACCGTTGTTTCTCCGTGTATCGGCATACCCCAGCCTAAGATCTGACAATCTTTAGCTGGTGATGTTTCAAACTTAAAGGCTACAGCTCTGCCTCTTCCTCTCACCTTAGTCTTAGATGTTATAACCTCGTAGCCATAATCAAACTCATCATCTACATCTTGAGGTATAAAGTTTCTAGGTAATCGATACCCTTCAAAAGGTCTACTCCATTTACCACTAGATGAACTGCTTGCAAAATCCCACCGAGCTGTTACAGAACAACTTGAAGGATTTATAGCCTCTAATTCACCATCGATTTCAACGAATCCTGATTCTGATCTATTAAAGTGCATAGACAAATACGGGATTTGCTTCTCTCTCTGTGTATCACCACCAAGTTCTGCGCCTGTTGTCAAGTATGCAGCGGAATCTACCTCACCCCAGTCCTTAAAGTCAAGGCCACCATACAGTCCAAAAGATAACTCATAGTTTCCACCAGAAGCAGAAGGTGTCATCATTAAATACTTAGTTACTCCAGCACTTCGTCCCTTGGTAGGGACTGTGACAACAACATCTTCTCCATTAACTACTACTTGTTCTCCATCCACAACAACAGACTGTACTTCATTTACTGTTACGAAGTTCTCTGTCTCCATGTAGGCGGCAATCGTTGTTCCTTCTGACGAATCCCCTATCTTTCTTGGATAGAATGATTGCAACACTGTGTCTAATACCAACTCTTTGTTGTAAGAGTGCTTAAAGTTTACACCATTGTAGTCGTCACTGTCGTTATACATCCAAGTTATCTTACGATTTACTGCGTCGAAGCGGCCTTTAGCTACATTCTTACTGACAGCAGGAATAGCGTTATAGAAAGTTTGAATAGTTCGCTCTGATATATTCTGTGCAGCCATCTTACCACTGATATTGTCAGATACTAAAGCATATACACCACCCTCACTCCAGTAGTACACTACATCCTCTGCAACAATAACACTAGAAGGGCTTTCACAGCCTATGTTTGTAATCTGGCTTATGCTGAAATCATCTGCACGAAACACACCATCAGGTCCAGTGATTTCCCATATACCATTCTTAGCTATAACAACTAAGGATGCACGAGCCACTACTAGCTTAATAATCTGAGAAGCCTCTGCGATCTTTAAGAAACCACCATCAGTTGCTAACAACCCAAGAGGATCTTCCTCGGTAGGGTCTGCATTCTGGTAACATTTCTCAAAGTCTTTAAAGTTCTCAACACTCTTTGAGAAAAACAAACAGCCAGTGTAGTCTGGACTAATATCATCAGGATCATTTATCCGACTCTCTATTCCAGAGTAGAATATCCTATTAGCATATGTTGCAACAACAGATATATTACTAAGCTCCTCGTCCAGAGGAAGGTCCAAGATCTTTGTTTGCTCTTCCCTAGATTGTCCTCTTTTAAAAGCATCAATAATGTATCTGCCTTTAGGAGCAGCCGTTGTTGGTGGTCCTTGTATATTTAATAAACTGGTCTTGAAGTAAGGGTTTCCATCAGAGTCTGTAGAGTTGCCTATATATCTTATATCAGAGTTTGATGGATAACCTGTTGAAGATTGAGCTGTGTATACTACCCTCGTTCCATCATCGATAGGTAATCCATGCCTAGATGATATTTTCTCAATTTCTTTTATTCTACGGACAACGCCTCCAAAACCACCCGATCCTTTAATGGTGAGTTCTCCGTTTTTGTAGTTCTTAGGGTACAACTCCTGAAGCGTGATATTTCGTGCTTGCCTTTGGTAGCTTTTCCAAACACCGCTGGTAGCATTACCCTGCCCATTAGTTGCTCCGACCCATCCTTGGTTTTGTAGGTTGTACTTGTGATCGTTCTCCAAGATTACAGGTCTTTCGTCCACAGGAAGTCCGTCATCTGGCCCCCATAGATCCCTCACCCTTAATAAAATAGGATCAGCTCTAAGAATTCTATCTCCAGTTCCTACTACCTCTCGTGTGTACTCTATGTAAAGAGGGTGGTCCATTTCTGTACTAGCAATGACCAATACACCACCGAGAGATGTAAAAGATACAGGCTCGTTTCCTGATATGACATTCGGAAGTACGTTGCCATCTAGTAATAGAGGCTGTGCAACACCGAACTCATCTTTGTTTAGCATAGCAGTAGATAATGACTCAGCAGATAGGTCTGTAAACCATAAAGCATTTCCGACCTGAACTACACCTAGTGATATGGTTGGATCGTTGTCCACATTGGTCCACTTGTAAGAGCCAATAGCGTGGTTGGACGAAGCGTTAGCATCTCTAAGGGTATCTATCCTTGTACCAGTAGGCTCTTCAATCATACCAAACCTGCGCTGAATACTCCCATCCCTGTTCAGCTCAAAGTTACTTATCTCTTTGGCAGCGTTTGGCGGGAACGTCAAAGCGGTGGTCTCTGTGATGAGTCCACCTGTAAAGTTAGTCTTTTCTAAACTTGTTTTTGCTGTAGCCATCTTTAGGTTTTCTCTCACGTTTGATTGCTTTGTATCGATCTACTGCATCATTAGCTTCTTTAATGCCAGTGTAGTATCCTGACAACATATCAGGAAGTTGTCCACCGCCTTCATACTTTATATAGAATCCATATGGTCCTTGCATTACTTTTAAGTCTTTCATTTCACAGGAGTCCTTGCGTAGTTAGGCATACGGATACCACCATGTGCTCTCCAATTCTTACGGGCCATAGCATGACGTTGACGTTGAGCTTGTTGCTCACTCTTGTTGTCAGTCAATTGCTTTAGTCTACCGAAGCACGCAGCCTTAGCCTCAGCCAGTAGGCGAGAGAAGGCTTCTTCAGGTAAGTCTGGTATGAAGCTGTCGCTAACAGTCCATGACGGGTTACGTGTGGCCACACACTGCGACTTAGAGTTCTGTAGGTTAGATTCTACAGCACTGTCATATGAATTGAATACAATGTACTCATCATCAAAGCTGGTCCAGTAGGTAGGTGCTGCATCATTCTTAATAGCAAGAGAAACACCTGAGTAATCTACCACTGTGTCTACATTGTCAGCATCTGTATTGTAATCGTTAACCAGCTTTAAGTATTCATCAGGATATTTATATTCAACATCATGAATCTTAGCTTTAGTTTCACCTGCCTTCTTCTTGTCATACTTCAAACCTTCTAATGCTTTAACATTAACAGGTAGTTTCATGTGAGTAGGCTTAGCAGATGTACCACTATCCAATGCCATCAGGCTTCGTAGGTGAGGCCATCCATCTCTGCTATCTATCATATCATAGAAGCTACTCTTAATGATACCAACAACCTGTAGGCTATCTGGTGTATCATTGATGCTATTGACCTCATCACTATCCATATCGGATAGGATGTCTTGGGTCATATCTAGTAATGTTAACTTAGGCATTATAGAGTCTCCCCACTGGTTCGTGTTATAAAGATTGCTGGCTCAGTTATGTCTATTGTTCCGGTATCAACTTCTAAAAAGATCTGCATACCGTTAGCTAAGAAAGTTGCTAAACAAAATACAGCAGTTGATACTGATATAGAGTAAGGAGCTGCACCGTCTACTGCCAGCTCTTCGGAAACAACAACAGTAGAAGGAGTTGCCCCTCCTCCTATGTCGTACTGTATTGTAATTTTATTAGGCGTTCCTGACCTAGCAGTAACTGGAAGGTCTAGTCTAACTATATAAGAGTCACCTAATGCAGCAGGGGTCATCACATCAGCTGTTGTATCCCAGAGAGTGGAAACACCTGTTGGTGCATAAGTATCTAATATAGAAGTGGCACCGTCAATACTCAGCTTCGCAGCCGTGGTATTGAATGTTTGAGCCGCAGCTCCATCTTTATAATAAATCCAACCATGTGGTTGAGGAGCTTGGCCAGACCATACACCACTGCCTGCACCATCTGCTACATATACATGTCCTGCTGTAGCTGTGGATGCTCCCTTGGGTTCATGAATCTCACCCGCTCCTATACTATTATGTTCTATCGCCATCTCAATTTCCTACATGATTGATTAATACAAACCTTTTAATACTTATATTGCCTACGCATAAGCAGCATAACTATTAAAAGGATAGGAGGCCCGAAGACC
>Ga0209602_1000696_pt1 | contig 31865 bp, 41 predicted proteins | sample COGITO_mtgs_1205_3_FD_184810 | JGI IMG/M metagenome (GOLD analysis project Ga0209602, IMG submission 184810) | Pelagic marine microbial communities from North Sea - COGITO_mtgs_120524 (SPAdes) (version 2) | ecosystem: Environmental > Aquatic > Marine > Epipelagic ...
GTAGTGCTGATACGATTGATGGGTGACTTCTCGCCCCAATACTTACAGACAATACTTTGAATAAACATTACTTGTCTCTCATTCTTAGTATTAGCCCAGTAGTTCTCATGGCAACGATCAAACGCATAACGTAATGTCCACCCTGATGCCTTACCAGTCTCTCTGTTTACTTCCATAGCTGTAGGCATATTGTCCTGAGCTATGTCTCGCTTCCACATTGCCTCCAGTAGTGAAGCATCTTCCTTAGTGGAGAGAGTTTTCCTGAAGCGTTTGCCTTTATAAGTAACGTAAGCTTCCCAACCGCTACCTCTTTTAGTTACACTCATACTATACCTCCTGTTAAGAATACTGCTACACAACCAATCGCATAACAAGCACCGCAATATAACGCGCCTTCTACTAAAAAATTCATAGTCTTATCCTCCTCGCTAAGGCTCTGCCTCGCTTTGTTACCTCGATATACTTCTCAATACGTCTATCGGGATTCTCGTATAGTTTTATTAAGTCGTGATCTACTAGCACTCGTAAGTTTCTACTTGCACTAGCACTGGATGTATCCATGAACTCACCAACATCCATAACTCTCAGCGTTTCTGAATTAACAAAAGTACGTTGAGCGATAATTACAAAAGCATACACTGTCTGTATATGCATCCACGGGTCAATCTTTCTGAACTCCGTTAGTATTCTTATGTGTTCTTTTAAGTCTCGACCAGACAATACACCCTCCTAACCAACTGATAAACATATCAGCCTTCTTAATACAAACTCTGGGAATTAACATAAAACCAAATAAGCATTTCCCCAAAGCTACTTCGTTTCTTAGAAACTTTATTAGCATGGTTTTCCTTTTTGTAAAGATATTACGGAAGCGTAGTATTAGTAATGCGTTTTACTGTCAACCTTTACTAGTAATAATCGATTCAATTTGAATCACCTTTTTTACTTGACTTGGATTCAGGATTCAATTTCTCTGTGGGTAACTTTTTCTTCCCAAAGATAGCATCCCAGTTAGACTCGTACTTCTCCTTGTCTACTTTTCGGGGGCGGTCTCCCTTACCCCCATGTGTTGATTCGCTCATACTCCTTGTTTCTCCATTTCTTTAATCATAATATCTAGGTAGTCCCTGCCGCCCTCTCGTACTGCTTTCTGTATAGCTTCCTGCTTGGATTTACCTTTGGTATAGACACTATGATCATCTGTATACCAATAGGTAAAGTCTTGCTTCCTGCACATATCTTCAAATTCCTTTAGTGTTGGTAGGCTCATTGCCATATCTCCTCTAATTCAATACCAAAATCATCGTCAAAATCATCACTGTTTTCACGGTCTTTGTAGTGGTAACAGGTTATGTTAAACTTATTATCTAAATCACAACGCCACACATTAACCTCTACATCGGTACGCCAGAACATCCAAAAGTCATCTTCTAAAACATCGGAACGCTTCTTTCCAGATAAGCGTATGCCAGAAAAAATACCGCAAACACGCTCATATATTGCTCGAACTTCCTCGTTAGTAAGCCAATCTCTATCGCTATGATTTATCATGTCCAGTTATCCTCTAAATTAATTACTTTAATCTCGTTACCATGAAACTGGCTGTAGTCGTTACACTGGTACGCCACTACTTTCCACTCCTCGTCCTGCTCTTGGTAATAGACAATAACCTCTATTTGACTGTTCCAGTTAAACTTGTACTCGCTATCGCCTAAGACATCGCTTCTAGTCTTCCCTGCAATTGAGATACCCGCGAAGATGCCTTGTACAAACTCTCTGATCAAGAGCATCTTTTTTCTGTTAATCCACATCTTTAAATTCCTCGTAGTGTACAATCTCTTCTGTTGGCTCGTGTACAATCTCAAACCCTGCGTAGCCTGTCTCATCGTCATTGAGTCTAAGTACAATGTCATAGTCGAGAAGCTGTTGGACTACTTTACCATCACTGCCAGTTATTTCTAGTTGCTCGTGTATGTCTTCGAATATATCCATGTTACACCTCTATAAGTTAGTTACTAATTGTGTTACACCGCGAGCCTTCTCAGCTTCGAGGTAGTCTAGCCAATGGTAGCTAGGGTCTTGATCGTCATCTTCCATGTCCCACAACCTTGCGCGTTCCTTGCGAATGGCTGTACTGATTGATTCAAACTGTGCTTCTACTACTGGGTTAGCTGTCAACATGATACTCTACTCCTGTTGGTGTGGGTGTAGCTAAAAGGTTAATGTTGAATACTCCGACAATTATAACACTAGCTGTCAAGCAAAGTAAAAGTTCTTTTAACATTATTATCTCCCTAACAAATCAAATAGTAAATTACTGCGTAGTGTGTGTAGGTCTGCCTTGCCGATAGAGTGCAACTCGTGCAACTCTATGCGGAACATTTGGCACAGTCTCATATCTAATTCTTTATCAAACATTAGCTGTCTCCTTGTTATACTCGCGCCAGATGCTAATAAACCCTGCATGGTAGCCTTTCTTACAGTTACCATAGACAACTTCAGGCTCTCTACGCTTAATGAATCTAGATGCGATAATATACTGTCTGCGCTTAGTCTTAATCCAGTATCGGTTAACGTCTTTATCTTCTACTACGTATGCGCCTAGTTTCCCCGCTACCGTAGCAATTAAGTTTACGGCTTTTGCACATACCCGTGGTGATGCCTTACTGATTAATTTTAACATTGGTATTACCTCTTAGTTGTTTGAACGTGAAAAATGTTTATTAATTGGATACTTCTTACAGTGCGCGGTATAGTCCTCATCCCACGCGGTACTAACTTCATTGATGCCCCAGTCGCTGATAATCTCATCAGGCGATTGGTCGTATTCAAGAATGTAACTGAACCCTGCTAAATACTCTACCTCATCTTTTAAGTCTGTAGGGTTGGTTAAGTATATCACACCTATATCACAGGCTTCAACTGCTTCCACTGCATCGTCAAAACTAGTCCCTACGTAGTCAGTGTAGCCCTCGCATTCTACCTCGATAATGTAGCCCTGCTTTAAGCCCCATTTGATTAGGTGTTGATGTGCCTTTTTCATACCCCACCTCCGATTAGTTTAACGTCATAAAGTTTATCATCTACTAGTTTGTAGAATTTAGAATTAGGTAGGTAAACGTGCAGATCGCTACCGTCATCATCCAGTCCGAAAAAGATGCAGTCAAAACCACCCACATCGCATCTGCGAGCCTCAACAGACTGTAACACAATCTGCTTATCTCTGATTTGTTTCTGGCTTACATATGGCATACTGCCTCCGTTGGTGTTCATTGATTTAGTGATGCTATGGTCTCACATCCTGACCCTGCTGTCTACCCCTGCTCCTACCCATTCACCGCAGAAAATGCCCCTCTTACCTCAAGCGTCAAAACTAACCTCAAAATACTATCATGGTTTTTAAGCGTCAAAATACTATCATGTTGTTGCGAATGATTCTCATTAACATCTGGCGTAGTGGTGCTTACCAAATGCAAATGAGAATCGTTATCATTATCATTTAGGTTTAGGCTGATATAAGTTTGGTTAGTTTGGCTAGATTAGACTGGTTAAAAAAGAACCCGTTCTTGGTTTCATCTTGGGCGCGTTCTAGCTTGTTCGATCCTTTGCGCTTTAATACACCAACACTGCCTGCAGGATCTAAGAACCGAGCATCCGTATCATCCATATTGATTAAGGGTATCAGGTCAAGCTTCTCAGGCATTTTATATTCACCCTTGGTTTCAGCAGTGTTAACTGCTAGAACCGTCTTAAAACCGCCTTTAATAGCTCGAGCGGTCATTGTCATTGTTTTATCATTGTTCGCGCTACCGCTAAATGTGAGATCGTAATTCTTGAGAGTATTCTTTTTAACGCGACTAAAAACCTTGGTGTAATCGTAGAACCTAATAGACGGAAAATAAGATATAAAATTATTAAAATCAATATCGGTCGTGCCGTTTAAACGCACCGCTAACGTATCGCCATGGTTGGCATCATGTACGCATATTTCACCGCGTAAAACTTTAAAGAACCTATCGCGCTCTAATAGATAGCATAGCGTGCGTTTGGTTACCGCCTTTTGTGCCTGAGTCATTCCCAATTGACCGCTTGAAATTAAACAATCAGACTTGCACCCAAATAAATCAGCCCCAGCGCATAGCGTTTGACTCGCTACTTTATCAGCGGGTTGCATGTATAAAATAGCGGTGTTGATATTAATCTTTTTACCTTTAGATGTTTTGGTGCTACTGTTAACGTTAACTAATGGCGTATTAACTTGCGTTAAATAATCCCAGTTTTTAATTGCCCATGTTTTAACAGATGGATTAATTGCGTCACTTGCTAGAAGTGTTTTTTTAGATACTTGTAGTTTCATAATGTGCACCATATTGGTTTAGTTAATTAATATAATAGAACCCGCTATTGCTAACGGGCTCGATATATTAACTACGATCAAAGCATAGGTATTCAAGCAATTCATCTAGGGCTATTTGCGTTTGGTCGTGTTCATCGTCCATATTCATATTGCTATAGTGTTGCAAGTCCGCCACCAGTGCTTGAGTTAATCGGAATAGATCGTCCCCATCATGCTCCGCTAGATCAAAAGTGTTAATGCCAATATGTAATTTCATAAGTCACCTATAAAGTAGTTTAATTAGTTTAATGGATACCACTGTTTCCAATGGCATCTATAAAGTAACTATTTATTTATTTAGCTCCCGCTCCGCTTGCCAAACCATAGTTTTTAATTCTTTAATTTCAAAATATTCAGCCATATAACCATTCAATTTTAAATCATCATCAGCAGTCCATTCATCAATGAGGGCTCTCTTACAAGCTTTCTGAGTTTCGACTGATGATTCTAATGCACGCGATCTAGTAGATAGTGCTAGGCTTATTTGGAGAAGTTGGTCGCTGTCAAGTTTTAGATTTGAAGTAGTCATAATATGTAGCCTTTTAGTTATGTAAATGATAATGATTCGCATTTGCGATTGGGTAGCCTCTTTGCTTTCCCATGATTGGAGTATACTAAATAACGCACATAAATAGTATAGGCAGAGCTTATTGATCGTGACCACCTCCGCTGATTTGGTCATATTAGGTGATTTTAGCGTGATTTTAAAATTACAAAATGGCTTGTAGTAGGTCTAGTTTGCCGCGTGTTGAACGATCTTTTTATGAATAGCGTGGTATGGCTTTCTAGTAATGGCGTTAGGCGTACATTATGCACCCTTAGCGTTGATTTGTCATAATCAAAAAAACAGATAAAGAGAGACAGAAACACTGTATGAATAACCAGTAGATACTGTATGAATGTACAGCCTGTATGGATATACAGTAGTAGAGCTGCAAACAGTGGTTTTTATATCCTCTGTAATATCAGCGGCAGAGCGGCTAGATTCTATTCCGTGGCGTAGGTTGTGGCAAATGATAATGATTCTCATTTACAAACCCGTGATAGATGATAATGATTCTCATTCGCATCCATACGGGGGTAACGCCACCGCCCCACATACGATATACCACCTCAGATTTTTGTAACAAAATTAAGACCCCTTAGACAAAGGTAGCGAAGCCCAGTTAAAGTGCTAAGAGGTCTTAATATATCAATAAGGAGGGGCTGGTGGGGGGTATCCCTAAACCAGTGTTAAAGTATCCTACATTACCTGTACTTATACCCTAGGTAATATTCATCACTCTTTAACATCCTTAAACATTCCTAAACATACTTCTATATACTATAGGTATGTAAAGGGGGGGAGGGGGTCTGTATTCCTATAAGGGGCATGACCTTTTAAACCCAGTCATAGCAAGGGATTCTCACTTAGCTTTTTAAGGCTTCCTTTAATGCTTTTAACTTGTTCTTTAAGGACAACCAGCTCTTTTTCAATACCGCTTGTGCTTGGGATACTAAGGCTGCCAACTTTCTCATCCAAGTTATTAATCCTGCCACGCAGTTGTTCAATTTCTTTTCCAATTTTTCCAATGTCATTATCTTCTACCCTTGTTTCTAGTTTAACTAAACGTGACTCTAACGCTGTAGAGTCTACATTTGCTTCCAGTGTTGCCACCTTCTCTTGTAATGTTCCGTATCCAATGGCAGCACCAGCGATTGTACTAGCTAGTCCTACCCATACGGAGAATGTTTTAACGTCCATCATCTTAGCATCATCTCCAAGTTAGGGATTTGTGCATAATAGTCCTGCATATCACCTTCAACAGTCATACTATACTCGTCCCAAGCTACGTTAAGGGCTGTAGGGTTGAGTTCATCAATTGTTATAGTCACTGTATCAAAGAATGCTTGAGTTGTTTGAGTGTCTATTACAAGTTGAGCTATGGTATCAACTATCTGTATGTCTTGTGAGTAGGCTTCAATCATATTCTTTGTCATGGAAGCTTCAAGCATAGAATCAATACTAGTGTTATACTGCTCTACATCATCTTGCTTAATCTCAACTAAGTCATTTGTAACTGCATACTCTTGTGCGTTTATCACTTGTTCCTGATTACCAGTGGCTATTATCTCTGCTACCTCTGTCACCTGTGCTATATCGCTTGCTGCTTCGATTAGGGACTCTTTAGCAACCTCATAGTCATACTGCTTGTCTTCTATTAAACTGTCTAAGGCTACAGCTGTGACAGCCTCTGGGGTACTATTAACTAATCCCTCAGTATAGAATGTATTAAAAGCATTTATTTGGTATTGCTTAAGCTTGTACTGGTCTCCTGTATATTGATTAAAGATAACAGTGTTGCCTTTCTCCATAGACTCTTGAGTCATTTGAGTAAACTCTGACAAGCCTTTATCGATAGTGTTATCAATGTCGTTTATACTTTCCTGTAATGAGCTTGGGATGTACAGACCGCCCGCTCTTGCTTCGTTTGATAACAGGAGCATCAGGCACAGTATCAGGGTGTTCTTTATAATATTTAGTTGCTTTATCACCGATCAGTCCTCCTATCGGGCATGGGGTTTTTGCGTTTAACATCGCATGAAATACTCTAGGGTCATTACATAGTACACTGGTAGCAGCAACTTTTAAGCCGAGGTGTTCTAACTGTCTAGATAGCTTAAGCAGCTCACAGGTTTCATCTCTTGTAGAAGAACCGTAAGATAAGCCTATCTGTAAAGTCTGAACCCCTCTCCCATTCGATACAACACAAATATCTTGGTTGTAAACTGGGGCAGCTGCGCCTACTGCTGTGGGTACGGGTGTACCTTCTTGACTGACAATAGAGGTCGTTGTTGTGGTAATAGTCTCTGCTTGTGTGTTGTTACTAAAGTCACCCTGCTCTGCATCATTAGCCATCACAGGGGAGCTTAAGAACACAAACATTATTAGTTTTTTTAAATCCATGTGTTAGCTCTTTGGGGTGAATTAACATTATAGCCGTTAACAAACTTATCTATCTCGTCCATCAATAGCTTATTCTTTCTTTCTTGCATTTCTCCTTCTACATCAGCAGCCATCTGTTCTACCCAATAGGCTACACCCATCGCTAGTGCATCCAATCTATCGTCATGCGCTAGTGATCCCCTATCCTTCGTTATACGAGTCATCTGGTACGTTAACATATACCTCTGAGCCTTCTCAGGCGGATGGTGTTGAACGCTGTCAAAGTCCTTTTGGATAACTTTAGGATCGAATATGAGCTTGTGTTGATTCATTACAGGCTCTAGTGTGTCTATTATACGTAGTTCTTTCTGCTTACTGTGTCGTACTTCCTCAGTAGTAACTGGATATATCTTTTTCAAGAAAGGTTTCAGTAGTTCTGTAAACATACCGTCACCAAAGTTACTTTCCACCAGTACAGCGTTTACTTTATGTTCCTTCGCTATGTTACATAACTTCGTTAGCGTAGTTTCATCGTAACCGCCTTGAATACCTGAACAGTCTGAGACGTACAAGTAGCCGTTTAACATCTTAACAACAGCATAAGCTGTTTCATCTTGACCTCTACCAGATGGATCAATCACTAATACCGAACCATCGTACTCTATGTAGTCTCCTAGAATCGCTTCTGGGGCGTAGTACTTGTCACCCGCCAGTCCTACATTAGGTAGGTCACTAACAGGCTTCATAACGCCATACACGAGCTTCTCGGGTGCTTTATCGTTGTCTATCGACATCACCATAAGATCATTAAGCTTCAATGGGTATCTATCCATGTCTGCTAGACTTGTGTCTAACATAAACTGCAATGCAAAACCTGAACGTCCGTAAGATAGTTCACGTTCCATTAAGTCCTCATCATCAAATCGCAGAGGATCTACGGGATTGCCGTCTAAGGGACTTTCTGCATTGTGCATAGCATCCCAAAGGGTAGGTGCTAAACGTGCGCCATACGACTTCTCAGCCTTCTCTATGGACGGGTATCTAGCAGTCCAGACTCTCATCTGATAACCACGTTCTGTGAGTGTGTTATATAGACTCATCTCACACTGTGGTGTACCAAGATAAAGAATCTTACCCTCTGGTTTTAGTACCGCATCAAATTCTTTAACAGCTTCACCTAATTTCTCGCGCATCATTTGCGTCATAGAATTGTTAGGTACTTCGATGTCATCTGCGATAATGATGTCTGCCCGACTGCCCGTTAGCTGTCCAGTAATCCCGACAGATTTAACTGACGGACTACCAGACGCTAAAGCGGGTCTTACATCAAACGCGATCTTACTCCACCTTTGCTCACTTGTTGCTATGAGATGTTGGCATATTGGGAGTTCTAAGATCAGACGTTGTGTGAATGTGGAAAAATCGTCAGCTCTTTGTTTTGATGCTGACACTACCATGAACTTCTTTTGTGGATCGAGAAGTAATTGGTGTACCACGAATGCTGCTGTAATGTATGACTTACCTACACCACGGAATGCTTCAATGATTGCTCTACGAGGACAGTTCTGAATGTACTCTGCCATATCGTATTGAACTGGAGTTGGATCAGGCAAGTTGAGATGCTTCCACACTATATACATAAAGTTACGGAAGTCTTTTAGTTGCTCTGGCATCTTTTCCATTATTAATCCTTCTTCTTGAAACCTATCTTAAGTTTAGCGTAAGCTTTAGGAGAGATGGTTGATTTCTTTTTAGATCGACTAATGCCTTTCTTTTTTCTTGCGTTAATATTTGCGTATAAACCTTTACTAGCCATTTCTGCTCCTGTTCTTTTTCTTACTTTGTATTCTTAAGTTACTTGTAGATTTGTTTTGCGGGTTTCTGTCTTTATGGTCTACGTCCTTACCAGCGACAGCCGCAGCACCTCTCTTCTTGATCATTAACGACCTCGATGTGTTACGCGCTGCTCTTCTTTTCTTTTGTTTATCGCTGCTATGGTAATTAGCGTATTCTTTCTTATAGTTTCTCAATGGGACATCTCCTCAAAGGGTAATGCCTCCAGTAAGTTAGCCATAGGAGACTCTGATGTTACAACCTCGTGAACAGCTCCGTTATCTTTTAGGAACTTAGTCGCTACTGACAATTCTGATGCAGATGCTTCACCTGATTTAACTTTCTGTAACAAGTCTTTAGCTACACTGTCGTGCAGTTCGTCTAATATTTTAGTATCCATAATTTATCCTTTCATAACCTTTGCAATCTTCTCACCACTACGTCCTACGACATAGCCGCCTAAGCCAAGCTGTAGTAACGCCCAAGCTTCATCACGAAGGGGCGTAGCAAATAACCCGAAGGTATCGCCTACAGCGAGTGCAAGAAAGGTTAACATTGTTATTGGTCTCCATGCTGCAACGATGAAGTGTTCGCTTTGAGCTTCTGCTGCAACAATCTTTTGCTGCCCCTCAATACGAGAGGTTTCGTAGTCAAATACACGCTGCATAGCGGAAGCTTGGACATCGAGTAGATGCCCTTTTGCTTTCAATCGTTCATCATCACTAGTGTGTAGTTTGTCCACTAACTCTGCGGCTGGTTTAAAGATACCAGCAATCAAGTCTGTTACACCTAACATATTATACTCCTAGTAATTTGAGGGCTGAGAACAATCCCATAGATTGACTCCAATAAACAACAGCACCACCCACAACTAACCACTTGATTTGTAGCAGGGTGCGGTTGATGCTATCCAGCATCCCTCTAAGCTCATTGGCGTTAGCCGTAAGCATCTTAAGTTGTTCGTCCTGTAGATCGACTCGCCATTCCAAGCGTTCTACTTGTTGTTTTAGTTCTTCCATTGGTTATCCTTGGATTATTAATTGGTAGCTTAAACTGTGACTGGGAGCTCCCCCATTTATTTCAGGGAACAAAGTTATTGTGTCTGAACCCCAAGCTGATACTTTAAGGTTATTAAACCTCCCGCCACCATAAGCCAAACGTCCCATACAGGTAGTTACAGTATCGTGAGCTTGCTGTGTCCCTGTCTGGTTAAAGTAATTGTAAGAACAAGCATATGCTGATGTTGTTGCGCTTGTCTTAGTCGCATTACCAAAGCTGATGTTGTAATTGGCTGATGAGTTCGATACATCTTCTAAGTTAAATCTACAGATAACGTGCTTTGCTTCAAAACCTAAAGACGGTGTAGTTATTGTAGCTGTGCTTGCAGAGTTGTAAGTTCCCGTAATAATTTTAGTGTTTAGTCCAGCATCATCAATACCTGTCAAAGATGACCCATTAAATGTAGGTGTACCATATCTATCGTTAGGTATTGTCCCAGATGATAATTTACTTGCGTTAAGATTGGAGGTACTCGTAAGTACCCCCGTTGTGTTAAAGTCTGCTAAGGTTCTTGCCTTAGTCATAATGAGTTACCTCTTTTTAATTTAAGACGGGTTTCTCTGTGCGTCAGTTGGTGGTATGTTATAGATTACTCTAGGCTGAAAAGTTGTTTCTCCAGTTGCATAACCTCTTTGTACGTCTACAACGTCAGCGGTATCGACTAAACTGTCAGCTAAAACTACTGCGGCTGTATGTGCCTCTTCTCTTGAATCGTGATTGCTGTGTAATACTTGTTCAGTTAGACCATCTGCGTTAATTCTTGTATATCCTACTCTCATTCTTTAACCTCCTATAATCTGTGAATAAGTACCCGCTACTTTGGTTATCTGGATGGACTCGCTACTGGTTATTTCTCTAGCTTTAATCTTAAAAGTTCTTTCTGGCTTATAGTATCCAAGATATATTTGATGAAAGTGGTTCTGAGTAACAGTGGAGTGCGCGTTGTATGCTTCCATAGGATATGTTTCTCCATTGATTTCAGTGCCTGAAGTTTCCCAATCGAAAGGGTGCAAGTAAACTGTATCACCTACTAAGGGGGTGTTATTTTGATAAGGATTAAACTTAACAGTTGTTCTATCAGTTGTTGGGTCATACCACCAACTCTGATACTGATCAAAGGCAAAACCATTTGAACCGTCTGAGTTTGTTGACATTCCACAATAAGGTGAGAAATGTTTAGTAAAATCACCAGCAACCTTAAAGATGCTCATAGAAGATGTAACAACAGTTCCTAAATTTATAGTTGTTTCGTCTGATGGATTAGGAGCATCAACCGTTATTACAAATTCGCCCTCATTTGAAGAGTTAACGTCAAGAAAATTGGCGGTTATGTTTAAATCTAAAACATTTTCAACGTCTGTGGTTACTCCTGAGTTTATACGTAATGAATCGCCACATTGTTGCAAGGTGGATGTTAAAGAATTAATATAAACCGTGCTACTATAACCCCGTTTTTGAAAACGCTGTCTAACTGTGCGCTCAATACCATCTAACTTAGTCCCATCAGCCGCTACGTCTCTGCCGTCTACTGTACCGCTTACTGCGATGTTACCAACAACGTCTAACTTTTCACTAATACTATTAGTGCCTGTGTTTATTCCTACGTTGCCTGATGAGTCTATACGCATACGTTCTGTGTTGCTTGTCCATAACGCTAACGGACTTGCTTCACGATTCAACAGGTTTACTTGCTTACCTGCTGTAGTACCATTCATTATTATATGAAAGCCATCGCCTGTCCCAGTACCAGTATCAGCATTAGTTAGCTGTATACGAGCATCTGCATCTGCTGTTGCTTCGTGTATATGCGCCTCATAGTTAGGACTACTAGTACCTATACCTACTCTGCCATCACCTTTAAGTGTGAGTATGTTATCAGTTGAAGTTGACCTAAATCCTAAAATGTCGTTTGAAGTAGTAGCGTCTAAATCAGTTTCTATAGTAAATCTATTGCTATTATCAGATGCTCTAAAATACATTCTAGCATCGTCAACACCTTCACCGCCTCTAATCGCTAATTCACCATTCACATCTAACGCAGTCGCAGGACTATCAGTACCTATACCTACGTTGCCTGATGAGTCTATACGCATGGCTTCAGAGCCAGACATTTTAAAAGCCGCATAGGGTGCAGAGGCTACGCTAGTAGAGTCAAATTCAAAGTTAAACCCACCAACACCACTGCTTGCGTTAAGCAACATTTGAGTGTTTGTGTCTGTATCTTCTAATTTAATGATAGGTGATGCACTTTCAATATCTAAAGTATAAGCAGGACTACTAGTACCTATACCCATATTGCCTGATGAGTCGATAACCGTACGATAAACACCTGCGGAATCATCATAGATACTAAACTTACCGTCAGTGTTAATAATAGAATAGTCTGAGTTGTTATTAGTATCTGTAAGGTACAAACGAGGTAAAGTAGATTCAATATGAACATCACCAGTAAACGTAGCACCAGTTAACATAGCTGCCCCTGCGGCAGTTACATTAGCTGTGTCCGTTATGTCTGCGGCTGGTTCTATAGTATCTAACTTAGAACCGTCATAGGCTACGTCTCTTCCTTCTATGTCTCCAGTTACATTTAAATCTCCAGAGGAGGTTAATGTTAAGTTTGTTGTAGCCGCAGTACCGACCGAGAAAGTACCATTATCTAAAACATTAAACTTAACTGTGCTATTCGTACCGTTTGCCTGTAAAGCGATAGCTCGATGGCTAGAATCAGCTTTAATACCTAAAGGAGCATCTGAAGCAGATACATCAGCCATGTCACCTATTGTAGCCGTGCCAGTAACTTCTATACCCGTAGAGGTTACGTCCAGTATTTCAGTATTCACACCAATACCAGCATCACCACGGGGTATTGTCATGATACCTGTTACAAGGTTATAAGAAGCGTCTGTCCCAGCTGCCCCTGTCACCACCTGAGTTACGGGAGAAATGTTATCAGCCACTATGTCAATAAGATCACCAGCAGCAGCAGCAGAGGTTAACACTACTGAAGTACCGTTACTAGCTGTGTAGTCGTTAGCTGCGGGAGCTACTAACCCAGAGCCTACGAGGTTACAAGATTCCCAAGTGTCTGTAATATCCATCCGATAAACACGAGCACTATAACCGCTATTAAAGAAATCATCATTACATCCCGTATCTTCTAAATCTTCTAAGTCCTCTAAACCAGCTTCGGTAGCATTCTCATGATACCATTCGTACTGGAAATTAGTTCCAGCGGGTACTTGATATGTCCAAACCCAATCACCGTTAGCCTCTTGTGTAGCTTCACCCTCTGACCACATAGTTTGTGTGCCAGCGGGAGTAGGATATGTATCAACCCAATTCCAAAGATTAGAGTGTATCCATATTCCAGTGGCGTTAGGTTTGCCCGCTAGTCTAAGGGTGACGGTTACGTTTCCGTTACTGTCCGCTGGTGGGGCGGAGTCGAATGTACTAGCTACAAGTTTAACACCATTAAGGTACACATCTACGTGACCAGATTCATAGGACATAGGGAATGTTGTTTGTCCTGTTGCAGCCGTGAAAGATTTACGATTAATGGGGTTAGTAATACCAAGAGCAGCGTTCTGCCAACCGTTAGCTTGATATACCTTTAGTGTGTTAACACTAGAATCAAACCAAAATGCTCCGATCTGTATTGCAGTACCATCAGAGTATGTTGAAGGTGCTACGGTATCTGACCCTAAAAAGGTTCTACCGTAGTGGTTTATCCCTGTAGCGTTTGCTGCCGCAGTTTGCACCGCAGCTGAAATCCCCACAACCGAGTTAATAGCAGCTTGACCAGCTTCAGTTAGAGCCATAGATATCCAAGCTGAAGCAGAGCGAACCTTCATTACATTAGTAGCAGTGTCAAACCATAAGTCACCCGCTTCGGGTGTAGGTACTGTAGGAGAGACAGCAGAAGCACCGTAGTACCTAGCGTTGTAGTCACCAGCAATCATCTCAGCTTTATCAAGGGCTTCTTGAGCTATGTTGAAGATTTGGTTAGAGTCTTGGTCTAGTGTCTCTGCCTTAAGCATTGAACCAGAAGCAAAGTCTACTTGTCTAGCTGCCGATGCTGTCACACGCCTTATGCTTATCTTATCACCGTTACTGGGGGTGAAGCCAGTATCGAAAGCTACAAGACTACCTGTTAGGGTATAATCTGTACCTTGTGTTTTGACAACATCGTTTACCAGAACAACAATGTCACTGGCTTGTTGGTGACTGGGGGCAACAAAGTTGCTTTGCCCCGTGTAGTCGTACTCATTTATAGAGTGTAAAGTGTTTGTCATTTGATTTTCCTATTATTCGCCTGTTAATGAGATGTTTCCACGATTGGTCGAAGCACCAGATTGTAGTAATAATTCAAAGTAGTTCTTATCTTGAACTTGACTGTTAAGTTTGTCGTTCTGAAGAATTACAGTATCAAGCGCACGGTTACGTGCATCATTAATTGCTTTTTTCGTTTCAGTTACACGCATACCGTGTGTCTTAGTATTTAAAGGAGAACCCATAGGTAAGTTGTTTGCTTTAGAATAGAACAGTACGTTCTCAATCAACACCTTATCTTGTGAAAGTTCCTGCATCATTGCATCAAACAATGACATATTTTTACCGTTATAAGCGATCTCGATTGTTCGTAAGTCCTTATCAGGGAAACGATCATCTCTTATCTTTTGACGAGTGAAGTTACCATAACCTAGATTTTCTAACTTAGCTAAGTAATCAAGAGCTGCCATGTGGTCTTTACTTCTACCTTGTGATAAATCTTCAGAAGTAGCTGCACCAAAACCAGTAACTTGAGCATAAGATATTTCACGCTCCATAGCCCACCCAAACGTATCGTAACGTCTTGGTAGGGTTGTACTGTAAGGGTTAACAGACCTGATTAGTTTATCTTTAATACCTACAGGCTGTGTTAAAGGTGCGTTACCTCTTACTGCTTCTTGAAACTTCTTGATAGAGCTAGGAACAATTTGCAGGGTTTTGTCTAAGACAAAGTCAGCAAACAAGTCTGCTGCTTTCGCTTTATCTTCACCTTCAGGACTTTCCATTAGACCAGTAAAGCGTACCACTGTACCTACTGTATCAGACACACCTTGTGTTAAGGCAGAGTCACGAATTGCAGAGATAGCTGTAGCAAATCCTACACCAAAGGTAGCCATGATTTCATCAGGGATTCCACCCTCATCATCAGCAACACCGTCCATGTTCTTCTTCTCTTGATAATCTAAGTAACCTTCAAGAGCGTTCGTTACAATCGTAGCAGGAATACGTAGCGGTTCCCACCTAGCAAACGAGACTTCTTTGCCACCGTCTAGGAAGAACGGATCTTTAATGGTCAACGGACGCATTGTAGATTTATTCTTTTCCCCTGTCATGGTGTAGTCAACATTAGGGCTACCTGAGATAGAACCTTCTGCATACTTAGTAATAACGTAAAGCATCCATGAGTAAGCTACTGCTGCTTCTGTTTTAGCTCTCGCTGCTCTTGCTGCTCCGTTAATACCAGCCATATCATTTCTAAACTGTGGTAGTAGACTGTTCACTGCTGGTGTTAAACGCATAGACTCATGGAACAACCATGCTGGTGTTCTAAAGAATAAGTTACCAATAGCACGAGACCAAGCTTTATCTCTTGTCCAGTCCTCGTAAGCTTTCGCCATACGCTCTGGTAACGCTCCGTCTGCACTAAAGTCTTTCTTATACAATAACGTCTGTACAGAATCTAAAGCAGCTTCGCCTGTCTCTTGTATACTATCAGCTTCTTTTGTAATTGCTTTTGCTAATCGCATCGCCTCTGGTGTACCTTCTGCAAACAACTTTTGTGCTTGCGCTCTAAGGTCAGCCACTGAAGCCGTATCGTTAAGAGTTTTAAATGCGCCTTCGCCCATCTTCTTAACTTCTGCATTAACAAAATCTTCTAGGTCTTTACCTGTCTTACCTTTTCTCGCTCCAAGCTCATAGATAGGTTTTAGCTTCTTCTCTGTAACGTGGAAGTCATAGCCTTTATCAATTTGCTTTTGGATGTTATCATCGATGTACTTCTCAATATCCTTACCTTTAAGACCTTTCTCTAAAGCCTCATCTAGTAGACGATCAAAGCCATCTGCTGTTAGACTAGCTACTGCTGCAATCTCTTGGTTAAACGCATCCGATGCACCAACAAGGCGCGGGAAGAAGCGTAAGAACTTAGCAGTTTCTGTTGATCCTAAGATAGACTCAATCTTAACACCGCCTTCTAAGAAACGCGAAGGATCAGCGGTAAGCATTGTTTGCTCATACCGTGCAGCAGCTCTTGCAGATACTAATGACGCTTGTAGCGACCCTTGCATCTGTGAGTAGATTTTAAGACTCTTCTTCCAAGCCATACGGTTCAGTGGATCACTGATAATCGTATCAAGCATTGGGTAGAAGGCTACCTTCATTGCTGGGAACACAGTGTTGTAGATAATAGTAGAAGGACTGAATACGCCTGAGATAGAAGCTTCTAAGAACTTCTCATCTAGTCTAGCTTTAGGTTTAACACCTACGGTACGTTCAATGTCTAGCTCTGCCATCTCATCCAGTATTCGTTGGAACTCTGGATCAGCATCACGCAGCTCGCGTAACTTAGTTGCACCTTCGTAGTCCTTAGCCTTTAACGCTTTGTCTACTTCTACATCATGTTCGTCTATAATCTTTTGTAGCTTTCTGTTGTAAACTTTTTGAGAAGCACTCTTCACTGCCGCTTCGTAATCAAACTCTTTACCTTCCGCATCAGCAATCTTTTTGCGATACGTCATAAAGTCTTGAATCTCTTGTAAGTTTCTACCAGAGTAAGCATTAGCGTGTTTACGCAACATACCAGTTAGTTCCGCTATGTTCTGCGCTGCTTCTAAATCCATTTTTAATTTATTCAGTTCTGCATCTGAAATGTTCTTTGTCATCAAACCTTCGATAACATTTAAGTCAGCACCAGCTAGTTCATCTGCTGCATTGATCTGACGTAAGATGTCGCTAAACTCTTCAGGTGTGTACTGATGTGTTTCAAAATCATTTATAAAACGCTCTAGTGATCCTTCAGGATTGGTTTTCATTTCCTCAAAGATGTTGTGAGCGTGTGTGAATACTTTAGGACTAATACGAGCCTTCGGTGGACGAGGGTCGATAGTTTCTTTTGGTTTAACCTTAGCCTTGGTTTTAATTACTTTAGGTTTATTATAAGTTACACGTACAGTATTATTACCAGCTTTAGCTTTAGTTTTAATATCAAGTCTTATCTGCGCTGCTTGTGAATCAATGTCCTTAACACCAGCATCCTCTAAAAACTTTCTATATTCTTTATAGAAGCGGCTCTTTGATTTTGAACCCATTTGATAAAGTACACGGGCTACGTCATCATCAAAAAGTAAATCAATAGCTCTGTCACCATAGTTGTATCTAGGCTTAGAACCTTTTAACTCATTTGGTAGTTTAGGGGCTGTCCATACGCCAGCATCTTCTGCTGCGCCTTCATCAACCTGATCCTTAATAACTTTATCAATCTCTGTAGCGGGTACTTCATCATCCACTGCTTTAGTAATAATAGTATCAGCTTCTGCTTTTGCATCCGCTAGTTTCTTCTCAGCTAGTATCTGTTTTGCTACCGCTGCTTCATCATTCTTTTTAGCAGCCGCTGCAATCTTAGGTTCGTAATACTTACTCGCCATTTTACCGACACCGTAGTTTAGTGCAGTACCAATAGCAGCTCCACCAGCAAGACCTATAGTACCCATTAGTAAGGTACGTGAAGTGTCATACTCGTCTTGTGACCCTGCATCAATTCTAACGTTCTGCATCATCGCATCAGAAGCCATAGCGTGTGCTGCACCTTCTGTACCAGCTAACGCCCCTACTCTTTTAGCAGAGGTGTTGATACCAACTTTAGCAGCAGCTTCGACAGACTTAGCACTAGCTTTCTTAAGCGATGCTTTTACTGTTTGTCTTAAGGCTTCCTTACCAGCAAGCTTTGCTGCTTGTCCTGCTACAGCCGATGTACCAAGAGTAGCTAGACCTAACCAGTTAGTTACGTCTGTCATCATCTCCCAGCCAGCTTGACCAGTTGTGTGCCAGCTCATGTTAACAGCGTCATACTGATCTAACATATAGACAAAGGCTTCTTTAGTTTTCTGGTCTGCCTTCATCACTCTTGACGAGTCAATCGCCATATCACCAATGTTGTAGTTAAACCCTGCCATCTGTTTCAGACCGTAGTCTGCTAACTTCTCACGGTAAGATTCACCACTGTAACCTTCTAGCTCCTTGTCACCTTTCTGGGGTACATACCCATAGGTCATTTCAAAGAAGTGTTGAGAAGACTTAATCCAATCATCTTTCTGATGGAGGTCAGTCCACTCAACGTCTTGTTCAATAACACCAAAAGGTGTGTAGCCTTGTTCTGGTTCTATGACAGGTTGCTCATTGCTTAACGATGAAAGTTCTCCAAGATAATCTCTTTCCTTATCTTCGTCTTCCAAAGCGTTAAGCTCTGCTAGATAATCTCTGTCTGCCATGTTTGGCTCCTATTGTTTTTCAATGTATCGCTTAAATTCACTATCGTTGAATATTGCTTGTGGGTTTTCCCTAAGCTGCTGCATATATTCTCTTAGTTGAGGTCTTATTGTATACGCCAAAGTTGGTAAAATACTCTCTAAGGTTACTAAAGCGTTTTCTACGTAATCTTCTGTAGCTGCTTCTAATACCTCTGGTGAAAACTTTGAGGCTTTATCTAAGTTCTCTTTATAAGCTGTGTTGTTTTTACTTACCGTCAGGCTGGGGTCATTATTAGCCTCGTCTAAGTAGCTTAGAATATCCATCAATTCGTTTTGTTCTATGTTAGCAGCTTGATAAGCTTCCTTTAATTCCTCGTCACTAACTTCAGGAACTGGAACTTCAAAACCAGCCTTTTGCCAATTCTCTACAGCTTTAGGATCATTCTTGTTTGATTCAAACCAGTCAAGTTGTGACTGAGTTGGTTCTTTAACGACCTTAGTTGTCTCGTTAGGTACTTCAGTTGTAGTTTCTTCTGTAGTAACTGTTTCACCGTCTAGGCTTACTTCTGATGTTTGACTAGTGTCAGGCACTCTGTTACGCAACTGATCGAAGAAATCAAAATTAAGATCATCTATCTCATCTGGTGTAAGGGGGTTATCCCAACCTTTATCACGCTGTGCTGCTGAATAAAGCTTCCTATACAAACGTTTAGCATCTGCTGTTTGATTTAGAATGTAACCAGCTACCTGTGCTTCAGGCACTGTAAATTTAGCTGTACCATCTAACAAAGCTTGTACTTCACCAGAAGGGAAGTTAGCTGCCGTATCAACACCAACAAGCAGACCACCTAAGTTATTACTTAAGTAACTTTGTTCATTATCTAAGAATAGAGGGTTATATAATAAGTATTCATCTAGTGATGCTCTATCTAATGATATCTCATTACCATGCTTATCCTTAACTGGATTACCTTCCATATCGACAAGAACATCAGTGCCGTCTGCAATAGACTTCTGCACTTGTAACATAAAGTTGTTCTTGTTCTTAGAAGATGCACCGCCAGTAAGCTTACCGCGCTCTTCGTGTGCTGTTAGAGCTTGTGTTTGAGCTAAGGTTAGGCTTGGTGTATCGAATGTAATAGTACCGTTAAACGCAGCATCGTCTGCTTTGTTACGATCATCAACACGCTTTTGATTACTAGCAGCCACTGCTGAACGTTGGTCTGATTGGAACTTATCCTTTAACGCTACTCTAGCATCAGCAAAGAAATATCTAGTAGCGTCATCTTGGTATTCTTTAGGTAAATTCTCAGGAGCTAGTAAGTACGGATTGTTGGTAGCCTTAGCAGCTTCAAGTATGCTTTCACGAACCCACTGCTTTTTGATTTCGGGTGGGACGTTGATTCCTGTTTCGTCTGCGTAGGTTTGAAACTTTGCTTCGATTGCTTCATAGGTTCTCCCTGCTGCATTGTTTCTTAATTCTAGTTTATAAGCATCAGTGGCAGTATCTAGATCACCACTCTCCTCAAGTGTTAAAAAGTTCTCGTGCTCTGTTGTAACAATAGAAGACACAACACCTTTGAAGTCTCTCTCAATTTTCTTCTCACCTTCAACAGCTTTAGCTTTAGATGCAGTAATGTTAATACGATCTACACCTTCTTGCCAGCCTTTGTTGTAACCAACAAGTTCGTGTGCATCCATACCGCTAGTAAGTTCTAGCTCTTGCATATAAGACTCAACGTGATTAAGTCTAGCTACATCGTCTTGCAGAGTGAAAGAATCCATTGATGCTTCTGCTTCAGCTATCAACCTCTTACCTCTCTCGTACCCTACAGCCGATCTAACTCTTGTTTGGAAACGTAAAGGTAAACTAGCAAAGGTCTCTGAAGTATAAGGTGAATTACCATTACGCTGCTCTTCTATTTCAGCCGCAGTAATGTTTGCTAAATCTTCTTGTATTAATTTTACACGTTGTTCGCTTTCTTTTGCTTTAGAATCGAGGAAAGTTCCGCCTAGTGAAGCAAGAGACTCAAGAGCCTTAGCTGTTTGCATCTTACCACTACGGGCAAGCTTCTGCTCTGCTGTTTCAGATTTTACAAACGTATCTACTTGCTGTGCGCTCTTCTCGTATTGTTTGGTTTGGACAGAACGAGCAAAGTCAACTGTTTCTGCTAATGATTTACTCATGGTTTTTTCTCCGCTGCTTTATTCGCCCTGATGGTTGAGAGACTGGATTGAGCCGAGATACCTACTTGAGCACCTTGTGCAGTAGACCCTAATATAGTACCTAAGCCTACACCGCCTCCTTGTGATACAGAGTTGATTCTTGAGGTATGTGTTGACTGTGCCCCTAATCTAGACTCGTTCATCTGTGCCAATTCTCTTCCTAGGTTTTGCGTTACCATTGTATTAGCTTCTAAACCTTTTCTCACAATACCTTCTTGGAAAGCCAGTGTACTGTTACCTTGTGCTCCTGACTCACCGCCAGCGACTACAGCTCTTGCTAGTAGTTCACGGGATTGTATATCATTAGCTACTTGTTCTTGAGCAGCAGCCTCTTGTGCTTGAGCCTCCTGCAAGTTAATTTGTCTATCGGCATCCATCTTAGCTTGATTAGATGACCTTACGTTTTCTTCGTATGCTGCATCTTGTGCATCGCTGGCTTCTTGTGCCGCCATAATACCACTAGCTGCGCTCATTATTCCAAGTGTAATTGATACTGGTTCACACATTTTCTTTTATCCTCACAAATTGGTAGAAGGGTTCTTTTCCTACTCCGTATTCTTCTATTAAATCAATAAACTGGAAGCCGAGTGATTTTAACCATCTCTTCGACACTGTATTATCAGCGTGTACGTAGTTAAGCAGGAGCGGGTAATCATTGTTAATCTTTTTTACCCACTCTATTGCTTGTGGTATAAATTCTTTCTTAGTGTCTATTAACTTGTCTGTCCCTAGTAACCAAGGACTGCCAAAGGCTTTACAATCTGCCACGCCAAACATTCCCACAATACTTCCATCTTCATGGATAACAGAGTGACATTCTCTGGAAGCTTTGAAGCTCTCCTGAAGTGACCTTAAAGGGTTCAGCCCATTACTAGCCATAACTTCGTTAGCGTCTTGTTCTCTCATAAAGGAAGCCATCTCTCGACAGTCTCCCCAGTTTGCGGGTCTGTAGTGGTGTGTCATATTTATAGTCTCTGGTTTCTTAGAACGACATACCCCTCCCACTCTGCACTTTGGAACGTGCTAGGAAGGTGTGAATCGTTAGTTATTGTTATGGCTGTCTTTGTTGCCTGTGCTTGCACCCCAACTTGGAATGATCCGTCATCAATAATAGCAGCCTGATCTAAAAGGTTGTGTTGGTTATCTAATACACGCCCTGTGAAGTGTGAGGTAATTGGAGACCTACCTACGGAGTCTACAGTAACGTCAAAGTGTCCAGTGTCATTATAGTTAAACGACAGCTTCTTTAACTGGAATCGGGCAAGCTGTGTTGAGTCACCTTGTTTTGGTTTAAACACTTGCTGTGACATTTGATACTTAAATGTATAAGGCACGCCAATGATTAGGGTTTTGCCATTAGCGGTTGCATCATAAGTAGCTGTTGTAGCCGCATTATGGAAAAAAACTTTAGAAGCAACATTATAAAGTAGGTCGCGTGCTATACCTGATTCATCAATAGCTGTATAACTTAAAACATTCCCCATAGTATAACCACTTGCATATGGGGCGGTGAAAGGTATGTCCAATTGGTCAGACCAATTATCTCTTGTTACTGTTATCTGTCTGTCTAATAAGACTTCAGTGTGGTCATATTTGACATCGACTACTTCATAACTACCGTCTTCAAATGTAAAATACATTAAATTGTTGGTAAAGTATATGTGGGCTATGTCTTCTGTAAATATCCACTTAGACCAAGAACTTTGTAGCCGCTCCTCTGAGGAGTTGTACCACTTATAAATATAACACTCCTTCTTGTTACTAGAAGTAAGGCAAGCGAGCATATCTTCATTAGCAGACGAATCAAATTGTCTTATATTTCCTTCAAGGTATGTGGGAACGTGGGAGGTGATAGACGTAGCGTCTCTTACTTCTGTTGTTTCTCTTGTGAAGAACTCTCTTACTCCTGCATAGCCACCTGATTTAGTAGCAAAGAATACACTGTTACCAGCACCCACTGGTGGGGCGGTTAGATCACACTCATACTTCGTTGATTGATCTACTGTTACTTCCGCTGGTGTTAGTAACTGGGAAGCAGATAGGGTAAACTGGTTGAGGGTTGAGAACAGTAGTAAGTTATCCTGAATAGGCACAGCAGCTTTAAGTTCCGATACTTCGTTCTGGCTGACTGCTACATCAATAGGATCAGAGTCAAGTAGTGTACGTACTGTTGTTCGGAAGAAGTTGTAGTAACCACTAGCCTCACTAAAGATTACATTTTCTCCTGCAAGAACACCTAAGCGGTTTCTGTGGAAGAATATATCTGTTATTTTACTACCTACAAAACTAGGGAAAGGGTTAGTGTTTTCATCCCCACATACACGGTTATTCCATGCAGGCTGACCAAAAGTAAAACTAAGGTCAGCGTTCTGTTTTAACTGGTGGGGCATAGTTGATAAAGCGAAACCATGATTAATATTAGGAGCAGCGCATTCACGCCAAAAGCCTGAACCGCCTGTGCCTTCAAACTTAACGTGAAAATCATCTTCTTTCTTTTGATTATCTCCCACGACACCTAAGATATAACCGTTTTCACATTGGTTAGGTAAGTCCGTAAAAGATTTAGCTGTTCCTTTGAATGCTTTAAGATTGACACCACCATCATCATCTGTAACTTTAATACTGAAATCACCGAAAGTGCTATCAGCCTCGACAATAAAGTAAGGCTCTCCCACCCCAATGCTAGGGTCTTTGGTAATACTCCCTGTACCAGCTGTGGTAAAATTTCTTAGATTGCCAATAACTGTACCAGTTTTAAGCTGATCGGAGTTGATTGTTTGGTCATCGTCAGTAGCAATTTCTGTTATTTGTTTTGGTGTTGTATAGACTGAGTTAGCTAGACTAGTACCTGTTCCATTTATTCTTACAGTATAACTCCTGCCGTAGTTGACCGACTTTAAATATATTAAAGCACTTCGTTCGTTGTGTGAAAGTAACCCAACAGGAGAAGAAGGCTCGCTAACTACTTTATCTTTGTTAACAATAAACGTAGCATCAGCAACAGAGGTAGATGTAATATCTGAAGGTGTCGTTGGTAGATAAGCAGTTGCGGCAATGTTGTCCGTATTGCCAGCATTAGCAATTGCGTTACCGTTTGCTAACCAACTACCATGACCTGATTGGTATCGTAAGTTACCAGCGATGTCGTAAACGTGTACTTTTTTTAAGGAGGTAATGATAACATGGTATTGTTCATCATCACTTCGTTTGTACGTGTGAAAAAATGCTGTCTCTAATCCTGATAAATTTACATAGTCCCATCTATCGTTTAGGTTTGTGTTGGTAGTGCTACTTACCCCACTAAGACACTTCAACTGTTTTAAAAACTTTGTAGGTGGGCGTTTCTTAAGACCATCAACCACATCCGAGAAACCGTTTTCCTGTACTTCTCCCTGACTCTCTAATCGTAGAGCTGCGGGTTGTTGACTAACCCCGTTAATGAGGTTGGGTATGCTTTTAGAAACTAAAGCCATTTAGATCACCTTGTGTCCGATTGAACGATCAAGAACACTATACGTGCCGCCATCGTCAAATATGTTATAGTCCCCGTTCTCACTTTCCATTTCTTTCAAAGCGAATAGGGCTTGTTGCTCATCAGCTCTGTTCATGGCTGAGAGGTTATCACTACCGACTACTCTTTCTTGGAATAATCGTGCAGCTTTAATTGTGATGTATCGTCTTGCTACTTCTGGTATCAATGTGAAGTCTAGCATATAGACAATATCTAGTTTTAAATCTTTGTTGATGATGTCTGTGTGTTGTACTTTGTCGTACATAAACTGACCACGTTGTACGTATTCATTCTTATAACTTCTGTACTTATTTACTGAACTAGCTAGGTCAGCACGTAATACATTTGCCGCCAGTGGTATCTTACCATTAGAATCTTTAGATGCTGGTACATCTGGCTCACTGTTGAAGTTCCAGCCAAATGACTGAACATCTCTTGAAACTTCATTGAGTACAGTCTCAGCCGTTTCAGCATCAACTAAACCAGAGTCTAAGCTGTTGACTGGTGCTTCGCCAATGGTCGAGAGCATAGAGTTTACAGCCTGAAGCTGTGTTGTGGGAGTTGTCATATTTACCTCAATGAAAAAATAAAGAGAAACACCCCCGAAGGGGTGCTCTCATAAAACGTTACTATACTAAAGCGATAGCAGCTTTGTTGCGTAGAACATTGTGTCCCATTGCATACTTAGCAACCATCAAAGTACCTTGACGTTCAATCTGATATTCAGACTCAACACCTAGGTCTAGTAGCTTAACTGTAGCCGCAGCATCTTTAGTGAATACCAAGCCTTTAAGACCAGTCTCACCAGCAGCGTAATCGCCCAAACCTGAACCACCATTTGCTTGAGTGATTCGTGTAGGAGTAGCGTCAGTAGCTACATTTTTAGGTAGGTGGTTAGACATAAGAATCTTAACACCGCCTACTGTTGGTACGTTACCGCCAGCAACACTGCCGTTACCGCCTACGTCACGGTTCATAGCTGTAGTGTCAGTGCCTAGTAGCGCGTAATAAGTAGCTGGGTCTAGTACGCAGAACTTCTCACCAGTTACATCTTGAGTGTCAAACAGCTCAAGAGATTTGATGATACCGTCTACAACGCCTTGACCGCCAGAGGCTAGAGCTAATTTACCAGCGTGTTCTACTTCACTACCTGAAGCACCCGTCTCGTGCCATACACCGTCACCAACAGCCCACTGAGTTGTTTGGTCAGCAGTGCCAGAACCAGTTGCAGCATCATAGATTGTAGAGAAGATGTTTCGGTCAGCAGCGTTAGCTAGAGCATTACCCATCTCTGATGAGTAGATAGAACGTACATCGTAGTGGTTCATCGCTTCGTCAATTTTAGGGACGAAGGTTGAGCTTACGAGCAAGTCATCTACTGTTACAGTGATTTCGCTTGCATCTACTTCTCCACCATAAATGGTGTCACCAGCTTTGTGGTAGGCTGCTGATGCAGTACCAATGCTAGGGAATTGAGCAGACTTACCGTTTGAGATAGTTCGTACTCTGTGTAGAGGCATTGCAATGTTGCGCTCTTCAAATGATGTTAATACTTCACCAGCAAACTGCTTGAGAAAGAGTTCTCTGCTTGATTTGTTTGCAGCAGCAGTTATGTCGTTGTTAATCGAACCTAATCGGGATACACTTCCTGTATCACTTCCTGAGTTCCATGCCATTGTAATATACCTTTTGTTAAATGTTTAAATGAATGTTTAATGTTTAGTCACTTAGCACTTAATCTTTCCGCTTAGATTGTCCCCGCAGGGGTCAAAGGTAATTAATCTTGTGTTCCGTTACTTTTAAAAAAGCCCTCCGAAGAGGGCATAAAGAGACTATTGTACGTTGCTACGACCTAACTTAGTCGTAACAGACTGACGGTATGCTGGATCACTCCTGTATCGAGGGTCTCTCATAGCTTGAGTCACTTCTGACCAAGAGCCATAAGTACCGCCTGAAGAGGGCGCAGATTGTCCAGACAATAATGCTGGGTCAGTCCCTTCGGCAGCTTGATACTTTGAGCGTAATCCTTCTACAGCCAGCTTAACCATATCAATATCTCCTGAGTCTACTGCTCGATCATAGGCGGCAATCTCAGGTTGACTGAGGTTTTCGCTTGCCCATGTTGTCATCTCGCCATAAGACTCTTCTCCTCCAACTATGTTGTGGACGGAGCTTTGGTAATCGCTGTTTAGAGACTCTTGTCCTGCTATCCAACTGTCTACCAAATTCTGGGGGAAACCAGCATCAGCTAACTTAGTGTAAGCATCCTCTGATAATCCACCTTGATTATACTCTTCTTGTAGTGAAGTAAAATCAACACCAGCTTTCTCTACTGCTTGTTGCACCTCACTACCAGAAGGTTGTTCTTCTGTTGTTTCTTCGGGAGCAACTTCAGGCTCTTCTGCATCATTTGCAGTTTGCCCTTCTCCCATTTTTTTCTCCAAATTTGAATAGGCACTTGCCATATCTTCAGGAGTCTTAAATTTTTCTGGCAACCAGTCAGGACGTTCTTCTTTATTAGGATCGTTTTTCGCCTCTAACTGCTCACCTTTGGCAATCATAGCATCTACGTGCTCTTGTGATTCGCCTTGTTCTTCATGTGTATTTATGTTGTCTGTCATAATAGTCTCTTTTGGTTTATTGTGGAATGCCCGCTTCTTTTGCGCTACCTAGTGGTAAGACATCTTTTACTTCAGAGGCTTTTTTAATAAGCCCTGCAAAATACATTTCTTTAAGAACCCTGTTGTCCATACCCGCAGTGTTCTTTTTATTGTCCTGCCTTCTGGCTTGTTTAGCGAACTGTTTAACATCTCCATTAAGAGCTGCGTCCAAAACGCTATCCCATTCATCAGCTGCTTTTGTGCCACCAACATTGTAAGCCAGAGAAGTAAGAACTAGTTGGAATCCTTGATCTATCTTATCCCAACTGCCTCCCTTTTCTTTTAGCTTTTTATCCCAAGACCCATCCCTAGCTATTTTTATATTATTAGCCATGTCCTTGTTAAGTATAGTGGTCTTATCCTCAGACGTTAAACCCCTTTCAAAAGGTATGCCATAAATTGTACCAGACTTAAGCTCAGTCTCTGTTAGTTTATGTCCATACCCTACGTCAAAGGTTCGTTGTTCTTCAGGTAGATGTGCTTCTCTTTTATCATGTGTCCTAATAGGTAAAGCACCGTGGTCACTTTCAGCGTGAACGCCAATGTTGTTGTAGAAGCTCAAAGCTTTGTCGGGATGTCTATCAACAGCCTGAACCTGAGCAGGAGGATTAGCATCTAAATAACTTATTGTTGCATCCATAAGTTCGCTCATCTACTCCTCCTCGTTCATCGCCTGTTGCTGCATCTGATCAGACATACCTTTGATAGCAGGGCTTACACCCTTCTCTGCCATTTGCATCATCTGTTGTTGCTGCATCATCTCTTGTTGTTGTTGAGCTTCCTGTTGCTTCTGCTCATCAGATTTAACAAGACCCTGTGTATCAATACCAAGGGATGCACCGAGACGATCTAAGTAGTCACCAATGTTTAACTCGCTTTGAATAACTTCTTGTCCAAGCGGTTGTAACATTTGTAAGAACTGGCTTAGTTTGTTTAAGTCCTGCCCACGACCAAGGGCTTCAAGACCTGTAACGATCTGAGGCTTCAACGTGTCTTTAGGGAACTTAGGCATCTTACCTTCCTTCTGCATCTTACCTAAAAGGAGGTTGACTAAGGGAACTTGAAACTCTTGTGATAGTACAGAGTAGATACCGCCAAGAGCTGTCTCTAGCTCCTGTGCCATGTACCGCACTTCTTCTGCTGTTACTCTCTCAGCTTGTCGTTGAACAGAGCTGTTAAGTAAGAAAGCAAAGGATAAGCGTTCTGTAATCTTCTGCATTGTTTCTTGTGCTACTCTAAAGTCATTAAACTTGTTAGCTTGTAAAGTAGTTACATCATTAGCATCACCAGAAATAATACCACCGTTGGGTGCATCAGCAATACTTCTCATTTTAGTCGTACCATTTGGTCGTACTAAGAATAATAGTTTAGAGCTGGCAGCACTACCTTCGACAATAGCTTTGGTTAATGCTTCTAGAGATTTTAAATCACCTACAATTTCTTCACAGAAAGAACGTCCGTAGTTGTTACCGTCCACCGCAATGAAACGTAACGCCATCCAAGGAAGCTTGTCTTCAGTGTACGAACCTTTAGTGCTAGGGATAATAATATCATGCACTTCTTGGTGTACTTCAAACTTCTTACCCACACGCTTAACGCAAGTGTAGATGTCACATTCTTTCTTATTAGTATCTACTTGGTACTCAGGGTTCTCCATCAAAGCCTCTAAGACTTCTTTAGGTAACGCATCATACGCTATAGATTCTTTAACTATAATTTTTAGGATGTTGCCCATCGTGTCACGTTGTATGACATAACGGTCTAATCGAAATACTTTCATTCCACTTTTTGGTGGCATATGTACTAAGACGTTACCGCTAACGATAAGCTGTTTTAGTGCTTCAAAAGTAGGAACACGTATCGCTTTTGATTCTACTTCTTGTGTCGCGCTTCGTTCTATACGAGCAAGTGCTTCCTCTGCTTTACCTCGTGCGTCCCCACCTAGTTCCGTAAGATCAAAATCATCGATAGTTAATCGGAAGAAAGATTGGTTAGGGGGTAGCAGTGTCATTAGCAGTTTAGAGGCTAGGTTGTTAACACCCCTAGCACCAACTGATTGGTAAGGGGTTACATACTGAGTGCTCCCTGTATGTCCTTCAGGAGGCATTAGTGTCGGTATAGTTAACTCAGCACAATTACGTGCTCTTGATAAGAACGAATCACGATCTGATGCCATGTTTTCATACGTCTTGGCTATAGATGAATCGTGCATTGTTAATTCCTATTAATATTTAATTTTAGTTTGTTTTGGCTTTTTAGAGGTAGTGTCCGTATTCGGTGTTGAGGAGGCAGGGTTCATTCTTTCTTTAACCCTGTCATATTCCGCATAGCCTTTTTTCATGCCTATGCCCGCTAAACCTGATTCAGAAATTTTCCGTCTCACTTTTGGACTACCAATCATACCCGCAGGGCTACACACTTTTACTACCTATACTCAAACCAGATCCTGCCGATGATCCTGCAACCTGTGTACCTGAAGACCCTCTTCCAAGAACACCTCTAGCCCCTCTCTTTTTCTTTTTCAGGGCGGTGGCGTTACTGTCTACTGCGTCTTCTAATTCTGATGGGGCTTTTTCTGGTGGCGGTGGTGCTACTACCGTTGGCGATGGGGCTGCTACTTTTGGTGATGACATACACATAATTTAAATCTCTTCTGGTTGATCGTCCTCGTATAGAAACTCCATACGTTTTATGACGGTTTGTTGTCCTTGTAAAAAAGCTATATCAGTTTCTGACACACCTCTTCGGTTTGGTAAAGTATCTGGGAATAAACCTTTAAGATACTTAATTAATTCTATACTTATAAAGGGTTTTTTATTCATTTGTTGTTCTCCTATGGGGCATGACCTTTCAGCCCAGTATTTACGGTAGGTGTAGCCAGACGTTAGCGATGATGTGGAGGCAAGTTACTACCTCCAACACCGTTATCCAATTTCTATATTTCGCATGAACCTGACGAGCAAGCCAACTCCTGAGTTCCAGTAGTGGTGTCCTCTTTTTCATAGTCTCCAAGCCTGTCCCAATCAATCTCTGATGGGGTCTCTCGTTTCAGTTCCATATACTTGTCCTTATCTATAGCTTCATAAGGAGCTTGAGCATACACATGGTCAGTACGGGGTAGGAAGCTAATGCCAGAACAACTGTCTAAGCGTTCCCATAACCATTGCCCTGCCGCAAGGAACTCATCATCAGAGTAGTAGATGGTTACACTAGGTTTATGTTCACACCAGTGCTCCTGATATATCTCCCACAAATCTAACTGCTGTTGTACATTAAGTTCGTTCACACAGGTTGCACCCTTTGGTGCTTGTACAGGGAAGTCAAACACATAGTTCTCTGTGTTCATTACATCCTTCTCCCACGACACGCCCGCATCTTTTAGGAATGCAGAGATAGGGTCTTTCCCATCGCTTCGTACTCGTCTTATATAATAAGGAGAGAACCTAGCATGAATACCACTAGCACTGTCTACTAATTGAGACACTGTGCCTGACGGCTTCACACACGTAATGGCTGTTGATTGGTTAACACCTAACTCAGCCGCGAACGCTTTGTTGGTTTGTACCGCAATCTTCTTCAGCTTCTCTAGTGTATCCTTTAGTGTAACTAAGCTACCCTTACCTGATAACAACTTGTGATCCATGATGCCTGTCATACTTACACCAAGCAAACATTCTTCTTCTGTGTTCTTCTTCCAGACAGAACGTACATACCTAAAGTCAGTTAGTGTTGACTGTAGTGTCCCCAGTATCGCAGCTAGTCGAGTCTTACGCTCTAGTGATTCTTGTGTATCATCAGCACGTACTACAATCTCAGACAAGTTACACACCTGTGCCGAGCGTAGGACAATCTCACTACAAGGGTTTGTGCCAAAGTCGTGGTCTATATCTCTACGTCCATTTCTCGCTGCTTGTTTCTTTGCAGCAGTTCGGGAGAAGATGCCACGCTCTCCAGCCTTAGACTTATAGAGTGCTAACCATTCTTCCAAAAAGGTTTCATACTCAGGCTTCTCTTCGTACACGGCACTGTTGTTTGCCAAGGCTCTTTGTGTTTGCGTTTCCCACCAATTCCCAGACTTCGCATGACGCATACGATCATCAGACAAGTTAGATAGAGAGATGAGAGCAGACCTACGCACACCACCAACAACAACAATCTCAGCAACCTTACAAACAATGTCATGACATTCAATACTCGTTAGCTTACGTCCAGCAGCGTTCTTGAAAGTAGCAACAGTAAAGTCGAACAGCCTAACCAAAGGATCAGCCCCGCTCGATCTGCCACCAAACGTCTTAAGCCGTGCACCTTTAGCCCGTAACTTAGAGACATCCCAAGTAGGCACTTGACCCGAATACAAAAGACTAACCAACTCACGGAAAGCTTTAGCCCAACCAATCTTACTGTCTGCAACATGGATTGTAGTTTCTGTTTCATAAAAGTCCTCACTTATGGTTGGTAGTTTAGCAACAGACTGTCTCTCTACGGAGAACCCTACGCCTGTGCCACACATTAATACATATAATATCTCATCAAATACTCTGGGGTTATCAACTGCTATGTAACTACAGTTAAACCCTGCCATGTTATCTCGCTTAAGTGCGTCACCCGCTGTCATAAGACAACGCATGGATGGCATAATCTCTTGCCTGTGTATTGCACTAAACAATTCCTTAGCAAGTTTATCGTCTATCTGTCCACGCTCTAACCAGAAGTCGATGTACCGCTGTACAGTTTCTTTCCA
>Ga0209602_1000715_pt1 | contig 31428 bp, 25 predicted proteins | sample COGITO_mtgs_1205_3_FD_184810 | JGI IMG/M metagenome (GOLD analysis project Ga0209602, IMG submission 184810) | Pelagic marine microbial communities from North Sea - COGITO_mtgs_120524 (SPAdes) (version 2) | ecosystem: Environmental > Aquatic > Marine > Epipelagic ...
GTAGCTGACTCATAATCAGTTGGTCCCTGGTTCGAGCCCAGGTGGGACCACCCTTAAAATCCCTCTTCTTGAGGGGTTTTTTGTTTTTAACTAAATAATATTCGCAGATAATTTACCTGTGCTGTCAGAAAAGCTTTCTTTTTCAATATCAAGCTTATGAAGCATGCTTAGCAATAAATTTGACATCCTTTCATCTTTCTCTTCAAAAACAGTGTAGCTACCGTGTTTAACGCCAAGATCTGAGCCTCCTGCAAGAATTAGAGGATAATTTCTAGCATTGTGGGTTGTACTACACGCGCTACCGTAAAGTATTAAAGTATTGTCAAGTAAAGAGCCATTAACGTCTTTAGTGTTTTTCATTTTATCTAGAAAATATGAAAACTGTTTGGAATACCACCTGTCTAATCTCCCCCATTCTTCCCAATGTCCAGTAGCTACATCATGTGAAATTGTATGATGCCCTTGCAATCCAAGAGCAATTTTTGAAAAATTATCTCCAAACCCCATTCCATCTTCTCTTGCCATCATATAATTTATAACTCTCGTACAATCTGTTTGAAAACCAAGAACAATTAAATCCATCATTGATCTAACATAGTCTTGTGGTGCAGATGTCGGGTCAACATCAAGGTTAATTAAGCTAGCGTCAAATTCTTTCATTGGAACGTCTAGCCATTTTTCATTTCTAACTAGCTGCATTTCAACTTCATTTAATGAGGTCATATATTCATCTAGCTTTGATTGGTCATAAGAGCCAAGTTTGTTTTTTAAAGTTTTACTGTCCTCTAATACCAAGTCAACAATTTTTTTCCCTTGATTAATACTTCTTTGCCTTTCATTGGTTGAGGTTCCTCCTGTTGGCGAAAAATATCTTTCATAAATGTCTCTTAATCTGTGTTCAGAGGGTATTGGTTTCCCTGAAGAATTAAAAGACAATGTTGAGGTTCTAGATTTATATCCAACCCCTCCGTCAGTTGATAAAGAAAGATATGGAAACCTAGTATATTGACTTAATTCAGCTGCCGCTACTTGATCTACAGAAATTCTGTTTTTATACAACCCCCTTAAATCACCACCAGTTAAAAATGAATCACCGGCCATATGACCCAAAACTGTACGACTGTTAGGGTGACTTAATCCTCCAATGATTGACATATTATTTCTATGTCTTTCTAAATGTGAAAGTGATTTTGTGAGTTTGTAATTTTTTCCTTTTCCTATTGGAAACCAGCTCCAATCCTTGTAATACTCACTTTGCTTTGGGGGAAGACCAACCCCATTAGGAAAATACAGAAAACATACTCTTTTTGCAGCTTCAGGTTCTGAAAGTTTTGAAAAATTGGTCATTGACATCGCTTCAAAATAAGGAAGCATACATGTTACTCCTAAGCCTTTCAAAAAAGTTCTACGGTCTAAATGCCAAGATTTTTTACTCATTTTTAAACAGTTTACTAAACCAATTTTCTTTCTTTTTATAGAACGAAGGGCTGTAGATAATTTCCTGAATTACAGTCTTAAAGCTATAATTATCTCTAGTCACCTTATCAACAATATACTTAATTTCTTTTTCATCAGCAAACCCCACATCTCTTCCAATTGCATAAGAAAAAAGATTTTTTACAATAGACTTTGTAAAGTTTTCGGTTTTAAAATTTAAAATATAATCTTTCATGTCTTGAATGCCGTCTAATTCATTTCCATCGGGTAATACTGATTTTGAATCAATAGGCTTACCCTTCATGGTAAGTTGATATCGTCCGGTTGCATCATAATTTTCGAATATTACTCCGTATGGATCTATTTTTTTATGACACTCCATGCATGAAACTTTATTTCTGTGTAGAAACAACTGTTCTTTTAAAGTTAACTTTTCAAAGCCAGGGGTTTCTGGATCCAGTTCTGGAACATTTGGTGGAGGAGGAGAAGGGTGATCACCTAATATTTTCTCCTTTAACCATACTGCTCTTTTAATCGCATGAGGCTGAGTTCCATCAGAATGCCCTGTCAAAAAAGAACCCTGCGACAACAAGCCTCCTCTGTTTTGATTTTTATTTAACTTTACCGGTCTGAATTCGTTTCCTTCAACCCCACTTAGTCCATAAAATTCAGCCAAATTTTGATTTAGCATAGCAAAATCAGAATCTATAAAGTTCATTATGCTTAAATCATTAATTAATATGTGCTTAACAAATTCATAGGTTTCGTTAAACATATCTTCTTTTACAAATCTTGTATAATCTTCATATTCTTGAACATTTACATCCATGTTTTTGTGCCTGTCTAATCTTAACCATTCATATGAAAATCCGTTAATTAAGTTTTCAATTTTAGAACTTTTGATCATACGATCAATTTGACTGGATAGGTTTCTGTATAACTTGCCCTTTGAAGCCAGTTCTATTAATTTATCATCAGGCGGAGAATTCCACAAAAAATATGAAAGCTGACTAGCTAAATAATATTCGTCATCTAATTCTTCGGAATTTAGATTCATTGGTTGATTTAAATAAATAAAATTTGGTGAGCAAAGAATTGCGATCAAAACCTCTTTTACGCCATCCTCAAAAAAATCAAAATCGCTTCTGATGTTATTCCAAAAGGTTACATAACGATCAAGTTCACCTTCGTTAAGTGTTCTTCTAAACGCTCGTTCCATAAACTTTTCAATGACTTCATTGGCATATACTTCCCTGTTATTTTGATTCTTAGATTTGAAAAATATTTCCGTGTAAGATTTTGGTGGCCATACTGGAAAATAAGGGGCTTCAAATTCTACGGACTTGACTAACAGAGGCGGTCCTTTTAAACTGCTTTCTTTAACCAAATGATTGTTCCATAGTCCAAAAGTAAGGATGTTAGCAAGCTCTCCACTTACATCATTACTAGCCATAGGGACAGGGAGGTTTTCTAACATTCCTGTAAACTCAAAAATCTGTGAATCTCCCATGGAATTTTTGACCTCAATTGGTTTGGACAATGCTTTATAATCCATTCCATCATCCGTCCTTGATCCAGCAAATGCTAATATTGAAGGATTAACTCTTTCATATTGAGAATTATTCTTCAAAGATTCTTCTTTTAACGTTTTGGGCAATGGATCATCTTTAGCTATTGGAGTAAAAACCAACTTACTGAAACCAACAAAAAACTTTCCTCCAATATAACCTTTATGTTTACCTTTTGACAGGAAAGCTAGAGTTACTGGAGATGTAATTTCTTTTAATTTTTCATTTTGATTTATATTTAATCTCTTACTTATAACCCCTTCTTCTTTTCGACCTAAGAATCGTATATGGTACGATGGCATTACATCATTTGAAACATAAGGATGTACTAAATCGATTTTATATATCCCATCACTAGGAACATCATATGTAAATTCAATTTCAGAAAATGATGCAAACTCTTTAGGAATTAGATTTTTATTATCTAGGGCAAAGTTGTTGTTTATATTTAAATCTTTAGCGTTTACTGAAAAAGAATTCTCAAAGTCTAAGGCCGGTTCTTTTTCTCTCAAATCAATAAGTCTTTCAATAGACAACGAATTATATCCTTTTGAGGCTTCAATTCTAAAAGCATACTTGCCTTCGCGCGGGAAATCTTCTTTAATTAATAATTTTAAATTTGGAGAAGGCCCCTGCCAAGATTTTGGTGTAACTTCTTTTGCAGGTAATGCAGAGTTTAAAATCATCCCCTCGTCAACAATATAATATCTATTACTTGACGATCCTCTCATACCAATTCCAATTTTGTTTTTTAATAATTTGATAGAATCACTAAAGCTAGCAGATTTCTTTACGGGCTTCCCGCTCCTGTCAAGAATTTGTACATCAAAATCCTTGTTGTTTATAGGAGCTGTCTGATAACCTCCAAATTCTGCACCTAAAACGTCATCTCCTTTGTTTTTGCCAAGGACAACTTTATATCTTCTAGATTTTGGTTTTTCTCCTTTTACCAGAGCTTTGTCTAGCGCTTCACGGGCAAGTTTTTGGTAATAATCAACATGAAGCGAAGAGGTTTGAAGAATGTTCCCATTATTTGTAAATCCCATTTTTGATTTACCATCGTCAGGCAAGATATCTCCGAAATTAATATATACTCCCAATAACTCATTTAATGAATTAGTGTATTGTGATTTTGTTTGCCTTCTCATCACTAATTTATTGTCTGTTTCTTTAGCTACAGCTGCTTTGTCTAGGTTTTCAGTTATCCAATCAACTAGAATTCTTCTATCGTCCATTGAAAGTTGTGTTTCATCCTCTGGTGGCATTTCTCCAAGATTAACCTGATTTAACATCATATTCCATTTTTCAGCATCAAATCCATTAACCATGTCCCAGTCAATATTGTCAAACCTCATATCTCCTTTTTGTTTCTCTTGTCCGTGACATTTGTAACAGTAATTTTCTATGATTGGCTTAATTTGATTTGTATAGTACGTTATGTCTGTAGAAAAAGAATCAATTTTTCTGTTTACAACAAGGTGATTTATTTCATCTTCAATATCTAAAACCTTTTTCATGCTTACAGGCATATACTTAGTTAAATAATCTTTGCCATGTGTAAGTTGTCCTCCAAAATGCCCTGCAACTAAAAGGAAAATTACATTAGCGTATAGCAATACTTTGTAGGTTTTTTTTGATTTTGAATTAAAATAAAGTAACCAAACACACGCTAAAGCTGTTAACCATCCTAACCATTTATGAAGATTTAAAAGTTCATCGTCATAATTTCCGCTTGAAGCTAAAACAAAACCCAGAACAGCTGAAGGAATTACTGTCACAACTGAAAACCATAACAATATTGAACATGCTGAATTTAAATTAAGTTTTGGCCGATATGAATTAATAATTTCCATCACAAATAAAGCAACCAAGCCGCCAATAGGTAGGTGCAAAATAATTGGATGGAATCTTCCAATAAAAAAAGCAAAAGTATTGTTTATCGTTCCGTCTAGAGGAATTAACAATAGACCAGCTAATAATAAAGACAATAGCGATGGAATTATAATATGTTTTTTCATTTATTGAACTAAACCGTAATTATTATCAGTTAATGTAATATAAGAATTTTTAATATAAAACGTTCTAAAAGCCTCTGGTTTTAAAAGAGACTTTTAGGTTGTAAAGAATACTTTTTTCATATCTTTAAAGAATGAAAAAAATTGTCTTATTACTGTTTTTTGTTCCATTATTTTCTCTTGCACAAAGTGAAGATTTAAAACATTATGGAGAAAAAATTAGTTCCCAAAACACTACAACCTTGAAGGAGTTAATTAACCACGCCAAAGAAAAATCTCTTGCCAAGGTAAATGGCACTATTTTATCCTCTTGTCCAAAAAAAGGATGTTGGATGCAGGTTCAAGTTGAAACTGACACCATTCAAGTAACGTTCAAGGATTATGGGTTTTTTGTTCCTAAAACAGGGCTTGAAAATAAAAAAACGGTACTAGAGGGGTTTGTAAAACAAGACACAATTAGTGTTAAAATGCTAAGGCATTATGCGGAAGATGCTGGGAAATCTAAGTCTGAAATTGAACAAATAATAAAGCCTGAATTTAAGCTCTCATTTATTGCAAATGGAGTTATAATTAATTAGCATTTCTCAATGTCATATGAAAAAACTATTTTCTTTTCTTTTCTTTTTAGCAATTGTTTCTTGTTCAAAAGATCCGATTTTATACACTCTTACCACCTCAACTAATCCAGTCGAAGGAGGTACTCTTTTGCCAAGCTCAGCGCAGTTTGAAGAGGGAGAAACCGTTGTTTTAAACGCAACCCCCTCTGAAGAATACGTTTTCTTTAGTTGGTCGGGGGTGTCTGGAGAAAACAGTGCCACAAGCATAGTAATGAACTCTGATAAGTCTGTAGTTGCTCTATTTGTGAAAAAACAGTACTCTTTAGAAATTTCCATTGAGGGCGAAGGAGAAGTAACAGAAAAAATAATTAAAGCAGGATCATCTACAGATTATAACAGTGGAACAATTGTTGAGCTTTCGGCCAATCCTGTAAGTGAATGGGTTTTTGTCGAATGGAAAGGAGATCTGTCTGGGTCTGAAAATCCAACTCAAATTACAATCAACAAGCCTAAAAAAATAATTGCTGTTTTTCAAAAAAAACAATACCCTCTCAATATTGAAATTGAAGGAGAAGGTTCTGTTGAAGAAACAGTCATAAAACCAGGTGTGCCCAATAGCTATAATAGCGGTACAATTGTTTCGATTGAAGCAATTCCTCAAAACGGTTGGTCTTTTTTAAAATGGTCTGGGGATGTTAGCTCTTTAGAAAACCCTATTGAAATTACGGTAAACATCTCTAAAAATATAAAAGCTGAGTTTTTTAACCCTCAAGATTTTACTGGCTTACCTATACTTTATGTTGATACTGAAGGTAGCGAAATCAATTCTAAGGAAGATTATGTTGAAGGAAGCGTTTCAATTATTGGGTCTAATGACTTTCCTGATCTTTCTTCAGCTGAAATGAAAATTAAAGGAAGAGGAAATTCTACATGGTGGCAAGGAGGAATAGGCCGCCCTGATAATATGAAAAAGCCTTTCCAAATAAAATTTGGAGACAAAACAAAAGTTCTAAACATGCCTAAAGACAAAAAGTGGGTTCTTCTTGCCGAAATATCAGATATTTCTTTGATTCGTAATAAAATAGTTCGTGAAATAGCTAACATGGGTAGCTTTGATTATGTTCCTCAGGCCGAATACACAGAATTATTTATTAATAATAAACATGCGGGGACTTATTTAATTGGTCAAAAAGTAGAAGAATCTAAAAACAGAGTAAATATTGGAGATGACGGCTATTTGGTTGAAATTGATACTGATGCTCACGGCAGAATTGAAGAAGATGATGTTTATTTTCGATCTAACGTTTGGTCATCTCACTATAAAGATGGTGTTTTCAACATAAAGGAGCCTAGTCTGGATTTTGATTCTGAAAAATTTAATTTAATTAAAAATCATATTAATTCTTTTGAAGATGCTTTGTTTGGAGACAACTTTAAAGACCCTGACATAGGCTATCGTTCATTTATAGATTTGCCAAGCTTCATAGATTGGTTTTTAGTGAATGAAATCTCAAAAAACCAAGATGCAGCATCTTTTTCGAGTATCTATTTTAACTATATCCCAGGTGAAAAAATTAAAATGGGTCCAATTTGGGATTTCGATCTTGCTTTTGGAAACGTGAATTATTCTAATGCTGAAAATCCTGAAGGATTCTGGATCAAAGATAATCTTTGGTATAAGAGAATGTTTGAAGACCCTTATTTTAAACAAATGGTTCAAGAACGTTTTGACTATTATAACAATAATCTAAGTTTAATATTATCAAAAATCAGCGGATTTGAAACTTATCTTTCAAAATCTCAAAAGAAAAATTTTGAACTTTACCCAAGCCTATTAGATCCTAATTCGGAAGTTTGGCCTGTTCCGGCTAGATTCGATAATCATCATGGTTATGTTGAATATTTAAAAACTTGGCTAGATACCAGGATGGCATGGCTAAAAACTTGGCTTTAATGAGAGTTGTCTTTTTGACATAAAAATAATTTTTGGTATATTATTTGTTCCAATAATTATAATGAATAAAATTGAAGAACATTATAAAAATGCCTCGGTAAAGCTAAAAAACGGATCAACTGTTAATGAGCTTTATCAGCAGCTTTACAGGCTTGAGAAAAAAGAAGATTACGACGCTTGTGCTGGAATTTTAAAAGCTATTAAAGAATTTTCTAAATGAAAAAAATATTTCTCATTTTAATGTTCATTTCTTTTTATTCTTGTCAAGAAAACTTTTCAGAAATTACAAATATTAAGGAGATTGAAGGAAGTTGGGAATCTGAATTTGAAAATATTTCAATTGATACTGATAAAATGATGATAACGGTCAATGACACAATCAACTTAGTTTTATCTTCAAGACATTATGATAAACCTTTAATCACAGTTTCGTCTGGAAGTGTCATGTTTTATGACGCTAGAGTTTCTATAAACACGTCTAAAAATTCGATTAAAATCAAAAGAATTAACGAGCCTATTGAAATAACCTATTTAAAAAAATGAAAAGACTCAACTTAATATTCTGTGTTTTTATTTGTTCGTTTTTAAATTCGCAAACAATCAATCAAAACTCTGTTGAAAAACATCTTTATACACTAGCGAATGATTCAATGCAGGGCAGAAAAGCTGGAAGCCCTGGAATTGAAAAAGCCGCAAAATATATAGAACAACAGTTTTTTGAAATTGGACTAAGGCCTTTTAATAATTCTAGTTTTAGACAAACTTTTAAACACATAAACACACGGTCAGAAAAAGAAGAAGAAGAATTAACCTTGTTCAATGTCATTGGGTTTCTAGAGGGAACATCTTTAAAAGAAGAAATCGTTGTTATTTCTGCTCACTACGATCATCTTGGTAAAAAAAATACTGGTGAAGGAGATTTAATTTTTAACGGGGCCAATGATAATGCAACTGGCGTAACTGCAATGATTATGTTAGCAGACTATTTTAAAAAAGCTAAAATAAACAAGAGGAGTGTTCTATTTATTGCCTTTACTGCAGAAGAAATGGGCCTTGTAGGTTCAAATCACTTTGGGAAAACAATCTCTGCAGAGTCAATAACAGCTGGAGTTAACATAGAAATGATTGGCAAAGAATCCCCTTTTGGGCCTAAAACTGCTTGGCTTACGGGCTTTGAAAGATCTGATTTTGGAAAAATTATTCAAAAAAACCTTTCTTTTTCTGAATACAAGCTTTACCCTGATCCTTACAAAAATTATAGATTATTTTTTAGATCAGATAACGCTTCGCTAGCCAGACTAGGAGTGCCTGCACACACTTTTTCAACAAGCCCAATGGACAAAGACCTAGACTACCATAAAGTTAGTGATGAAGTAGAGACCTTAAGCGTTATGACCATCACTGATACAATTAAAGCAATTGCGACGGGAATTGAATCTATTATTTCTGGAGAAGACACTCCGAGAAGATTAACTTTATAGTTTTTTCAATCAAAATTATCTTTGATTCTTTAACACAATCTTTTATCTTGTATGGGTAACAAATTTTGCTTTAAATGAATTCAAAAAAATCAAGAAGAAACTTCATAAAAAAAACATCTGCAGTTAGCGCAGGGTTTTTTATCGTTCCAAGAAATGTATTAGGTGGTGTTGGCTATAATTCGCCAAGTGATCAGCTAAATTTAGCCGCAATAGGCTCTGGAGGAAAAGGAATAAGCGATATTGCAAACGCATCTGTAAATGGAAGAGAAAGAGTAGCTGCTTTATGTGATGTTGATTTTTCAGGAAGCGCTTCTAGATCTGTTAAAAGGTTCCCTAAAGCTAAATTGTATACTGACTTTAGAGAAATGCTCGACAATGAAAAAGACATCGATGCTGTAACGATTTCTACACCAGACCATGTTCATGGTCCTGCAGCAGTGTATGCAATGGAAAGAAACAAACACGTGTACGTTCAAAAGCCAATAACCCACAATATCCGTGAAGCTAGAATATTAACTGAACTAGCAAGAAAACAAAAAGTTGTTACTCAAATGGGTAATCAAGGCGGGTCAAATCCTTTGTTAAAAATGGTTCAAAACTGGGTTGATACAGGAAAAGTTGGTAAAATTTCTGAGGTTAAAGTTTGGACAAACAGACCGGTTTGGCCACAAGGTGTAAAAATGCAAGCTCCTAACCCTGACCTTAAGCCTGATTCACTAGACTGGAACTTATGGCTTGGACCTGCAAGTCAAAAACCATATACTCCGAACCTACACCCTTTTAATTGGAGGGGTTGGTGGGAATATGGAACAGGTGCTCTTGGAGATGTGGGTTGTCATTTAATAGACATACCTTTTAGAACTTTAGGTTTAAAATATCCCAAAAGCGCTGAGTGTAGTGTTGGAAGTGTTTTTACAAAAATGTGGAATCCAGATTATCACCCAGAAGGTTGCCCTCCGTCCTCTTTAATTACTTTAAATTTTGACTCAACTGAAAAGAGTAAAAGTCCAATACAGTTAACATGGACTGATGGCGGGATTAGACCGCCACATCCTGATATTATTCCTGCCGACAGCGATATTGGAGGGAAAGACAGTCAAAACGGAGTGCTAATGATTGGAGAAAAAGGAATTATTTCTACCAATATAAATGACAGCTCACCGTTAACCCCCAAGCTTTATCTTTATGATGGTCAAACTGAATTTGGTCCTGAAACAGAAGATATGCCTGAGCCTGAATACGGACATCAAAGAAAGTGGGTAGACGCCTGTAAAGCTGGTTTTAAAAGTAAAGAACACCTTGATTTAACATCATCATTTGATTACGCTGGGCCAATGACAGAAACGGTATTAATGGGAAATCTAGCTATTAGAAGCTATATGCTTAGAAAAGAAAATTCTAAGGGAAGTTTTGACTATTATGCAAGAAAAAAGTTGTTATGGGACGGCGAGAATATGAAAATCACCAATATAGAAGAGGCAAATCAATTCGTAACTAGAAAATATAGAGAAGGCTGGAAAATATAACTTTAAACTGGCACTGTTTTTGACACTTATTTGATAATGAAAACAAATGTTTTTTGCCTAATTTTTTTAATCAGCTTTGGCTCATTGACAGCTCAAAAAATTTATTCTACGGGGCAGTCTTATAAAGCAGATTTTAAAGTCTTTGTAGTTGAAAACGAATATCAGGCTGATTTAAAAGTCTATAAAGTTTCTCGCCCATATGAAGCTAAAAAAAACACTGGTTTATGGTACTTTTCAAGCGCCCCTTATGATTCTGATAAAAAAATTTATTTCTGTGAAAATGAATATGAAGCTGATTTAAAAGTGTTTTTTGTTGATTATAAATATCAAGCCAAATGGAAAAGTTCTGAGAAAAAATTCCTTTTATATTAATTCTTTTTGAAAGAATCTTCTAAAAATGAAACCGTATAAAAACCTAAACTCATCAAAAAAAAAGCAAGTTGAAAAAATGTTTGATTCAATTTCTTTTGAATACGATAAATTAAACAGATTAATTTCAGGGGGAAATGATGTTAAGTGGAGAAAAAACATTTATAAAATAGCCGAAAGTCTAAATCCAGTCGATATTTTAGATATTGCCACAGGAACAGCTGATATAGCGCTTGAGCTTTCGAAAATAAAAAATTCAAAAATAACTGGTTTAGATATTTCTGAAAAAATGCTGGATGTAGGAAGGAAAAAAGTAATTGACAGAAGTCTTGAAAATAGGGTCTCATTGATTTCTGGAGATGCTGAAAATTTAAGTTTCTCTAAAAACTCTTTTGACCTAATATCAATTGGTTTTGGTGTAAGAAATTTTCAAAACCTTGAAAAAGGTCTTTCAGAAAGTTTTAGAGTTCTTAGAGAGAGTGGTACTCTAATAATTCTTGAAACGTCTGTTCCACAAAACAACTTTGTAAAATTCTTTTACTTGATTTTTAGTCGAACTTTTATCCCCTTAATTGGTTATCTTTTTTCTAAAGACAAAAGGGCTTATACGTATCTACAAAAATCTGCTGAAAAGTTTCCAAGCGGAAAGAGCTTTAGTAAAATTTTAAAATCATGTGGGTTTAAAAGTGTTGAAATAATGCCTCTAATGCTCGGTGCCTCGTCTATATATATTGCTAAAAAAACTGATGAAAAATAATACAGAAAAAATTTCAAATAACAGTTTTTTTGAAATCGCAGATAATCTTCTTAAAAAAAAACAATCTTTTTTTTGTTCTCGTTTTCCCGGTTCTAAAAAACTTAGTCTTAGTTCTGGAACTATCACGCAAATTAATCGGTCAGAAATAAAAGGAAACGGAATTTACGTAATGCCTTTTAACGAAAAAAACTTAGGCTTTATGCTTAACCCCTCCATAAACTACGAAACTATAATTGAAAAAAAATTAAATTCAATAACAAATAACTCCCTATGTGTAGAAGATTTTGTTAATAGCGAAGACAAAGAAAACTATTCTCGTTCTGTAAAGAGGTTAATAAAAGAAATTGACAATGGAAAATTATCAAAAATAGTCTTCTCAAAAAAAATAACTTTTAATTATTCTAATTCAAATTGTATTTCGTTTTTTAAAAACGTTCTTGATTTATATAAAGAAGCTTTCTGTTATTTGTTTTTCACCCCTAAGGAGGGAGTTTGGATGGGGGCTAGTCCTGAGCTTTTATTTCATAAAGAAAAAAACTCAATTTCAACTATGGCTTTAGCGGGGACAAAATTCAACATTAGTTCAGGATGGGGGGACAAAGAATTTTCTGAACAAAAAATAGTTCAAGATGAAATAATTGAAAGCCTTAGTCCTTTGTGTACTTCTCTGTCTCAAGGAAAAACAGAGACAGTTTCTGCGGGAGAAATACAGCACTTAAAAACCAGTTTCAAAGGAACAACACAGGCATCAACGGTTAAACTTGTTAATGCTCTTTTCCCTTCTTCTGCAATAGCTGGTTACCCTAGAAAAACTGCTTTACAATTGATTTCAAAGCATGAGTCACATGAAAGATCCTTTTATTCTGGTTACCTTGGGGCGTGTAAAAGCAACAGTTCTTCATTATTTGTAAATTTAAGATGTATTAGTCTTAGAGATAAAAAAATCTCTATTTATGTTGGGTCTGGAATAACAAAAGACAGTAACCCAGAAAATGAATGGATAGAAATATTAAAAAAAGCTGAAACAATGTTAAATGTTATTTTTTAACAACTTTTGTTTTCATTTTCTAACTTTGTTTAACAAATGATCTATCCTAAAATTAATTCGGCTCAAACAATCATTCTTTATTGTGAAAAGTTTAATTTTTTCAATATTGTTATTTCTCCAGGATCAAGAAACGCTCCTTTAGCTATTGGCTTTGCGTCCAATAAAAAGTTTGACTGTTATAGTATTGTGGATGAACGCTCAGCTGGGTTTTTTGCTTTAGGCATGTCACAACAGACACAAAAACCCACTGTTTTAATCTGTACTTCTGGATCTGCGTTACTTAACTATTTCCCCGCAATTGCAGAAGCCTATTATAGTGACATCCCTTTAATTATTATTTCAGCTGATAGGCCTGATTACAAAATAGATATAGGTGACGGACAAACCATTCGACAAAAAAATGTTTTTGGAAATCATGTCGTTAGTTTTAAAAACTTGTTTCAGGATATTAACCATAGTACTGCTTCTGTTTTAGAGAGCAATCTTCAAAACTTAATTCCTGATTCATTAAAAACAGCTGAGCTATTAAAGCTTCAAAAAAAAATTCAAAGCTCTAACGAAAAAATAATCACTGAATTATTTACAAAAACTTTAGCGTTTTTAAAGCCTGTCCATCTTAATGTTCCCCTAGAGGAACCACTAACTGATTTTATAAATCAGCCATCTTTTCAGGTTCAAAACAAAATAAAATATACTTCAGAAAATAATGACCTTAGTGTTTTTAACAGCCCTCTTGTCAAGAGTTATAATAAAATAATGATTCTTTTAGGTTGTGCCAACAATGGGTTATTAAGTGAAAATGTGATAAATGAGCTTTCAAATTGTAATAATATAGTAGTGCTAAAAGAAACTACTTCAAACATAAACAACGTTTCTTTTTTTGGAAAAATAGATCAACTTATTGCGCCTATTGAGCTTTCTAAAAACAGTTCTGATTTGTTTAATGAAATAAAACCCGAATTGTTGATTACAATTGGAGGAATGGTTATCTCTAAAAAGATAAAAACAATGTTAAGAGCCTACAGGCCAACAGCTCACATTCATTTAGGACATAACGATGCTAAAGACACGTTTTATTGTGACGTAGAACATTATAAGATTGATCCTAGCTTATTTTTAACAACAAGTCTTAAGAAACTTGTCTCAAATTATAATTACAAGCAACTTTGGAATAATATCTCAAAAAAAAGAGTGTTCGCTCACGAAAAATTTATTAAAAACTCTCCATTTAGTGATTTAAAAGTTTTTTCTGTGCTTCAGCCTACAATTCCTTCAAATTATAACATTCAAGTTTCTAACAGTTCCACTATACGTTACATGCAATTATTTGACTATAATCGTTTTTCGAAAGTTAATTGTAACAGAGGAACTAGTGGAATTGATGGAAGCTCATCCACCGCTGTAGGTGCTTCCGTTAAATCAACATATCCTACTCTTTTAATAACTGGAGACTTAAGCTTTTTCTATGATGCTAACGGATTATGGAACTCATATATAAAGTCAAGTTTTAGAATTATTGTAATAAACAATAAAGGAGGTGGAATTTTTAAAATTTTACCAGGCTATAAAAACAATTTAATTACTTCTGAGTTTATAGAAACAAGGCATAAATTGACAACAAAACACTTGGCTAAAATGCATGGTTTTGATTATCTAAAAGCAAGGTCTGAAATTGGATTAAAATGGCATCTATTAAGGTTTTTTAAAAAGTCTTCTAAACCCAAAATTTTAGAAATTTTGACAAACTCTGATTTAAGTTCAGATTTACTAAAAAAATATTTTATTAATTTGAAATAAACATAAGTTCTATAGATTAAGAAAGCATTATATTTAATAAATTTTTACTATGAAAGCAGTCTGGGAGAAAATCAAAAGTTATTCAGATATTAAATTTGAATTATACAACGGCGTGGCTAAAATCACAATCAATAGACCAAAAGTATACAATGCTTTTAGGCCAGAAACAAATATTCAGATGCTTGAGGCTATTGATATTTGCAGAGAAAGGAATGATATAGACATTGTAGTTTTTACAGGAGAGGGTAAAAAGGCTTTTTGCAGTGGAGGAGATCAAAACGTAAAAGGTTCTGGAGGGTATATTGGAGCAGATGGTGTGCCTAGGTTAAACGTTTTGGATTTACATAAAAAAATTAGAGAAATTCCAAAGCCAGTGATTGCAATGGTTAACGGTTTTGCAATAGGAGGTGGCCATGTGCTGCATGTTGTTTGTGACCTTACAATCGCCAGTGAAAATGCAGTTTTTGGACAAACAGGACCTAAGGTTGGTAGCTTTGACGGTGGATTTGGTTCATCGTATTTAGCTCGTCACGTGGGACAAAAAAAGGCTAGAGAAATATGGTTTTTGTGTGAACAATACTCTGCCAAAGAAGCTCAAGAAATGGGTATGGTAAACAAGGTTGTGCCGTTAAAAGATTTAGAAAATACTGTGTTGGAATGGTGTTCTATAATGCAAAAAAGAAGTCCGCTTGCGTTAAGAATGATTAAAAGAAGTTTAAATGCAGAGCTAGACGGACAACACGGGCTAATGCAGTTAGCAGGTGATGCTACCCTTTTATATTATTTAACAGAAGAAGCTCAAGAAGGTAAAACCGCATTTCTTGAAAAGAGAAGTCCTGACTTTAAAAAATATCCTAAATTTCCTTAATAATTAAATATTGTTTTTAAAAAACACTTCGTTACTAAAAGCTTGGATATCTGCGGCAAGAATAAGAACGCTTCCGCTTTCTGTTTCAGGAATTTTAATAGGCTCATCTTATGCCTGTTTTTTAGGAAAATTTAGTTTTTCTATTTTTATTATTGCTATTCTAACTACCATCTCATATCAATTACTCTCAAATTTTGCAAATGACTACGGAGATGGCATAAAAGGCACTGACGACAATAGAATAGGCCCAAAAAGAACCGTACAATCTGGACTAATATCTCGTGTTTTAATGAAAAAAGGTATGGTTATTTTATCCTTAACCTCTTCATTTTTAACACTGGCACTTATCATTCTCGCTTTTGGATTAAACTCTTTTTATATTTTAATTTTTGCTGCTTTAGGTGGGCTAGCAATTTTCTCAGCCATTAAATATACTGTTGGGAAATTTGCATATGGATATTTTGGGCTAGGTGATTTGTTTGTTTTCGTTTTTTTTGGATTAATAAGCGTTTTAGGATCAAATTTTTTATTTGACTCAATTTTGGAATTCAAACTTATAAACCCTGCAATTGTGCTAGGTCTATTAAGTGTTGGGGTTTTAAACTTAAACAATATGAGGGATATAAAAAATGATGCTGAGTGTGGTAAAAAAACACTTGCTGTGGTATTGGGTGCGCAAAAAGCAAAACTTTACCATTTTTTTATTATTAGTTTTTCTCTGGTGTTAATTTGCAATTTTCAATACGAATTAAATATTTCTTCTAATTATCTTAACTTCTTTTTAATCATGAATTCATTAGGGCTTTTTTTTCATTTATTTCAGGTTTACAAAGTGTCTAGTCCAAAAGAATATGATAAATATCTTAAAGTTTTGGCTTTTCATGCATTTCTTTTTTCCGTTTTGATTTCTTTTTATTTTTTTAAAATTGTAGTCTAATGAAAGCTTTTTATTTCAAACATATTTTAAATTTTCACTACCCTAGCGGAACTTCCAGAGGGGTTTTAAACCAAAAAGAAAGCTGGTTTATTATTATTTATCGAGAAAATAAAACTGGTGTCGGAGAGTGTAGTTTAATAAAAGGATTAAGCCCTGATCCTGAAAACAACTATGAGCAAACGCTAAAAAAAGTATGTGATAATATTTCTGACGGATTTGACAATTTGTCGTCTAGATTAAATTCTTATCCTTCAATATTGTTTGGACTAGAAACTGCCTTTCGTTCGTTAGAATCCTCGGATTCTGTTACGCTTTTCAGTTCTGAATTTACAAAAAATCAAGACTCTATTCCAATAAATGGATTAATATGGATGGGGCAAAAAAAATTCATGATAAGCCAAATCAAAGAAAAAATTAATTCGGGGTTTGATTGTGTAAAAATTAAGATAGGCTCTCTTGATTTTGATACAGAAATTGATCTAATTAAAAACATTAGAAAAGAATATTCTTTGAAAGATTTGGAAATTAGAGTAGATGCTAATTGTGCTTTTTCTTTTTCAGAATCTCTAGAAAAACTAAAAAAATTATCTGACTTTTCTATCCATTCTATAGAACAACCAATACAAACTCGGCAATGGGAAAACATGGCTTTTTTATGCGAAAAATCCCCCCTTGCAATTGCTTTGGACGAGGAATTAATAAACCTTTCAAGCTCTGAAAAGGAGAAAATGATTGAAATAATTGATCCAAAATATATAATATTAAAACCAAGCCTTATTGGGGGGTTGAAAAAATGCGAAGATTGGATTGATATTGCTGTAAGGAATAATGTAAAATGGTGGGCGACTAGTGCTCTGGAAAGTAATATTGGGCTTAATGCAATTGCTCAATGGGTTTATGAAAAACACGCAAATATGAAACAAGGGCTTGGTACGGGGGAACTTTTTTCTAACAACATTCCTTCTCCATACATTATTGAAAAAGGTCGGTTAAAATACAGTACAAAAAACAAATGGGATCTTTCGTTGTTTGATCAACAAAAACAATTATTGCTATAATGAGCTCAGGTTTTTACAATAATGATTTTAAATTAAACGGCGTTTCTTACTCTTTAGAATCCTTGTTGTCAACCGCTAAAGCTGTCCATTATAATCTTTTCGAATTTTTGAAAGAATGGACTGACAAAAGTTCAGCTATAACGTTACAAACTTCCGGATCTACAGGCCTTCCAAAAAAACTACAGATGTCTAAAAGCAAAATGATTCTTTCAGCCCAAAGAACAGGTGCGTTTTTAAATTTACAAACTGGAGACAAGGCTCTTTGTTGCTTGCCTTTGGACTATATTGGAGGAAAAATGATGGTGATAAGGGCTCTTGTATTAGGATTAGATCTTTACCTGACAACGCCATCTAAGAATCCTTTGAAAACATTTAGCATTAAATTTGATTTTGTAGCATTCACTCCATATCAATTAGAGCACTCTATAGATCACTTAAGCAAAGTTAAAACTCTTCTTGTAGGAGGAAGTCCAATAAACGAAATAACTAAAAAAATTCTTTATAAAAACGAAACCGATATTTACGAAACTTACGGGATGACTGAAACTGTATCTCATGTTGCTTTAAAACATATTAGTCAAGGAGAGGACGAGTTTAAGGCGCTCAAAGGTGTTCGTTTTGAAACAGAAAATAATTGTCTTAAGATATTTTGTGATTCAATTTTAACAAGCCCTGTTTTAACCACTGATATTGTAGACCTAATTTCTAAAGAAAGGTTTGTCTGGAAAGGAAGAGCAGACTTTGTTATTAATTCTGGGGCGATAAAAATTCATCCTGAAGAATTGGAAAAAAAACTAAGCAAAGCGATTTCAGTGCCCTTTGTTATTATGGGGATTCCTGATGAAAAATTTGGAGAGAAAATTACAATTGTATTTGAAGGAGAAGCTCCGCATAATTTTAAAGATTTGATTGAGGGTCTAGACTTTTTTGAGAAGCCAAAAAAAGTTTTTAATTTGGATGTTTTTCCAAGAAATAATAACAAGATTTTGAGAAGAAAAATTATTACAAAAATATTAAAATCATATGGGTCAAACTAAAAGAGAAGAGTTTTGGAATACATTAACTCACTTTATAGGAATAATTTTAAGTCTTGTTGGCTTACCGTTATTAATCTTAGCTAATAACAATTTATCTTCTTTTAGTCTTGCTAGTATTTTGTTTTTTGAATTTGGTTTATTGTTTGTTTATACTTCGTCTACCCTTTATCATTATGTAGACAACGTCGAACTTAAAAAAAATTTAAGAACATTAGACCACATAAGTATTTTTTATTTAATCGCAGGTTCCTACGCACCTATTTGCCTAATTACTCTCTACAATGATTCAGGGATTGGGGTTTTTATAGCGGTTTTAGCAATAATGTTTATAGGTACCTTTTTTAAGTTATTCTATACTGGTAAATATGAAAAGTTTTCTCTTATTTTATACCTAGCAATGGGATGGTTGATAATTTTTAAAATTAATACACTTATTGATTTAATAGAATTTAATGGCTTGGCATTAATAGTAGCAAGCGGATTGCTTTATACTTTTGGAACTTTTTTTTATTCTTCAAAAACAATAAAATATTCGCACGCCATTTGGCATTTATTTGTTCTTGGAGGTAGCGCCACTCACTTCTTTTTTGTTTTATTTTTTGTTGTTTAAATCTTGTACCTTTAATCATGCCTCTAAAAAACTCAAGACGAAATTTTATAAAAAAAAGTGTTCTAGCAAGTGTTGCTTCAACATCTTCACTCTCTTTTACTAGTGGCTTTTTAAATAATAAAATTATTGGCCACGGAGACTTTAAATTTAAATTAGATAAAAAGTGGAGCTCTCAAGACATCTATAAACATCCTGTTAATCATTGTCATGAAATGGTAATTGACAGTGGAAACAAGCTTTACATGACTACTACTCATGTTAAAAACAATATTTTAGTCTACAACAGAGACGGTAGGGTTTTAGACTCTTATAACCTAAATCTGCCTGGCGCTCATGGCTTAACGCTTTCAAACGAAGGGGGGGATGAATTTTTATATGTCACCGATCCTGACAATAATAAATTTTGTAAAACAACTTTAAAAGGAGAAAAAATATTTGAATTTGAAGCTCCTAAAGAAATCTCAGAATACAAATCAGGCTCGATGTTTAAGCCAACGGAAATTACAGTAGCTGCAAATGGAGATTTCTATGTAGCAGATGGATATGGCTTGGATTTTATTATTCAATATGATTATTCGGGTAAATACATTCGTCATTTTGGAGGGCGCGGAAACAACGATAATCAATTTGATTGTTGCCATGGTGTAACTATTGACACCAGAGATTCTAAAAATCCTTTTTTACTGATCACTTCAAGATCAAAAAATGAGTTTAAGAGGTTTACTATGGATGGAAAATGGCTGGAAACAATTAAGATGCCTGGGTGCTATATTTGCAGGCCCGTAATTAAAGACGATCATTTGGCTTTTGCTGTTATAGTTACAAAAGATTGGGGAAGTTATGACGGAATGTTAGCTGTTCTAGACAACAACTATAAGGTTGTTTCTATGCCTGGTGGAAACTCTCCAAAATATATTGACAATTTACTTCAACGACCAGCGTATGATAATGTGAGTTTTAGAAATCCGCACGATGTTTGTATTGATAATGATTGGAATGTTTATGTCCCGCAATGGAATTCGGGTAAAATATTTCCAATCAAATTAACAAGAGTCTAATTATGGTCAAATATTTATTTTTATTATTATCAATAACTATGTTTTCTCAAGGATACGAAACCCAAAAATATGAAGTCGTCAAACAAATAGAAAATATCGAAATCCGCTTCTATCCGCCCTCGCTGATGGCAAAAGTTAATTCTGGAGGAGGGTTTTCGAAATTATTTCAATATATCAGCGGTAAAAATGATAAAAACCAAAAAATGGCCATGACAACGCCTGTTCATATGTCTAGCAAAAACAACAAATCAACTATGGAGTTTGTATTGCCTTCCAAATATTCTTTAGATAATGTTGCGGCCCCAAACGATAAGAACATTGAAGTCTATAATTCTAAACCTGGTTATTATGCAGCAATAACATTTGGCGGTTATTCCAACACAGAAAAAGTTAAAAAAAATCATTCAAGTTTGTTAAAAACGCTTCAGGCTGAAAATCTAAAGATTTTGGACAGTCAACCTGTGGTTCTTTCTTACAATAGCCCTTATAAAGTTTTCAACAGGAGAAACGAAGTTTTAGTTGAAGTTGAGTTTTAAGCTTCTGAGTCTTTAAAAGTTATTTTCGGATCCATAATTTCGCTAATTAAACCTTTAAGTTCTTTCTCAAAACTATCTATGCTTAAATTGTCGATTAAATCTGTTTGAGAGTTTTTAATTTTTAATCTCATAATTCCTTTACTTAAATTTCTAAAGGAAATTATCCCAGCTAAAATTTTTTCACATTTAGTGATTTTATAATACATCCAGGCGTAGCACATTAATTGCATTGCTTTAGTCCTCAAAGTGTCCTTACATATTAAAGTCATGTCTTGAATTGTCAAATTACTGGAGCTAACCAGTCCTGTTTTGTAATCAATAATTCGAATTACTCCATTTTTTTCGTCAATTCTATCAATAACTCCTTTAATAAAAACCTTTGTGTTATTATTTAGTCTTAATTCCTTTTTTATTGGCTTTTCAAGAGCTATTATTTTTATCTTATTTCCTTTGTTTAGTTCCTCTTTTTCGTTTTGAATTAAGGTCTGTAAAGCGCTTTTAATTACTTCAAAAAGTATAAAATTCTTTCCAGAGTTAAACATTTCATTGTTTACAGAAAATGTGTGTTTAAGAGTTTTGTTAATGTTTAACAAAGCGTCTTTTAAATCATTTTTTTCTAAATATTTGCCAACAAAAGGTTTGTAAAGAGCTTCAATTGTTTCGTGAAAGATCAACCCAATTGTTTTATGATCTGCTGACCCTACGCTAATTTTTTCTTTTTTTAAATTCAGAAGTTTTTGAAAATAATACTCTTTTGGATTTTTAATATACGTTTCTAAAGAAGATGGGGAAAATCCTTTCAGAGAAATTTCTTTAATTCTTTTTAAGGTTGAAGGGGTTTTTTCTAAGTAATTATCAATCTCTTCACTTTCGAAATTAGATTCAGACCTATAATACTCTATTTTGTGTTTCCTGTTTTTTTCGAGTTCAAGCTGATGTATAAACCTGCTTTTTTCAGCTTTTTTCAATCCTTCTTCATGAGAATTATAAATCAAAAAAATATTTTTTGCTCTTTGAATTAGTCTATAAAAATGATAACTATAAACTCTGTCTTTTTCGTTGTGTGTTTGCAGATTGTGCTTAGCTTTCAGATCATAAGGAAGTAGCGACTCATAGCTTCTTGCTTTAGGCATTACGCCTTCATTAACAGAAGTTAAAATTACCGTTTCAAAATCAAGTGCCCTCGACTCTAAAAGCCCCATGAAATTAATTTTAGAATCTTTTTTTGACTTATAGCTTACGCTAATTTCTTTAATAAAAGAATTTATGAGTTGTTTAAGCCTAGGAATGCTAATTATTCCATTAGTGTTTAAATGCTCTATTTCTTTAAGCTCTAATAAAACTAAAGCAAGTTCTTGAGTTTCAAATTCATTAAGCTTTCCTTTATGAACCAAAAATTGTAATACACTGTTTAGCTCAAATAAAATTTCACTACTACTTCCCCATTTCTTGCGGGAAATACTATAAATAACTTTATCTGTTATTGTATTTGTAGAAAACTTTTTTTGTGATAAGGTTTGCCTAGTGAATTCTAAAGCTTTATTGCTTAATGCTTTTTTTAAAACATCTGAACATAAAATTTTATTAATTAGCTTAATTGATTTGAAATTTCTTTTTTCTGTTTTTAAATCTAATAAACTAAAAATTAAATGTTTTATTCCAAATTCTTTTACAGGGACTGAAAAATCGACTATGTTATCATCTAGATTTTTAGGAAAATATTGTAAGATGGGTCTTATTAAGTTTTCATCACCTAAAACAACAGCTGTTTTTCCTGTCGAGTAATTCTTGGCTTTTGAAAGTATTCTTCCCACTTCTCTAGCTTGTCCTATGTCGCCTTGAGCTTCAATTATGTTTATCTTTTTTTCAGAATCAAAATCATTGTTTAACCATTTGAATTTATTTTTAGAATAAAAGCTCCATTCTTTTCTGTATTTTCTAATATGAAAAGAAGCGCTGTGATTACTGTTTTTAAAGCATGTTGAATCAATATCCCAAAATATGTCACTAGAATTAATCTCAATTAGTTCTTTAATTATAATTTCTTCTGCTTTTGAAAGCGCATTAAGGCCAATAAAAAAAAATGTTTTATTAGTGTTTGCTTTTTTGTAGTGTTCAAGGTTAACAACCGCTTCGCTGTAACACATTCCTTTTGAGCCAAGCCCTTGAGTGTTTAATTTTTGTTTAAATTCCTTATAAGCGCCTGTAATAGTTTTTAAAAAGTTTTGCTTTGAATTTATAATTGAATTGTTTTCTCCCCAGTGTCTTATTTTGTTTAGTTCAATTAATTCGCTCATAACATCTTCTACTTTTAAAAGATTCTGTTCGATTTCTGATGAATCTTTCAAAAAAGCGTTTACTACCGAAATATCATAATTTAATTCATCAACACTAGCTTTTTTTGTTTGATTATATAACTGGTACATTTCATTCTCTAAATAGCTTTTTTTTATTTCTTTTAGTCCTGAAATTTTTTTAATGAACGAATCAATGGAGTCAATCTTTGGAGCAAAAACAGGTTTAGTTATTGATTTGGATAAGATTTTTTTAAACTCATATGAAGCCCTTTTATTAGGAAGTACAAAACAAATTGATTTTAACTCTGATTCATTAAAATCAATATCGTTTATTACTTTTTTTAAAAAAGGAGTCATTTGTTAAAAATAAAAAAAGCGTCTGATTTTCAGACGCTTTTTAATATTAAAAAAGAAATTTAGAATTTATTTAGAAGGTGGTGGAATTACTTTGAATTCAACTCTTCTGTTTTCAATTCTTCCTTTTCTTGTATTATTTGAAGCCGCTGGCTTGTCTTCTCCATAGCCAACAGTCATTAATCTTGAGGAAGTTATTCCGTTATCAACTAAATATTCTTTTACAGAAATCGCTCTTAGCTCTGAAAGTTTTTGATTGAAAGCTTTTGGTCCTGACGAATCAGTATGACCTTCTATCATAAATGGAATTTTAGGATAGCTATTCATAACTCCTAAAACATCACCTAACATGTCTTTAACTTTTGAGCCTAATTCTGCTTTGTTTAGCTGAAAAGGAATCATTGCTCCAACTTCATTAAGTTGTGCCATAATTTCTTCAGTTGGTACTGGACAGCCGTTGTAAGCTGTTAATCCCGCTGTATTCGGGCACTTATCATCTTTATCTAAAACACCATCAGAATCAGAATCAGGCCATGGACAACCATTGTTTGCTGCAGGACCTGCAACATCTGCACAATTGTCAACATTGTCAGAAACACCATCTCCGTCAGAATCAGGACATCCATTCATTTCAACAGAACCTGCTTCATTAATGCAAGCGTCTTTAGTGTCAGGAACTCCGTCTCCGTCTGAGTCAGGACAGCCGTCAAATTGAGCTAACCCTGCAACATCAGGACAAGAATCCTTGCTGTTTTCTATCCCATCCCCATCATTGTCAGGACATCCGTTAAAAGCTGGTAAACCAGCGGTATTTGGACAATCATCATATTGGTCATAAACACCATCTCTATCTGAATCTTTCCCTCCAAAATTAATAGCTACACCAACATTATGTTGAAAATGCGCTTTTAAAGCCTGCATGTCGTTGAAAGCATGCTTGTAAGTTGTATTAATTTTAATTGACATTTTTTCAGAAACAGGAATATTTACTCCATATCCTCCGTTTAAAGTGTGAGATCTTTCTTTTCCAAACCAAGTGTAACCAGTTCCTCCTTCGACAAAGGTGTTCATTTTAACACTTCCAATCTTTAAAGATAATGGCAAATTATAATTCACAACAGCGTCTACACTCGCTAAAAAGGTAGGGCTAATCCTTGCTCTCTCGTCTCCAAGTCGAGTTATAGAATTTAATGATGCTCTAAAACCGTATGAAACGTTTTCTGTACCATATCTCATTAAACTTACTGTATTGACAGGTGTTGACGGATTGTTCCAATTTTCATCAAAATTGAAATATTCGCTAAACAGATGTCCGGTTGGGTTGTCAGAGGAGTCTGTTCCTACGGGATGAAAGTCAATTGCATTGACTCCAATGCCGAACTGCCATTTATTGTTTTTGTCTTGAGCTAGCATAGTGCTAACTGAAAAAATCATAACAAAAACTGATAATACTTTAACTAATTTTTTCATTGAATACTTTTTTTTATAATTCTGTAGTGCAAACTTAATGAATTTATAGGATATAGGCATTTAAAAAAAAAAATTGTTCTATAGTAACTTAACAATGTCTATTGATTTTTCAACGTAAACCAAAATTGAAGCTTCTAATTCGTAGCCCATATTTATTAAAGTTTTTTGATATTTCAAAATCTGTTTTTCATCTTTTTTGTTTTTCTCTCCCGTTTTATAATCCATAATTACTACTCTGTTGGAGCTTAAAAAAACAAGTCTGTCTGGCTTAATTATTTTGTTGGATTCAATAAAAATTTCTTGTTCGCAATAAACCGAATTATTTGTTGAAAAATATTCTTTTAAGTCAGGGTGCTCAATAACGGTTTTTGATAGTTTTATAACCTCGTTTTTAATGCTTTTATTAACTGACCTTGAGAGCTTTAGCTGATTTTTTTCATTGATATAATCGTTTTCGAATTGAATGTTGGACATGAATTCATGAAAAACATTCCCAAAAATAATTTTGTCATTTAAAAAATTTGATCCAAGACTAGGATGGAAATATTTAGTTTCATACGCTTTAGCATCAGAAACTGGGTCATTTTTTTTGACTATTTCTTTGATTAAAGGCTTGCCCCAAGTAAATTTATTACAATCCTCTCTCCACTCTGCCGAGTTTTCTAAAAAAGCTCTGATTATTTGGTTGTGAGAATTAATTGATTTTGATCTGGGATATTCTGATATCAAATGAAGCTCGTCTACCGCTCTTGTCAGGGCTACATATAATAAATTTAGATTGTCTAACTCTTCGTTTGAGTGAATGCTGTCAAATTTCTTTTTGAAAGAATCGGAATACTCTCTAAAGTTTTCGTTGAAAGGAATTAAAATATTTTTTGAAAAATTTTCTTCGAAAACAGGTAGCCAGTTTCTTTTTCCTGAGTTTTTGTGAGTCACGGAGTCAACAAAAGGATAAATTACGACTGGAAATTCCAGCCCTTTTGCTTTATGGATAGTTAAAACTTGTATTGCGTTTTTCGAACTGCCAGATGGTATTTTAATTTTTAGATTGCTTTTTTGCCAAAAACTCAGAAACTCCTTTTCGTTGTTTTTGTTCTGAGAAACTTGTTCGAAAATAATTTCTCTAAAAAACAACACATATGGATCTGTATTGCTAAGATCTATTCGAAGCTCCTTAATAAAAAAATCTACTGATTCTAAAAAAGACATTTCAAAAGCCTTGTAAAGCCTAAAAATCTTTAAGTTTTCAAGAAAGTTTTCGAATTCGTTCTTTAAGTTTTCTTTATAAAAAACAAACATATCTTTTGGTTTAACCAAAGCAGCAAAATTATCAATTATTACAGCTCTAGCTTCTTGATTGCTGTTATTAACCTTTAGTTTAATTAAGTTAATTAACAATTCTATTTTTTTAGAGTTATTAATTGACAGCGAATCTTGAGATAATACCGAAACATTATTTTCAATTAACCACTCAGAAATCAGAGAGGACTGTTTATTGTCTCTGACTAAAACTGCAATTTCTGACTTTTCAAAGCCTCTAAAAAGACAATTCTCTATTTGAAATAGTGTTTCTTTTAATACACCTTCTAATTGTTGTCCTTTTTTAAAATCTTTATTTATAAAAGTTATTGACACGTGTCCTTCTAACAAATTATTTTGTTTTTGAACCGAACCTTGTAAAAATATTTTTTTATGAGAACTTGATGTCAATAGCCTTGAAGCATACTTAAACAGTGAATTGTTAAAGTTTATTATTTCGCTTCTGCTTCTAAAGTTTACAGGAAGATTGGCTATGTTTTTCTGTACGCTAAAAGGGGATTTTTCGTTTAAAAGAAGTGACACAAATATTTTGGGGTCTGCGCCTCTCCATCTATATACCGATTGTTTTGGATCTCCAACCAAAAAAAGAGAGCCTTGGGGTTCGTTTTCTTGAAAAGACTCAATGGAATGAGAAATTAATGGCATTAAATTTTTCCATTGTAAATCAGAAGTGTCTTGAAATTCATCTATTAAATAGTCGTTAAACTTTAATCCTAATTTTTCATATATGTATGGTGTAGGCTGATTTGCAACTTCTTTGTTAATAAGCTTATTAAATTTTGATATGAAAAGCTCATTGTTTTCTTTTTGAATATCTTCAGAATTTGATTTTATAATCTTGAGAAGAATTGACGGAGTTAGTGAATATAAAAAAGAGTCCAAAACCTTTGTTTTTATCAAGCGCTCTTTTAATTCTAAAAACAACTCAAAAAGATTTGCCACAAAAACATTTAGCTGGTCAGGGTTCTTTTTTAAACAACTTTTATTTATTAACGTATTTTTTTCAAAAAGGGTTAAGATGCTTTTCATGGAGCTCCACGTAAACGAGTTGTTTTTTACAGAAGTTATAAATTTTGGAAAAGAATTTCTTGAAAAAACAATTTCCATTTCTTGATTTGAAATGTTTTTTTCAATGTTTATTATTATCTCCTCTAGCTCGGCGTTTAAAAGGTTTGTTTTTGCCTCGATACTCTCTTTTAATAATTTAAAATCCTTTATCGATCCCTTTTCTATTTGTTCAACATCACCAATTTCATTCTCTTTTAATACAGATTTTGCAAACTCTTTTAAATCAAATTCAACATCCCAAGATTTTCCTTCTGATATTTTTTTAATAGAAAAAGCTTTAATTAAGTTGCTAATTTTCTCGTCGTTTTCTATGTTTTCGAAAATTCTTGAAACAGATTCCTCTAAAATATCTTCGGCTTCAATTACCACTCGAAAATCTGGTTCTAAATTAAGTTCTTTATAAAATGACCTAATGATGTGATGATTAAAACCGTCTAGAGTTTCTATTTGAAAAAAAGAATAGTTATGTAATAATAGATTAAGCCTTTCTTTAGCTAGTATGGAGGTTTTCTCACTTGAAAAGCCCAATTCTTTTTTTACTTGCTCAAACATTTCTGTTTTATCATCTGTAATTTTAGATTCTGAAAAATCTTTTAAATTCTTTAAAACCCGACTTTTCATTTCAGCCGCCGCCCTATTTGTAAAGGTTAAAGCAAGTATTCTTTTAAAATAATTTTCGTCTTTGGATTTAAGAATTTTAACTAAAATTCTTTTAGTTAAGGCAAATGTTTTACCTGATCCAGCAGAAGCGTTTATTATGTCAAATTTAGAAATCAAAAAAAAATGTTAGTTACTAGTAAAAATACGCGATTATTAATTATTTTTATGATATCTATTTTTTAATTTAAAACTATACAATATGTCTTTTGAACTACCTGCATTAAAATATAACACAGACGCTCTTGAGCCTCACATTGACGCTAGAACAATGGAAATTCATCATGGCAAACACCATGCGGGATATACAAACAACCTAAACAATGCTATTAATGGTACAAGCTTAGAAGGTAGCTCAATAGAAGACATTTTAACAGGGTTAGACTTAAACAATTCTGCTGTTAGAAATAATGGTGGCGGATATTTTAATCACACCCTTTTTTGGAGTGTCATGAGCCCGAACGGAGGGGGTGAGCCAAGTGGTGCCTTGGCCAGCGCAATTGAATCTTCATTTGGAAGTTTTTCAGAATTTAAAACACTTTTCTCTAAAGCTGCAGGAACTAGATTTGGGTCTGGATGGGCTTGGCTATGTGCTTATAAAGGAGGAAAGCTCGAAATTTGTTCAACGGCTAACCAAGACAATCCGCTAATGAGTGGTATTGGTTGTGGAGGATATCCTGTTTTAGGTTTAGACGTCTGGGAACATGCTTATTATTTAAATTATCAAAACAGACGCCCTGATTATGTTTCTGGATTTTTTAATGTAATTAATTGGGAAGAGGTGTCAAAAAGGTTTAACGAAAGGGTTTAATAAGCTCTTTTTTTAACGCCCTCATAGTAATTAACGAAAGACTGATTAACCACTTTATTCCCTCCAGGTGTAGGATAGTCCCCTGTAAAATACCAATCCCCTAAGTTTTTTGGGCACGCAGAATGGAGGCTTTCTACGGTCTGAAAAATTACTTCAACATTTGTTTTTATTTCTTTTTCTTTCAAAATTTTTGAAATTTGATCAGAAATATCCTCGTTTGAGTAGTCAGCATAAATTTTTGAAACCCTGTTTTTCATTTTTGAAGAGGGTAGCTTAAGCTCTTTTAAACAATCTTTATAGGTCTGGTCAATAACGTCTTCTTTTCCTTGTGATTTAAGAAGTATAATGGCAGCTCTAAAAGCAATAAAGTCTTCCATTTTTGCCATATCTATTCCATAACAATCTGGATATCTAATCTGGGGAGCACTAGAAACCACAACTATTTTCTTTGGGTTTAACCTGTCTAAGATTTTTAAAATACTTTTTTGCAACGTGGTTCCTCTTACAATGCTATCGTCAATAATAACAAGTGTATCTGTTTTTTTTATGGAACCATATGTTATGTCGTATACGTGAGCAACTAATTCATCTCTGTTTGCGTCATCAGCAATAAATGTTCTGAGCTTAGCGTCTTTAATTGCAACTTTTTCAATTCTGGGCTTCAACGAAAAAAGTTTTTCTAGATTTTCTTTTGATATTTCTTGCTTTTCTTCAAGCAATTTTACAATGGCTTGGCTACTTATATATTTTTGAGCTTCTTGAACCAGTCCAAAAAAAGAGGTTTCCGCTGTGTTTGGAATATAAGAGAAAACAGTGTTTTTTAAATCACTGTTTATTGATTGTAGGATTTTTGGGAAAAGCAATTCTCCTAGTTTTTTTCGTTCTAAATATATTTCTTTATCGCTTCCTCTGGAAAAATATATTCTTTCAAAAGAACATGCTTTTCGTTCTCTTTTCTCAAGAATAGGAACAACTAAAGTTTTTCCTGATTTTTTAATAATGATACTGTTTCCTGCTTCAAGTTCTTTAATTTCTTCAAAAGTTGTGTCAAAAACTGTTTGAATCACCGGTCTTTCTGAAGCAACAACAACAACCTCGTCGTCTTTGTAATAATATGCTGGTCGAATTGCAGAGGGATCTCTTAAAACAAAGGCATCTCCATGGCCCAATAGGCCCGCCATTGCATATCCTCCATCCCAGTCTCTTGAGGCTTTTTTTAAAACCTTGCTTACCTTAAGTCTTTTTTCGATTAAAGGAGACGCTTCCTGTTTATTGAATCCTTCTTTTTTTAAGTCTTTGTAAATTTTGTGTACCGCGTCATCTAAAAAGTGTCCTATTTTTTCCATGACAGTAACTGAATCTACTTTGCTTTTTGGATGCTGTCCTAACTTAACCAGGTTGTCAAACAATTCTTGATTGTTGGTCATATTAAAATTTCCGGCAACAATTAGATTTCTATGGGTCCAGTTGTTTTGTCTTAAAAAGGGATGAACGCTTTCAATATTGTTTTTGCCAAACGTTCCATACCTAACATGTCCCAATAAAAGCTCTGCCTGAAATGGAACATTTCCTTCTGAATCTTTCGAGTCATTTATTCTTTCATTTACTCTAGTGAAAACCTCTTGAATTGGCTGTTTAGCAGAAGACCTTTCCCTAAAAATATATTTTTCTCCAGGTTTGGCGCCAATTTTTACAGTTGCAAGCCCTGCTCCATCTTGTCCTCTGTTATGTTGCTTTTCCATCATCAAATACATTTTATTAGCTCCATATGATTTTGAGCCGTATTTTTTTTGATAAAATTCCAGGGGCTTAAGTAGTCTTATTAGAGCTATTCCGCATTCGTGTTTAATTTGATCGCTCATTGACGCTTAATACTTCGCAATAAAAATAATTAAATTTCTTTAATACCTTGTGTAATTCTTAAATTCTTTCAATCGGCTTTGAAATCTTTCATTGTTTAGCTTTTCCATTTGTGAAGTTCCAAAACCTTCAACGCAAAATGACGCCATAACCGTTCCATGAACCACTGCAAGCTTTAGTGTTTCAAAGCCCAAGTCATTGTTTTGAGATAAAAACCCAGCAAACCCTCCCGCAAAAGTATCTCCAGCACCAGTTGGGTCTTTAACTTTTTTAACTGGATAAGCGGGAATTGTAAAAAACTCACTCTTGTTAAACAACATTGCTCCGTGCTCTCCTTTTTTAATAACCACATGTTTGGGTCCCATTTTTAATATTTCATCTGCAGCATTAAAAAGAGTGTCTTTTCCAGAAAGTTGCAAAGCCTCCTCGTCGTTTATAATAATAATATTTGCTTTTTTTATAACTTTTAAAAGCTCTTCAAGGGAATTATCCATCCAAAAATTCATAGTGTCTAGAATAACACATTTGTTTTCTGAACTAATCTGATTTAAAACTGTACTCTGCACTACTGGATGTAGATTTCCTAAAACTATAATTTCTGCGCTAGAGTTGTCCTTGTTTAATATTGGGTTAAAATCTGCCAAAACGTTTAGCTGAGTGTTTAGGGTATCTCTTTTATTCCAGTCTTTATGGTATTTCCCTTTCCAATAGAAGGTTTTACCTTTTGTAATAATCTCAATTGAACTAGTGTCCAGCCCTTTTGAATTAAGCAGGTCAAGATGTTTTTGGTCAAAATCTCCGCCAACAACTGAAATTATTGAGGCTTTGGAGTCAAATATTGCTGAGCTCAAACCAATGTATGTTGCTGCTCCTCCTAATATTTTTCCTGAACTTTCTTTTGGCGTTTCTATTTCATCAAAAGCAACAGTTCCAACGATTAATGTTTTTTTCAAAATAATTTATTTAAATTGTTTTCAT
>Ga0209602_1000720_pt1 | contig 31299 bp, 27 predicted proteins | sample COGITO_mtgs_1205_3_FD_184810 | JGI IMG/M metagenome (GOLD analysis project Ga0209602, IMG submission 184810) | Pelagic marine microbial communities from North Sea - COGITO_mtgs_120524 (SPAdes) (version 2) | ecosystem: Environmental > Aquatic > Marine > Epipelagic ...
ATTTTACGGGTGACTTACATGCGATAAGTGCTGCCCATAATTTACTATCAGCGATGATTGATAATCATATTCATCATGGTAATGCACTGGATTTGGATGTCAGACGACTCACTTGGGGTCGCGTCATCGATATGAATGATCGTGCATTACGCGATATCACGGTTGGACTCGGCGGTACGCCCAATGGCTTTCCACGCCAAGATGGCTTTGATATTGTGGTGGCGTCAGAAGTCATGGCTATTTTCTGCCTATCCAATTCCCTTAGTGAATTAAAAGCCAAACTCAGTAATATTCTGATTGGCTATTCTCGTGATGGCACAGCCCGTTTTGCCAAAGATTTGAAAGCCCATGGCGCCATGGCCACCTTATTGAAAGAAGCCATCAAACCGAATCTAGTCCAAACATTAGAAAACAACCCGGCCTTCGTACATGGTGGCCCGTTTGCTAATATTGCCCATGGCTGTAATTCGGTGATTGCCACCAAAATGGCCCTCAAGTTAAGCGACTATGTGGTCACAGAAGCGGGTTTCGGTGCAGACCTTGGCGCTGAGAAGTTTATTGATATTAAATGCCGGAAATCAGGCTTAAAACCCGATATGGTGATAATCGTCGCGACAGTCAAAGCCTTAAAATATCATGGTGGTGTTGATGCCAAAGACTTAGCGGTAGAAAACATCCCAGCACTAGAAAAAGGCATGGCAAACTTAGAACGCCATCTCAATAACTTACAAGATCATTTTGGCCTCCGTTGTGTGGTCGCCATCAACCATTTCTCCCAAGATACCGATGACGAAGTGATGTTGATTAAAAACACCGTTGAAGCTCTAGGGGCCGAAGCCGTGATCGCCAAACATTGGGCCGATGGCGGTGCCGGTGCCGAAGAACTGGCTCAACAAGTCGTCTCCATGTTGGATGAAGATAGCGATAGCTTCCAATACCTGTATCAAGATGATGAACCGCTGTGGGATAAAATCACTGCTGTTGCGACCAAAATTTATAAAGCCAGTGATGTTGTTGCCGATAAAAAAGTCCGTGACAAAATAACCGCTTTCAGCGAACAACATGGCCATATTCCCGTCTGCATGGCAAAAACCCCGTATTCGTTTAGTGCCGACCCAAGTTTGCGTGGTGCAGCCTCGGATCACACCATCACCATCCGTGATGTGCGTTTATCAAGAGGGGCCGAGTTCTTAGTCGTGCTCTGTGGCGATATTATGACGATGCCGGGCTTACCGAAACGACCCGCCAGTGAGCGGATTGATATTGATGATGATGGGGTTATTAGTGGGTTGTTTTAAGTGATTTCTAAAACATATCGGCCCTATTGATACTTAAAGGTATTGAAATATGAGTGTTCTAGACCGTTTTGCATTTCGGGTTGTGTTTATATGTCTTTTCAGTTTGTTGGTAGCTTGTGAGCAGAAACGGCACAGTGCCGTAATTCCTTTGTTAGAGGAATGTGAAAATGAATTTATAAATGTTTTGGAACACTTCCAAAGTAGAGGTATATCAAAATTTGACTACGAAATAAAAGAGTTTTCAGTAAAATTACTGGGTTTCCCAACGATTAAAAAAATGGTAAATATGACATCAACAACAATGAGCGAAGATGAGCTCATTAGAATCGCTAATACGACGCTTCTCGGATGTTATCCGAATACTTCCATGACATTAGAGCTCGAGAACGAGGATTTTTTAAAAGATTTTGTGAGAGCAAATGAGCTCATTGATATGGACGCAACTAATAATTTAAGATATTCATTGACGAATAAAAAAGCCAAGACGATTGATATTTTTTATAATAAAAATATTATGAATCAATAGGAAATAAAGAGGGCGATACTGTCTTAAGCAGTCAAGTTGGATAGTAATTGATTTTGAAAAGGCAAATCAAGGGGGCAACCAGCTTGATTTGTGTAATTAATGGTTTTTTATTATTTTAATTTCGCTGCCGCGAGGGCGTTCATTTATTTTACGTGGCTAAAATAAACGGAACCAAACAAAAGGCCAGCCCATGCTTGCCCTGTGGGTTCCCTCGCTTCGAAAAATTATTTGGGTGCGACAGAGCTCGCTACGCTCAAACAGCTGTCACACTGATCCAAATATTTTTTCGAAACGCGGCTTCGCATTGAGGGGGTTTCCGAATGGTTACAAGGCTTGGTTTGTTGGAATAAACAATAAGGCTACGCCTGTCTTTGTTTGATAATGTTGTTGCGGTGATTAAACTAAAATTAAGAATGATTAGATTGACGTATTTGCTGTTGTTTTTATTATTGAGTTCACTATCAAGGGCTGATGAGGGTATCACTCAATTTAAGGCATTGACTGGTGCTGGCGTACTGATCCAGAGTGATGTGGGTGAGACCTCAGTCAGTCAACAACATCAGCAGGCTTTTATGCCAGCCTCTACAGCGAAATTAATGAACGCTTGGTTGGCGTTGACGCGTTGGGGCGAGGAATATCGGTTTCAGACGCAATTCTATTTTGATGACAAGACAAAAACACTATGGGTTAAAGGTGGTGGCGACTCCTTTTTGATTTCTCAAGAATTAACGCTGATTGCCAAAAACCTAAAAAAACGAGGCATTGTACGTGTTAATACCATAGGGCTTGATACTAGCTTATTTTCATCCGGTTTAATTTTGCCGGGCTCGACAACTACCAGTAACCCTTATGATGCATCACCCACGGCGTTAGCGGCCAATTTTAATACCATTGCCGTCAAAAAAGTCGCGGGGAAATGGGTGTCCGCTGAGCCACAAACGGTGTTAACGCCGATGGCTGCGAAGTGGGCTAAACGCCATTCAAAATTAGGCAACAATTTACGGGTTAATACTGGCCGGAATACCAAAACAGTGAACATTATTTTGCCGAATTGCTAGCCGCTTTGATGCGAAAGCAAGGCATTAAAACAGCCAATAAGGTCATCTGGGGCACAGTTCCAATTGCTCAGCCTATTTATACCCATGAGAATAGTCATACTTTGGCTGACATCACCCAAGGAATTTTGACCTATTCAAGTAACTTCATTGCCAATCAGCTGGTGTTGGTTTTAGCTGCTGATTATTATCAAAGGCCGGCTAACTTTACGGATGTCGCTGATTACATTAGTCTCAAGTTAAAACGTTTAAATTGGCTTGATGCGCTGATTGTCGGAGGGGCAGGGCTATCACGTGATAACCGTTTATCACCGGCACAATTGGTTAGCATATTGACTGAGTTCCAACGCTGGCGTCATCTGATGCCTGAGGTAGAAAAGGGGGACTACGCTAAGTCTGGTACTTTAAGTGGGGTCTCGACTTTAGCGGGTTATATGGTGGATAAACACAATGACTGGCATCCCTTTGCCTTGATGTTGCCACGATCATTGTCTCATCAACGCCGTAATGCAATTGTGAGAAAACTGGCAAGGCATTACATCGATTAATGAATCAATAGGGCCAAACTCGATTGATTGGCTTCAAATCAAGGAGGTAATTATTTGATTTCCCTTTCTAGGCATAAAAAATGAATAAACTCTGCGTTGGGTCATTATATTATTGCCTAAATGTAATTTTTCATCTCGGTGTTTTTGGGATTCTGTTTGTTGTATCCGCTTCAGATGATGTGACAACATTAGAATACATAGCTGAGGTCTGGCTTTCTCCAGAGGGGAAGGCACTTATAATCTTAAACGCAAGCCTTCTCATCGCTAACTTAGTGTTTGCTTTGAGTATTATTTTTATAGCATCTCGTTCCGACATCGTATTAATCATGATGACGTTGATAGCTTGGCTGGGGCTTTTATTTGCCTATCGTCCTGGAACAGTGGGCTTGGTGGCTTATGCAGCGGGTGCGATTCACCTGAGTCATTTTAGTTTTAATCAATTTAGAACCAAAAATGAACCTGCTGAGTCAAAGGGGTAAGAAGTTGGTTAGCTTGATCTTTACTGAGTGCGACTCTATATTGAAAGTTGAGAGAGTTAATCTGTAAAGCGTGAATTAGGAGCATATGATGGCAGGTGGTTGGGCCCGTGATGGTGCCGTACAAGATCAGATCGATGCCAGTGTCGAAGCTGCTGTTGAACTGGCGAGAAGTCGATTAAACGTCGGTGAAAGTTTAACGCAGTGTGAAGAGTGTGATGGCGATATTCCAGAAGCACGGCATGAAGCGATTCCGGGTGTTCACCTTTGTATTAGTTGTCAGTCAGCATTAGAAGAAGAGCAGGCGGATTCGACCAGTAGCAATCGCCGTGGCAGTAAAGATAGTCAGCTGAGGTAGGTTACAAGCCGCAGTGAGTTTTAAGGTCAATTGAGGTTTTAATGAAGCAAGTATTAAGAATGCTATTTTCCCCTATATTAACTATTTTTGAAAAAGGCGATGATCCTTTTGAGTACAAGTCACTTAATCGGAAAATATTGATCTTTATGGGCCTTATATTCGCTGGATTAGCAACGCTGGTCGTATTATTTGTACCGCAAGGGGTAGGCGTTGGGTTTTTAATTCCCGTGATCGTGTTTGGCTTAATTGCCTTGGTGACATTGGTGGTGGGCTTTTTAGGCAATGAAAGGGCGGTAACTAAAATCTGGGGTGATCGCTAATCACGCTTTATCCCGTTGCTTCTTAATCAAATCATAAGCGACTTGGACTTCTTTCGCTTGTTCGGTCGCCACTTTAATCATATCTTCAGGTAGGCCTTGTCCAATCAATTTATCCGGATGATATTGGCTCATCAGTTTACGGTAAGCCCGTTTAATCTCTTGATCTGATTGATCGGCTGTGACGCCTAATGCTTTATACGCATCATCGAGTGAAGAAGCCGATACGGGACTGCCTTGACCGAAGTGTGATTGGTTGAGCACCATATCGAGCATTTGTCTAAATTCGTTATCGCTATAACCTAAGCGGTTAGCAACCTGCTTTAGAAAAGCTTCTTCTTGTGAATCGACTCGGCCATCAGCCGCCGCCATGACGATCAAATACATCAACATCACTTGTTTTAAGTGCAATGTCTGGCCACAATGTTCCATGAAGGTGTTAAGCGAGGTATCAAGATTAAAGTTTGCGGCAGAGCCAAGTTTAAATTGGCTTATTGCCTGTTGGCGATGTTCGGCAGACATGCTCATCTTTTGGATGAAATCTTCAACATGATTGACTTCATCTTTTGAAATATGGCCATCGACTTTGGCTAATTTACCCATCAACAGAAAGGTTGTTTCGAGGAAGACTTCTTTGCGTTGACCATTGGCAAGCGGGTTGACAGCACCTAAGCCAAGGCTTTGTGCCCGATCGATGACACCACCGACAAAGTAACCTAATAGAGTGAGTATGAAGCTACCAGTAAAGTAATAAGCGGCAAAGGCAATAATAAATTTAAACACGATAAACCTTGTTCAGATTAAAGGGGATTTAACGCTTGTTAAAGCTAGTGAATAGTAGAATGGCGCCCCAAATACCCAAGCCCCAGCTCAGAATGGGAATGCCCGCGAGATGCAGGGCACTATAGCCTTCCATCCCTGCAATAATGGCGGCACCAATCACAAATGCAGAACCGGTAATAGCGGTAAGGTTACGTTGGCTAGCACGGCGAATTTCTTGTTGTATTTTATCTAAATCTTTCGGCGACAACTGCATATTAAGCTTGCCTTCTTGTGCTTTGATAGTGAAATCATGAAGCAATCGGGGTAAGGCCGGTAGGGTATGAATCCAGTTAGGTGCTTCTTTCTGCAAGGTGTTAAAAGCAGCGGTAACACTCATTCGCTCTTTCATCCATTGCTCAAGAATCGGTTTTGCCGTTTTCCAGAGATCTAAATCAGGATAAAGTTGACGGCCTAAGCCTTCAATATTGAGTAAGGTTTTTTGTAGCAAGACCAACTGGGGTTGTACTTCCATATTAAAGCGGCGTGCCGTTTGGAACAGGCGCAGTAATAATTGACCGAAGGAAATCTCTTTGAGCGGCTTAGCAAAAATGGGTTCACAGACACTACGAATGGCTGACTCAAATTCATCTAAACGGGTATCAGCCGGGACCCAACCAGATTCAATATGTAATTCAGCAACTCTGTGATAATCATGATTAAAAAAAGCCAGGAAATTATCAGCTAAATAACGCTGATCGTCATGGGCCAACGTACCCATGATGCCAAAGTCGATCGCTACATATTTTGGGTTTTCTGGGTCGGTCGCATCGACCATAATATTGCCAGGATGCATATCAGCATGGAAAAAGCTGTGTTTAAATATTTGGGTAAAAAAGATCTCAACGCCGATTTCTGCCAAGCGCTCGAGATTGACATTAGCCACCTTCAAAGCATCAATATCACCAATAGGAATACCATAAACACGTTCTTGAACTAACAGTTTAGGTTTGGTGAGTTGCCAGTTAATATCGGGGACATACAATAAATCAGTGTCTTCAAAGTTCCGTTTTAATTGAGAAGCAGAAGACGCTTCACGCAACATGTCGAGTTCATCAAACAAATTCTTTTCTAGCTCAGCAACGACTTCGGTCGGTCGTAGCCGCTTGCCTTCAGACCAGTAGCGCTCTGCCAAACCGGCAATGGTATAGAGCAAGCCAACATCATGCTTAATGGTTTTTTCAATATTAGGCCGGACTAATTTGAGAATGACCTCACTGCCATCCACTAATTCTGCCGCGTGAACTTGTGCAATAGAGGCAGAAGCTAAAGGGTGTTCATCAATATGGGCAAAATAGTGATCAATCGATTCTTGGCCGTAGGTTTTCTGAATGAGAGCTCGTGCTTCTTCATTACTAAAAGGAGCCACTTGATCCTGCAGTTTAACCAATGCCTCCGCCACGTCATCGGGTAATAAGTCCCGTCGTGTTGATAACAGTTGACCAAACTTAACAAAAATCGGCCCCAATTCTTGTAGCGCTAAGCGGATTCGTTCGCCACGGGGGATTTTATTACTGTGTGTTAGACGGTAAGGGGACAGGTAACTCAAATAACGCAGCGGTCGGATTAGATGCGTGGCCTGGATAATATCATCCAAACGATGTTTAGATAGCACATGGTTAATTTGCAGTAAGCGAAAGAACTGTTGCAACTTCATGATGATGCCTTCTTAAGCCGTGCGATGCGGACTTCTAATCGATCAGTATCAGCACGTAGCGTATCTACAGCAGATAAGAAATTATTCACCTGAGATTGATCAGGCAAAATCAAAGATTCTTCTTTTAAATAGTCAGAGACATTCAGTTGCAGCGATTGATGACTGTCTTTTGCCCAACGGCTAAACTGCCTCAGCCCATGGGCAATCGGGTAGGCCAAGGTATCTCCGGTATAACGGGCTAGTTGCGCTTCCCAATCGAAATCAAACCCTTCGAGTAGGTCACGTAATTGCTTTGCAAACTGCACATCACCATGAATATCAATATCAGCCGAAAACAAACTATCAGGATCGCTGCCTAATTTTGCTAAGGTCAGCGCTTTGCCGGTGATAATTAAATCAGCATCACCGTCTGGATCTAACGATAAAGCCAGTTTTTCTTGTAGAAAGGAAATCTGAATGACTTTATCAAAATCACTGATTTCAATGGCAATACTGCGTTGATCAAACTGAACCATTTTTGATCTGGATTCCAGGTCATGTGCCAAAGCAGCATTCAGCGCGCGCTCAAAAGGGGTGAGTAATCCTGACATGGTCTAAAATTTATAGCCGCTATGTAAGGCAACAATACCTGCCGTCATATTATGGTAATCACAGCGTTCAAAGCCGGCATCGCTTAGCATTGCTTTCATTGTGTCTTGTTCGGGGTGCATACGAATAGATTCAGCCAAATAACGGTAGCTGTCTTCATCATTTGAAACCAATTTACCAATCTTTGGCAATAACTTGAATGAATAAAAATCATAAACGGGTGAAAACCATTCTGCCGGTTTTGAAAATTCCAGCACTAGCAATCGGCCACCCGGCTTTAACACCCGATACATGGACCGTAAGGCTTTGTCTTTATCCGTCACATTACGCAGGCCAAAGGCAATGGTAATGCAGTCAAAACTGTTATCTGGGAAAGGCAAAGCCTCAGCATTGGCTTGGACATACTCGATATTGCCTACAGCACCTTCGTCCGTTAAGCGATCACGGCCAACATTCAGCATGCTGGCATTAATATCAGCCAAAACAACTTGTCCGGTGCTACCGACCATTTTAGAGAACTTAAGCGTTAAATCACCTGTTCCACCGGCAATATCGAGGACTTTAGCGCCACGACGAACGCCACTGGCATTGAGCGTGAAACGCTTCCAAAGGCGGTGCACACCCATAGACATTAAATCATTCATAACGTCATAACGTTGGGCGACGGAGTGAAACACCCCTGCAACGTGCGAAGCTTTATCCTCTATAGGGACTTCTTTATAGCCAAAATGCGTGGTGTCTTTATTATTCAAAACAGTCACCTTACCCTTTACTTTAATGATGGTTGTCGTTGATGACCGGCTTGTGCCAAACGGCTGAGATAATGCTGCCAGCGTTCGGTTTGTTCAGTCGCTAATGTATACAAATAATTCCAAGTGAACAAACCAGTATTATGGCCATCGTCAAAAAAAATCTTTAAAGCATAGTGACCAACAGACTCTAATTGGTCAATGCCAACCTGTTCTTTATTAATTTGTAAGACTTCTTGCCCTGGGCCATGACCTTGCACTTCCGCTGAAGGGGAGGACACCCTTAAATACTCGGCAGGCAAGGTATAAGATTGTTCGCCATACACAAGTTCAAGCGATTTTGATTGTTTATGTAAAACAATGTTACTGGGCGGCGAATGATTAGCCATAAAATTGAAAAGTCCTTACTGAATTAAAGAATATAGCGAGACAAGTCTTCGTCTTCGACCAAGTTTGATAGTTGCTTATTGACATAATCAGCATCAATCACAACTTGGCGGTTGCCATCCTCTGATGTGTTGTAAGACAAATCCTCAATCAGCTTCTCTAGTAGAGTATGTAAACGACGGGCGCCGATGTTCTCAGTCTGTTCATTGACCTGACAGGCCAACTCAGCGATTTGTCTTAAACCGTCTTCAGAAAAGGAGACATGGGTATCTTCAGTCGACAATAAGGCAATATATTGCTCTGTTAAAGATGCATCAGGCTCAGTCAAGATACGGACAAAATCATTAGCGCCTAAAGCATCCAGTTCGACGCGTATTGGCAAACGGCCTTGTAATTCAGGAATCAAATCAGACGGCTTACTTAAATGGAATGCCCCTGATGCAATGAACAAAATATGGTCGGTTTTTAACATACCGTATTTTGTCGAAACAGTACTGCCTTCAACCAAAGGCAATAAATCACGTTGCACACCGGCACGAGAGACATCAGCGCCGCCACTGCCGCCTTCACTACGTTGGGTGATTTTGTCTATCTCATCTAAGAACACAATACCGTTTTGTTCAACCGCATCGATAACTTGGGCTTTCAAGTCTTCTTCATTAATAAGCTTAGCCGCTTCCTCCTCTTCTAATAAGCGTTTCGCTTTACCAACAGTCAGTTGCCGTGTTAATTTACGAGATGAGCCCATATTTTGGAACATCTCTTGAAGCTGATTGGTCATTTCCTCCATGCCCGGTGGGGTCATGATTTCGATGCCAACATTGGCCGCGCTCAATTCTAGTTCAATTTCGCGATCATCCAGTTTACCTTCTCGCAGCATCTTACGAAAACGCTGGCGGGTATTAGAGTCAGTGTCATCTTCTTGGTCACGTGCTGGGGAGAGTAGCGCATCTAAGAGTCGTTCTTCGGCTGCATCTTCGGCACTTGTCTTTACCGTTTTAACGGCTTGCTCACGCAGCATTTTCATGGCCATTTCAGCTAAATCACGAATGATAGATTCAACGTCACGACCGACATAACCGACTTCAGTAAACTTCGTGGCCTCGATTTTAATAAAAGGGGCATTGGCTAAACTAGCAAGACGTCGGGCAATTTCTGTTTTACCAACGCCAGTAGGGCCAATCATTAGAATGTTCTTAGGCGTGATCTCATGTTGTAAGTCAGCCGACAATCGTTTCCGGCGCCAGCGATTACGTAGGGCAATAGCGACAGCGCGTTTGGCCGCCTGCTGACCGACAATATGTTTATCGAGTTCTGCAACAATTTGTTTGGGAGTTAATGTTTGCATAGTGATCGTTATGACTCTTTTTCTAAGGTTTCAATAGTGAGGTTGCGATTAGTATAGATGCAGATGTCGGCAGCGATATTGAGGCCTTTCTCAACAATCTCTTTCGCGCTTAAGTCAGTATTTTCCATTAAAGCAATGGCAGCAGATTGTGCGAAGGGACCACCTGAACCGATAGCCATTAAGCCGTGCTCTGGTTCAATGACATCACCATTACCAGTAATAATAAGTGACGTTTCTTGATCTGCAACCGCGAGCAATGCTTCTAAACGACGCATCATACGATCAGTACGCCAATCTTTAGCCAGTTCCAAAGCGCTACGGGTTAAATTACCTTGATGCTTTTCGAGCTTGGCTTCAAAACGTTCAAATAAAGTAAACGCATCGGCAGTACCGCCGGCAAACCCCGCAATGACCTGATCATTGTATAAGCGCCGTACTTTTCGGGCATTCCCTTTCATGACAGTATTGCCAAGGCTAACTTGGCCATCACCACCAATGACGACTTGGCCGTTACGGCGATAGGAAAGGATAGTAGTACCGCGGTACTGCTCCATAAATGCACTCCTGAGAATAAATTTTATAAACTGAATATAATGTTGGAAGATAGTATACTATGCGCTGTTTTCACGCGCAGTGATAATTAGACAAACAAAGTGTTGCCCTAGGGATAGACGCAGCAAGAAGATTTGTTTTGATTGCAGTTTAGTGGTTGACACAGGGGTCTCTTTTCCGAATAATGTCCTGTTTTCGTGGAGGGGTTCCCGAGTGGCCAAAGGGATCAGACTGTAAATCTGACGGCTCCGCCTTCGGAGGTTCGAATCCTCCCCCCTCCACCATGAAATATAGATAAGGAAAAATAGTAAAGTTATTTGCGGGTGTAGTTCAATGGTAGAACTCCAGCCTTCCAAGCTGATCACGTGGGTTCGATTCCCATCACCCGCTCCATAGTTTGTTTGGAATAAGGCCCGCATAGCTCAGTCGGTAGAGCGCATCCATGGTAAGGATGAGGTCATCAGTTCGATTCTGATTGTGGGCTCCATACTAGCCTTGTATAAATTTGGTTTGATTAGGCAGGGATTTTTCTGTCTTTTTTGTTTTTGTTATAACTTGATAATATTGACGGGGAGACTCTGGGTCATGTCTAAAGAAAAATTTGAAAGAACGAAGCCACATGTGAATGTGGGCACGATTGGTCACGTAGATCATGGTAAGACTACTTTGACAGCAGCGATTACGAAAGTAATGGCCGAAGCGCAAGGTGGTGAAACTAAATCATTTGCAGATATTGATAACGCGCCAGAAGAAAGAGAGCGCGGTATTACAATCTCAACCTCACACGTTGAATATGAAACAGAAAACCGTCACTACGCCCACGTAGATTGCCCAGGCCATGCTGATTATGTGAAAAACATGATTACCGGTGCCGCGCAAATGGACGGTGCCATCTTAGTAGTTAACGCTGCAGACGGCCCAATGCCCCAAACACGTGAGCACATCTTGCTATCACGCCAAGTAGGTGTTCCCTACATCGTGGTCTTCATGAACAAAGCCGATATGGTTGATGATGAAGAGTTAATCGAATTGGTCGAGATGGAAATTCGTGAGTTACTGGACAAATATGATTTCCCTGGCGATGACACACCGATTATTGTCGGCAGCGCGCTTAAAGCCTTAGAAGGCGACACCAGTGATATTGGTGTCCCATCAATCATCAAACTTGGTGAAGCGATGGACAGTTACTTCCCAGAACCAGAACGTGCAGTAGACGGCGCCTTCTTAATGCCGATTGAAGATGTATTCTCAATCTCAGGTCGTGGTACCGTCGTAACAGGTCGTGTAGAACGCGGTATTGTTAAAGTCGGTGAAGAACTAGAAATCGTCGGTATTAAAGAAACACAAAGTACCACCTGTACTGGTGTTGAAATGTTCCGTAAATTGCTAGACGAAGGTCAAGCAGGCGACAACGTAGGTGTTTTACTACGTGGCACTAAACGCGAAGAAGTTGACCGCGGACAAGTATTATCACACCCAGGCACAATTAAGCCACACACAACATTTGAAGCAGAAGTGTACATCTTGTCGAAAGACGAAGGTGGACGTCATACTCCTTTCTTCAATGGTTACCGCCCACAGTTCTACTTTAGAACAACAGACGTAACGGGTGCATGTGAGTTACCATCAGGTATTGAAATGGTCATGCCTGGTGACAATGTAAAAATGGACGTAACCCTAATCGCACCGATTGCGATGGAAGATGGTTTACGTTTTGCTATTCGTGAAGGCGGCCGTACCGTTGGTGCTGGTGTCGTTAGTAAAATCACAGAATAGAAAAGAATGCCTTAGCTGGGCACTTTGGAAGTCCGGCTAAATTTTCGGCATATATGTTAGGCCAGTAGCTCAATTGGCAGAGCGACGGTCTCCAAAACCGTAGGTTGGGGGTTCGATTCCCTCCTGGCCTGCCATTTTTGTCTTCTTCGAGATTAAATAAGATAGCGAATAAGCATGGCAGATAATATCAAATTAAGTGTCGCAGTCATCATGATGGTGGTTGCGATTACTTTGTTTTACACCTACTCAGAGCTTTCAACTTTGCTTAGAGTGCTTGGACTACTTGCTGTAGCAGGTTTAGCGGTGTTTATTGCATCGCGAACAGCTGTGGGCGCAAATGTGTTTGGTTACATGGGTGAAACACAAGTTGAAGTGCGCAAAGTCGTTTGGCCTTCACGCCAAGAAACATTGCAAACAACCTTGATCGTCTTATTGATGGTGATATTGGTTGCGTTGATGTTGTGGGCTTTTGACTCGCTATTAGGGTGGGCTGTACGCTCGCTAATGCTATAAGGAAAAGACTGAATATGAGTAAACGCTGGTATGTGATTCAAGCTTTTTCTGGCTATGAAGGACAAGTAAAACGTTCGTTAGAAGAACGGATTATTCGTTTTGGCTTAGAAGAAAAGTTCGGTGAAGTTTTGGTTCCGACTGAAGAAGTCGTTGAAATGCGCGAAGGTCAAAAACGTAAAAGTGAGCGTAAATTCTTCCCAGGTTATGTATTAGTTAGTATGGAAATGGATGACGAAACTTGGCATGTGGTGAATGACATACCGCGTGTTTTACGCTTCATTGGTGGCTCAGGCGATCGTCCTGCACCGATTAGCGAAGCAGAAGCAAACAATATATTACAACGTGTGCAAGAAGGCGTGGAAAGCCCACGGCCTAAAGTATTATTTGAGCCAGGCGAAGTAGTTCGCGTTACTGATGGCCCATTCAACGACTTCACGGGCGTTGTAGAAGAAGTGAATTACGAGAAAAGTAAGATTCGTGTTGAAGTGCTTATTTTTGGTCGTTCGACACCGGTTGAACTTGAGTTCGGCCAAGTCGCTAAAGGTTAGTTTTTATCCAGCTTAGGCTGGTTTGTTATCCAGCTTCAAGCTGGTTCGATATAGGGGAGCCGAGAGGCGCTTGCACCCAATTGAGGAGAAGAAGATGGCTAAGAAAATCGATGCCTATATTAAACTGCAGGTGCCAGCAGGCGCTGCAAACCCAAGTCCACCAGTTGGTCCTGCATTAGGTCAACATGGTGTTAACATCATGGAGTTCTGTAAAGCGTTTAACGCCAAGACACAAAGCATGGAATCAGGTCTACCTGTTCCTGTTGTCATTACCGTATTCAATGATAAAAGTTTCACATTCATCACTAAAACACCACCTGCTGCAGTCTTATTGCTTAAAGCAGCGGGTCTTAAGAGTGGTAGTGGTACCCCTAACACTGTCAAAGTCGGCAAAGTGAATCGTGCGCAATTAGAAGAAATTGCCACCTTAAAAATGCCTGACTTATCTGCAAATGATATGGATGCAGCAGTGAAAACAATTGCTGGTACTGCTCGCAGCATGGGCTTAGACACAGAGGGTGCAGAATAATGGCTAACGTCGGAAAAAGAACACGCGCTTTCCGTGAAAAACTGGAAGAAGGCAAGCAATACGCGTTAGATCAAGCATTAACATTCATTAAAGACAATGCATCAGCAAAATTTGTTGAATCTATCGACGTCGCAATTAACTTGGGTGTTGACCCACGTAAATCTGATCAAGTTGTTCGTAGCTCAACGGTCTTACCTAACGGTACAGGTAAAACAGTACGCGTTGCAGTATTTGCCCAAGGTGCAAATGCTGATGCTGCTAAAGAAGCCGGTGCGGATATCGTTGGCTTCGAAGATTTAGCAGAATCAATCAAAGCCGGTAATATGAATTTTGATGTTGTTATCGCTTCACCTGACGCAATGCGTATTGTGGGTACTTTAGGTCAAGTATTAGGCCCACGTGGTTTAATGCCTAATCCAAAAGTCGGCACAGTAACACCGAATGTAGCTGAAGCTGTTAAAAACGCGAAAGCGGGTCAAGTGCGTTACCGCACAGACAAAGCAGGTATCATTCATTGCCCAATTGGTAATGCAAGTTTTGAAGTGGCTGCTTTAGAGCAGAACTTAAAAGCATTGATTGAAGATTTAAATAAATTAAAACCGAGCTCTGCGAAAGGTGTTTATCTAAAGCGTATCAGTGTTTCTAGCACAATGGGTGCTGGCCTAACATTAGATAAGTCTTTCTTAGACTAGGAAAAATTTGGACCGCCCGGCTTGCCGGGTCGTCTAAGACCGTAGGTATAACAATTTAATTGATCACTTCGAGTGATTGGCCTACGCAGACGGGTTCAGCTGCAGAATATTTCAGCGTTGAACACCGTAAATGGTGGAAGAGGAGACTCTTCTTTTTATTAGCAACATCACTATTCTTGAATAGTGAACCTAAGGAGGTAACTTTAGGTGGCTCTAAATCTGGAAGGAAAAAAAGCTGTTGTTGCTGAAGTCGCAGAAATAGCGTCTACGGCATACTCTGCAGTTGCTGCAGAATATCGTGGACTAACTGTTTCTGATATGACAACGCTACGTAATTCGGCACGTGAACAAAATGTTCAAATTCGTGTCATTAGAAATACGTTAGCGCGTCGTGCGGTTGACGGTACTGATTTCGCCTGCATGCAGGACGGAATGACTGGTCAATTAGTTTATGGGTTTTCTATGGAAGATCCAGGCGCTGTCGCACGTGTCATAAGTGAGTTTTCGAAAGAAAACGAAAAGTTAGAAGTTAAAATGGTCTCACTTGGCGGTAAATTATTACCGGCTGATGACATCACGAAACTTGCCAAAATGCCAACTAAGGATCAAGCAATATCGATTCTTATGGGCACAATGAAGGCACCAGTTGAGAAATTGGTTCGTACTTTGGTTGCACCGACTAGCAAAATGGTTCGTACGCTCGCGGCTGTTCGCGATGCGAAAGAGGCAGCTTAATCCAGTTGGGTTAAGGTGTTTTTAATTAATTCTGTAAGCTTGAAAATAGGAAAATAACATGGCTGTATCTAAAGACGATATCTTGGAAGCGATTTCCAATATGACAGTTGTTGAGGTCGTAGATCTGATCGAAGCAATGGAAGAAAAATTTGGCGTAACTGCTGCTGCACCTGTTGCTGCTGCTGCTGCCGGTGGTGACGCAGGTGGCGCCGCTGCTGAAGAACAAACTGAGTTTAATGTTGTAATGTCTAGCTTTGGTGATAACAAAGTTAGCGTTATTAAAGCAGTACGTGGTATCACTGGTCTTGGCTTGAAAGAAGCGAAAGACATGGTTGAAGGCGTACCTGCAACTATTAAAGAAGCTGTTGAAAAAGCCGAAGCTGAAGATGTTGTGAAAACATTGACTGAAGCGGGTGCGACTGCTGAACTTAAATAAGTTAGCGGTCAATCATGGTGACACTTTGTCACGATGATTAAAGAAACTGGCTGGTGATTTTTATCACCGGCCTTTTTCCGTCGCTGGTCGATGGTGAAAAATCGACTGACTGAATAAATAATACAAATAGAACAATTCCAGCTTAGTGCCAAACTGAGTGTTGGATGTTACTCGAGGTGTAATAAATGGCTTATACGTTTACCGAGAAAAAGCGGATTCGTAAGGATTTTGGAAAGCGTCCAAGTGTTTTGAGCGTACCAAATTTACTTGCAACCCAGGTTAATTCGTATCAGGACTTTTTGCAACACAGTGTGCCCGCTGACGATCGTTCGTCTAAAGGCTTACATGCTGCGTTTGATTCTGTCTTCCCAATTAAAAGTCATACCGGAATGGCTGAGCTACAGTACGTAAGCTATCGCCTCGGGACACCTTCTTTTGACGTTAAAGAATGTCAATTGCGTGGCGTGACTTATGCTGCACCGCTGCGTGTCAAAATGCGCCTTGTCATTTATGACAAAGATGCCCCTGCTAAATCAAAAGTCGTCAAAGACATTAAAGAGCAGGAAGTTTATATGGGCGAAATCCCATTAATGACAGAGAAAGGTAACTTTGTCATCAACGGCACTGAACGCGTCATTGTGTCTCAGCTTCACCGTTCACCAGGTGTGTTCTTCGATAGTGATCGGGGTAAAACACATTCATCAGGTAAAATCTTATTTAATGCTCGCGTTATTCCTTACCGTGGCTCATGGTTAGATTTCGAGTTCGATCCCAAAGATGCGGTTTTTGTCCGTATTGATCGTCGTCGTAAATTACCCGCCTCAATTTTGTTACGTGCATTGGAATACAATAACGAACAAATCTTAGAGATGTTCTTTGAACGCGAAACGTTCACCAAGAACAAAAAAGGCGACAGTTACCAATTGGCTTTCATCCCACAGCGTATGCGTGGTCAAACGGTGCCGTTTGAAATTACAGATGAAAAAGGCGAAGTGATCGTAGAAGCTGATCGCCAAGTCACAGGTCGGCATATCCGTAAAATGGAAAAAATGGGCATGTCGACATTGACTGTCCCGGCGACGCACTTAATCGGTAAAGTCGTTGCTAAAGATATGATGGATACTGACACCGGTGAGTTGTTTGTCTCTGCCAATGACGAAATCACTGAAGAAACACTCGAAATATTCGAGAATATGAGTGTTAAAACGGTTGAAACGATTTATTCAAACGATTTAGACAGTGGTCCGTACATGTCAGACACATTACGTCTGGATGAAACGACAACCGCATCAGAAGCAAAAATCGAAATCTACCGCATGATGCGCCCAGGTGAGCCACCAACAGTAGATTCATCAAACAACTTGTTCAATAACTTGTTCTTTACTAGCGAACGTTATGACTTATCAGGCGTAGGCCGGATGAAGTTCAACCGCCGTCTTGGTCGCGAAGAAATGGAAGGCGAAGGTATCCTGTCTAAAGAAGATATCGTTGCCGTCTTAAAAGAGCTTATTGGTATTCGTAATGGCCATGGTGTTGTCGATGATATCGATCACTTAGGTAACCGACGTGTTAGAAGCGTAGGTGAAATGGCAGAAAACCAATTCCGTGTTGGTTTGGTTCGTGTTGAACGTGCTGTTCGTGAGCGTTTAAGTATCGCTGAATCAGAAGGCTTAATGCCACAACAATTAATCAATGCTAAGCCAGTAGCAGCAGCGATTAAAGAGTTCTTTGGTTCAAGCCAATTGTCACAGTTTATGGATCAAAATAATCCATTATCGGAAGTCACGCACAAACGCCGTGTATCAGCGTTAGGCCCCGGTGGTTTAACACGTGAACGTGCTGGCTTTGAAGTCCGTGACGTTCATCCAACACATTATGGTCGTGTGTGTCCTATCGAAACGCCAGAGGGACCAAACATTGGTTTGATCAACTCTTTGGCCGTTTATGCACGTACCAATGAATATGGCTTTATCGAAACACCTTACCGTAAGGTTGTTGAAGGTAAAGCAACATTAGATATAGAGTACTTATCAGCGATCGATGAAGGCGAATATAAAATCGCCCAAGCCACGATCAATCTAGATAAAAAAGGCATGATCCAAGATAACTTGGTGCCATGTCGTCATAAAAATGAGTTTTCACTCATGCCAGCTGATCAAGTGCAATTCATGGACGTGTCACCACGTCAGGTTGTATCGGTCGCGGCATCATTGATTCCATTCCTAGAGCATGATGATGCTAACCGCGCCTTGATGGGTTCAAACATGCAACGTCAAGCGGTGCCAACATTACGTGCTGAAAAGCCAATCGTTGGTACCGGTATGGAACGTGCTGTAGCAAAAGATTCAGGTGTGATGGTGACAGCGAAACGGGGTGGTACTGTTGACTCTGTTGATGCCAGCCGTATTGTGATTCGTGTGAACGATGCTGAAGCGGATGATGCAGATTCTGGTGTTGATATCTACACTTTAATTAAATACGCCCGTTCAAACCAAAGTACATGTATCAATCAAACACCGCTGGTTAAACCAGGTGATGTGATTGCTAAAGGCGATGTGTTAGCCGATGGGCCATCAACGGATAAAGGTGAGTTGGCTTTAGGTCAAAATATCTTAATCGCGTTTATGCCTTGGAATGGTTATAACTATGAGGATTCAATCCTAGTCTCTGAGCGTGTTGTTGAAGAAGATCGTTTCACAACAATTCATATCCAAGAACTAAACTGTTTAGCACGTGACACGAAATTAGGCACAGAGGAAATCACCAGTGATATTCCGAATGTCAGTGAAAGTGCACTATCTAAATTAGATGAGTCAGGCATTGTTTATGTCGGTGCTGAAGTTAAGCCAGGAGACATCCTAGTAGGTAAAGTGACACCAAAAGGTGAGTCACAACTTACACCGGAAGAAAAACTACTCCGTGCTATCTTTGGTGAAAAAGCAGCAGATGTGAAAGATTCATCATTACGTGTGCCTTCAAGTACTGTCGGTACGGTTATTGACGTCCAAGTCTTTACCCGTGATGGTGTCGATAAAGATGAGCGTGCATTAGCTATTGAGAAAGCAGAACTTGAAAAAGTCCGTGCTGACTTAAAAGATCAACATCGTATTATTGTTGATGACGTATTCTCACGTCTTGAAAAATCATTGAATGGCAAAGTGGCTAAAAAAGGCCCTGATTTGAAAAAAGGTGACAAAGTTACCAAAGCGTATCTGAAGAAATTAGAGCATGCACAGTGGTTCGAGCTCAATATGGAGGCAGAAGCGTTAAATGCGCAGCTTGAAACCGCATCAGAGCAGATCAAACAATATCGCCAAGATATGGATGATCAATTTGAAGTCAAAAAGCAAAAACTGATATCAGGTCATGACTTAGCACCAGGCGTACAACGCATGGTTAAAGTCTTCCTAGCAGTGAAACGCCGCATCCAACCGGGTGATAAAATGGCGGGTCGTCACGGTAACAAAGGTGTTATTTCTAACATCGTACCCGTTGAAGATATGCCTTATACCCAAGATGGTCGTCCAGTTGACATCGTATTAAACCCATTGGGTGTACCGTCAAGGATGAACATCGGTCAGGTATTAGAGATTCACTTAGGTTGGGCCGCTAAAGGGCTAGGTTACAAAATTGCTGAGATGTTAGAGCAGCAAACAGAAGCGGCTAAATTAAGAGAATTTTTAGGTAAGGTCTATAACACCAGTGGTAAACAAGAAGATTTAGATTCATTAACGGATGATGAGATTTTCGAATTGGCTGGCAACTTAAAACAAGGTGTCCCAATGGCGACACCGGTATTTGATGGCGCAGCTGAAAGCGAAATCAAAGATATGTTAGAGCTAGCAGGCTTACCACGTAGTGGACAAGCAACCTTATTGGATGGCCGGACGGGTGACCCGTTTGACCGTCCAGTGACAGTCGGTTATATGCACATGTTGAAACTGAATCACTTAGTTGATGACAAAATGCATGCGCGTTCTACTGGTCCTTACAGCTTGGTGACGCAACAGCCGTTAGGTGGTAAAGCACAATTCGGTGGACAACGTTTCGGTGAGATGGAGGTTTGGGCGCTACAAGCTTATGGTGCTGCTTATACTCTACAAGAAATGTTGACCGTGAAATCGGATGATGTGAATGGCCGGACTCGAATCTATAAAAATATTGTGGATGGTGATTATCGGATGGATGCAGGTATGCCTGAATCCTTCAAAGTATTAACGCGTGAGATTCGCTCGCTTGGGATTGATATCGACTTGGTCAGTGACTAAGTCGTCCTATCACACCCCTGAATACTGATAATCAAACTATTTGTCGTTGATACGACAGCGGAGAAAGAAAAATGAAAGATTTGCTTAATCTGTTAAAGCAACAATCTCAAACGGAAGAGTTCGATGCCATCCGAATAGCATTGGCGTCACCTAAAATGGTGCGCTCGTGGTCTTTTGGTGAAGTCAAAAAACCAGAAACAATTAACTACAGAACATTTAAGCCTGAACGCGAAGGCTTGTTCTGCTGCAAAATTTTTGGCCCAGTCAAAGATTATGAGTGCCTATGTGGTAAGTACAAACGCTTAAAACACCGTGGTGTTATTTGTGAAAAGTGTGGCGTTGAAGTCACCATTGCAAAAGTACGTCGTGAACGGATGGCGCACATTGAGCTAGCAAGCCCAGTAGCACATATCTGGTTCTTGAAATCATTGCCATCACGTATCTCATTATTCTTAGACATGACATTACGGGATCTTGAGCGCGTTTTATATTTTGAAGCGTTCATAATTGTTGATCCAGGTATGACACCGTTAGAAAAAGGCCAATTGCTTTCTGACGAAACATACTTGAATGTCGTTGAAGAATATGGCGATGAGTTTGATGCCAGAATGGGTGCGGAAGCAGTTCAAGAATTATTGCGTAACATCGATGTTGTCAAAGAAATCGAAGTAATTCGTGGTGATATTGAAAATACCAATTCAGAAACGAAAATCAAGAAATTGACCAAACGTCTGAAATTGATGGAAGCCTTCCTAGAATCAGGTAACAAACCTGAGTGGATGGTGATGGAAGTCTTACCGGTTCTACCGCCGGATTTACGTCCGTTAGTCCCCTTGGATGGCGGCCGTTTTGCGACATCTGATTTGAACGATCTTTACCGTCGTGTCATTAACCGTAACAACCGTCTAAAACGCCTATTAGACTTAAGTGCACCTGACATTATCGTCCGTAATGAAAAACGGATGTTGCAAGAATCAGTTGATGCCTTATTAGATAATGGCCGTCGTGGACGTGCGATTACCGGTACTAACCGGATGCCATTGAAATCTCTGGCTGACATGATCAAAGGTAAGCAAGGTCGTTTCCGTCAAAACTTACTAGGTAAACGTGTCGACTATTCTGGTCGTTCAGTTATCGTGGTAGGCCCTTACTTAAAACTACACCAATGTGGTTTACCGAAGAAAATGGCGTTAGAGCTCTTCAAGCCATTTATCTACGGTAAATTAGAGCGTGCAGGTTTAGCAACAACCATTAAAGCCGCTAAGAAAATGGTAGAGCGGGAAGGGTCTGAAGTATGGGATATTCTCGAAGAAGTAATTCGTGAACACCCAATCATGCTTAACCGTGCACCAACACTCCATAGATTGGGTATCCAAGCATTTGAACCATTATTGATTGAAGGTAAAGCGATTCAGCTTCATCCGTTAGTCTGTGGTGCATTTAACGCCGATTTCGATGGCGATCAAATGGCGGTACACGTGCCATTATCACTAGAAGCCCAATTAGAAGCACGTTCATTGATGATGGCGACAAATAACATTTTATCTCCTGCTAATGGTGAGCCTGTCATCATTCCTTCACAAGACGTGGTATTAGGTTTGTACTACATGTCTCGTGAATTAGTGAATGCCAAAGGTGAAGGTATTCGCTTCGCTGATATCGCAGAGTTGAAACGGGCCTACGATAATGGTGAGGCGGCATTACACGCTAAAATCACAGTTCGGGTCGACGAAACCGACGTGACATTGCCTGAGCCAGAGCAAAACCGCCATATCCGTATTGATACGACAGTAGGCCGAGCTTTATTATTTAGTATTGTGCCAAAAGGCTTACCATTCTCAGTAGTCGATCGCACAATGACGAAGAAAGCGATTGGTGACTTAATTAATACCTCTTACCGCCGTTTAGGTTTAAAAGATACCGTTATCTTTGCTGACCAACTCATGTACATGGGCTTCACTCAAGCAACACGCTCAGGCGCGTCGGTGGGTGTTGATGACATGGCAATCCCAGAGAGCAAAGCAGAAATTCTAGCGGCTGCAGAAGCAGAAGTTGAAGAGATCGCAATGCAGTATGCGTCTGGTTTGGTGACAGATGGTGAGCGTTACAACAAGATTATCGATATTTGGTCTCGTACCAATGACCAAATCGCCAAAGCGATGATGGATGGCTTAGGCTCTGAAATGGTGAACGATGCTGAAGGGAAAGAGGTTGAACAGCAATCAATGAACTCCATCTATATGATGGCCGATTCAGGGGCGCGTGGTTCGGCTGCTCAAATTCGTCAGCTAGCCGGTATGCGCGGTTTGATGGCAAAACCAGATGGTTCAATCATCGAAACACCTATCACGGCGAACTTCCGTGAAGGGCTTGACGTACTTCAGTACTTTATTTCAACGCATGGTGCACGTAAAGGTTTGGCCGATACGGCATTGAAAACAGCTAACTCAGGTTACTTAACCCGTCGTTTAGTTGATGTGGCACAAGATCTAGTTGTGGTTGAAGAGGATTGTGGTACTAAAGTTGGTATCAGCATGACACCTATCATCGATGGTGGTGATGTTGTTGAGCCATTGGGTGAGCGCGTTCTAGGCCGAGTAATTGCTGAAGACGTCATGACAGCCGATGGTTCAGAATTAGTATTAGCAGCTGGCGTCCTAATGGACGAAAACATGGTGACGTTGCTAGAAGAGAAAGGCATCGATGAAGTTATTGTTCGATCAGCGATTACTTGTGAATCACGTTATGGTGTGTGTTCAGCATGTTACGGTCGTGACTTAGGTCGTGGACACCGTATTAACGTGGGTGAAGCAGTCGGCGTTATCGCTGCACAATCTATCGGTGAGCCAGGTACACAGCTAACAATGCGTACCTTCCATATCGGTGGTGCAGCATCTAGAACAGCAGCAGATAACTCAGTTGCCTTGAAGTTTAAAGGTAATATTCGTTTCCATAACATCAAGCACGTACAAAATGCCAGCGGTAAATTTATTGCCGTATCACGTTCAGGTGAATTACATCTGATTGATGAAAATGGCCGTGAACGTGAACGTTATAAAATTCCTTACGGTGCTGAAATTTCAGTTGCTGATAATGAAGCAGTGAATGCAGGTCAAGTGGTTGCAACATGGGACCCACATACCCATCCAGTTGTCACGGAAATGAATGGTCAAGTACAAATCAAAGACTTAGTTGAAGGTGTTACCGTCGATAAACAAGTCGATGAAGTGACTGGTTTGACCAGCTTGATTGTCCGTGATCCAAAACAACGTAGTGCATCAGCTAAAGATATGCGTCCAATGGTGAAATTGGTCGACACTGATGGTAACGACGTCTTTATCGTCGGTACTGATATCCCGGCACAATACTTCTTGCCAGGCGGTGCGATTGTTCGTGTTGAAGATGGTAAGGAAGTACATATCGGTGACGTCTTGGCGCGTATCCCGCAAGAAAGTAGTAAAACCAGGGATATTACCGGTGGTCTACCTCGTGTTGCCGACTTGTTCGAAGCGCGTAGGCCGAAAGATCCCGCTTTGATGGCCGAAATTTCAGGCACAATCAGCTTCGGTAAAGAAACCAAAGGTAAACAGCGTTTAATCATTACACCAAAAGAAGGTGAGTCACATGAGGAATTGATTCCAAAATGGCGCCACGTTTCTGTGTTCGAAGGTGAGCATATTGAAAAAGGTGAAATGTTAGTCGATGGACCGGAAGATCCGCATGACATCTTGCGCTTGAAAGGTGTATTGCCACTCGCAAATTATATGTCGAGTGAAGTACAAGAAGTTTACCGCCTGCAAGGTGTAAAAATTAATGATAAACATATCGAAGTTATCGTACGCCAGATGCTTCGTAAAGTTGAAATTAGTGCGGCAGGTGAAACCAAGTTCCTTAAAGGTGAACAAGTTGACCATGATCGCCTATTAGATGCGAATGACGTAGTGGTTGCTGGGGATAAATTGCCAGCAACATACCGACATTTGTTACTGGGTATTACCAAAGCATCATTGGCAACGGATTCATTTATTTCAGCCGCATCTTTCCAAGAAACAACGCGAGTCTTAACAGACGCAGCAGTGACTGGAAAACGAGATCCATTACGAGGCTTGAAAGAAAACGTTATTGTAGGTCGTTTAATTCCTGCAGGAACAGGCTTGGCATATCATAAAGAGCGCCAACGCCAACGCAATGAAGGAAAGGTAGTTGAAGTAGTTGAGAAGCCAAAAGCTATCGTTGACGTCGAAGCAATGACCGAAGACGAGAACGCTTAAAAAGGATCTTGACTCGAGAGAGTAGAAGAGGGTAAAATCCCTTTTCTTTGTCGGGGACTCATATTTGGGTCCCCGCATTTATTTAGCTGGTAATACGAGAATAACAGTATCGTAGACTACCATCCTTATTTATTTGTTTAAGGCTGTAATTTTACATGGCAACAATAAATCAATTGGTTCGCAAACCAAGATTGAAACAAAAGAAAAAAAATAACGTACCTGCACTACAAGCATGTCCACAACGTCGTGGTGTTTGTACGCGTGTATACACAACTACACCTAAAAAGCCTAACTCGGCGATGCGTAAAGTAGCACGTGTTCGTCTGACGAACAGCTTTGAAGTGACATCGTATATCGGTGGTGAAGGTCATAACTTACAAGAACATTCGGTCGTATTGATTCGTGGTGGTCGTGTTAAGGATTTACCGGGTGTACGTTATCACACAGTACGTGGCGCATTAGATACCTCAGGTGTCGTTGCACGTCGCCAAGGTCGTTCTAAGTACGGCGCCAAGCGTCCGAAAAGTTAATAGTCGCTCAACGACTAATTTAGATTAAGAATTTAGGAAAGACAGATGCCAAGAAGAAGGGTTGTTGCCAAACGTGAAGTACTGCCAGATCCAAAGTTTTCAAACATTGGACTGGCTAAATTCATCAACGTCATCATGAAAGATGGCAAGAAATCAGTGGCTGAGAAAATTGCTTACGTTGCGTTAGATTCTGTAGCAGAGGCTAAATCAACAAGTGGTTTAGAAGTATTCCAACAAGCGCTTGATAACATCAGCCCAATGGTTGAAGTAAAATCACGTCGTGTTGGTGGTGCAACATACCAAGTGCCGGTAGAAGTGCGTCCAGAACGTCGTGTAGCACTAGCGATGCGTTGGTTAGCAGAAGCAGCACGGAAGCGTGGTGAAAAATCAATGGCGATGCGTTTAGCTGGCGAATTGAACGATGCGTTCGATGGTAAAGGCACAGCAGTTAAGAAAAAAGAAGATACACACCGGATGGCAGAAGCAAACAAGGCATTCTCTCACTTCCGTTTTTAAGTTTTATCTGCACTCCAAGCCCTATATATTGAGGCTTGGGAGTGCGGTGTTCGACCCGTTACATTTAAGTTACACCTGTTCTTTAACAATTATTTATTAAATATAGAGTACCGATAGTGGCACGAAGCACACCTATTAATCGATACCGTAATATCGGCATCATGGCGCATATCGACGCGGGTAAAACCACGACGACTGAGCGCGTGCTGTTTTATACCGGTATATCGCACAAAATAGGTGAGGTGCATGATGGCGCAGCCACAATGGACTGGATGGAACAAGAACAAGAGAGAGGAATAACAATTACCTCTGCAGCAACAACGTGTTTTTGGTCAGGCATGGATAAACAATATCCTAAGCATCGTATCAATATAATTGATACCCCAGGTCACGTTGACTTCACAATTGAAGTTGAACGTTCATTACGCGTACTCGATGGTGCAACGGCTATCTTTTGTGCTGTTGGTGGTGTCGAACCCCAATCAGAAACAGTCTGGCGCCAAGCTAATAAATACCATGTTCCAAGATTGGCTTTCATTAATAAGATGGATCGCCAAGGGGCAGACTTTTTACGTGTTATAGAACAAATCAAAGCGCGCTTAGGCGCAAACCCCATCCCAATGCAATTACCGATCGGTGCTGAAGATAGCTTCGAAGGCGTTGTTGATCTTGTTCGCATGAAAGCGATATATTGGAATGAAGACGATTTGGGTGTTACGTATGAAGCACGTGATATTGCGCCTGAGATGTTAGAACAGTGTGAAGCATATCGCGAAAAAATGGTTGAAGCCGCGGCTGAAGCCAGTGAAGAGTTGATGAATAAATATCTTGAAGATGGCGAATTGTCAGAACAAGAAATCAAACAAGGCATTCGCCTACAAACACTAGCCAATCAAATTGTCCCAGCATTTTGCGGTTCAGCCTTTAAAAATAAAGGTGTGCAAGCGATGTTGGACGCAGTGGTGGAATACATGCCATCACCCGAAGATGTGCCTGCGATCAAGGGCTTAATCAATGAAGATGAAACAGCAGAGCGACATGCTGATGATAATGAACCTTTTGCAGCACTGGCATTTAAAATTGCAACTGACCCTTTCGTTGGCACATTAACATTCTTTAGAGTGTATTCGGGCGTTTTAAAAACAGGAGATGCTGTTTTTAATTCAGTCAAAGGAAAAAAAGAACGGATTGGTCGTTTAGTCCAAATGCACAGCAATTCTCGTGAAGAGATTAGCGAAGTAAGTGCGGGTGATATTGCGGCAGCGATTGGTTTGAAAGATACGACAACAGGCGAAACGTTGTGTAACCCAGATCACCGCATCATATTGGAAAGAATGGAGTTCCCCGAGCCGGTTATTTCAGTTGCGATTGAACCGAGAACATTAGCCGATCAAGAAAAAATGAGTCTTGCACTTGGCAAGCTAGCAAAAGAAGACCCATCCTTTCGAGTATCAACCGATGAAGAGTCTGCACAAACAATCATCGCAGGCATGGGTGAGTTACACCTAGATATCATCGTAGACCGCTTAAAACGTGAGTTCACAGTGGATGCGAATGTCGGTGCGCCACAAGTTGCCTATCGTGAATCTATTCGTAAAACAGTCGAAGCTGAAGGTAAGTTTGTGCGCCAAAGTGGTGGCCGTGGACAGTACGGACATGTCTGGTTACGATTAGAGCCGCAAGCTGCAGGTGCCGGGTATGCCTTTGAAAATGCGACAGTTGGCGGATCAGTACCAAGAATATATTTCTTCTGTAGATAAGGGTATACAAGAGCAGATGAAAAGTGGTGTAATAGCCGGCTACCCAGTAGAAGATGTCAAGGTGGTTTTGTTCGACGGGTCCTATCACGATGTGGACTCGAACGAGATGGCGTTTAAGGTTGCTGGAACGCTTGGGTTTAGAAATGGGGCGCTTGAAGCAGACCCAGTTTTACTCGAGCCGATGATGAAAATCGAGGTGGTAACACCAGAAGAATATATGGGTGATGTGATGGGAGACCTGAATCGTCGCCGCGGCATAGTTGGTGGGATGGAAGATACCCCCAGCGGTAAGATTATTAGTGCTGAAGTGCCATTAGCTGAAATGTTTGGCTATGCAACTGATTTACGTTCTGCAACGCAGGGTCGAGCAACCTACTCAATGGAGTTTGCTCAATATGCAGAAACACCTAACACAGTGACCGAAACGGTCATTAGTAAAACAAGATAACGAATATAGTTAAGTGAGGTAGACGAGATGTCCAAGGAAAAATTTGAAAGAACGAAGCCACATGTGAATGTGGGCACGATTGGTCACGTAGATCATGGTAAGACTACTTTGACAGCAGCGATTACGAAAGTAATGGCCGAAGCGCAAGGTGGTGAAACTAAATCATTTGCAGATATTGATAACGCGCCAGAAGAAAGAGAGCGCGGTATTACAATCTCAACCTCACACGTTGAATATGAAACAGAAAACCGTCACTACGCCCACGTAGATTGCCCAGGCCATGCTGATTATGTGAAAAACATGATTACCGGTGCCGCGCAAATGGACGGTGCCATCTTAGTAGTTAACGCTGCAGACGGCCCAATGCCCCAAACACGTGAGCACATCTTGCTATCACGCCAAGTAGGTGTTCCCTACATCGTGGTCTTCATGAACAAAGCCGATATGGTTGATGATGAAGAGTTAATCGAATTGGTCGAGATGGAAATTCGTGAGTTACTGGACAAATATGATTTCCCTGGCGATGACACACCGATTATTGTCGGCAGCGCGCTTAAAGCCTTAGAAGGCGACACCAGTGATATTGGTGTCCCATCAATCATCAAACTTGGTGAAGCGATGGACAGTTACTTCCCAGAACCAGAACGTGCAGTAGACGGCGCCTTCTTAATGCCGATTGAAGATGTATTCTCAATCTCAGGTCGTGGTACCGTCGTAACAGGTCGTGTAGAACGCGGTATTGTTAAAGTCGGTGAAGAACTAGAAATCGTCGGTATTAAAGAAACACAAAGTACCACCTGTACTGGTGTTGAAATGTTCCGTAAATTGCTAGACGAAGGTCAAGCAGGCGACAACGTAGGTGTTTTACTACGTGGCACTAAACGCGAAGAAGTTGACCGCGGACAAGTATTATCACACCCAGGCACAATTAAGCCACACACAACATTTGAAGCAGAAGTGTACATCTTGTCGAAAGACGAAGGTGGACGTCATACTCCTTTCTTCAATGGTTACCGCCCACAGTTCTACTTTAGAACAACAGACGTAACGGGTGCATGTGAGTTACCATCAGGTATTGAAATGGTCATGCCTGGTGACAATGTAAAAATGGACGTAACCCTAATCGCACCGATTGCGATGGAAGATGGTTTACGTTTTGCTATTCGTGAAGGCGGCCGTACCGTTGGTGCTGGTGTCGTTAGTAAAATCACAGAATAGAAAAGAATGCCTTAGCTGGGCACTTTGGAAGTCCGGCTAAATTTTCGGCATATATGTTAGGCCAGTAGCTCAATTGGCAGAGCGACGGTCTCCAAAACCGTAGGTTGGGGGTTCGATTCCCTCCTGGCCTGCCATTTTTGTCTTCTTCGAGATTAAATAAGATAGCGAATAAGCATGGCAGATAATATCAAATTAAGTGTCGCAGTCATCATGATGGTGGTTGCGATTACTTTGTTTTACACCTACTCAGAGCTTTCAACTTTGCTTAGAGTGCTTGGACTACTTGCTGTAGCAGGTTTAGCGGTGTTTATTGCATCGCGAACAGCTGTGGGCGCAAATGTGTTTGGTTACATGGGTGAAACACAAGTTGAAGTGCGCAAAGTCGTTTGGCCTTCACGCCAAGAAACATTGCAAACAACCTTGATCGTCTTATTGATGGTGATATTGGTTGCGTTGATGTTGTGGGCTTTTGACTCGCTATTAGGGTGGGCTGTACGCTCGCTAATGCTATAAGGAAAAGACTGAATATGAGTAAACGCTGGTATGTGATTCAAGCTTTTTCTGGCTATGAAGGACAAGTAAAACGTTCGTTAGAAGAACGGATTATTCGTTTTGGCTTAGAAGAAAAGTTCGGTGAAGTTTTGGTTCCGACTGAAGAAGTCGTTGAAATGCGCGAAGGTCAAAAACGTAAAAGTGAGCGTAAATTCTTCCCAGGTTATGTATTAGTTAGTATGGAAATGGATGACGAAACTTGGCATGTGGTGAATGACATACCGCGTGTTTTACGCTTCATTGGTGGCTCAGGCGATCGTCCTGCACCGATTAGCGAAGCAGAAGCAAACAATATATTACAACGTGTGCAAGAAGGCGTGGAAAGCCCACGGCCTAAAGTATTATTTGAGCCAGGCGAAGTAGTTCGCGTTACTGATGGCCCATTCAACGACTTCACGGGCGTTGTAGAAGAAGTGAATTACGAGAAAAGTAAGATTCGTGTTGAAGTGCTTATTTTTGGTCGTTCGACACCGGTTGAACTTGAGTTCGGCCAAGTCGCTAAAGGTTAGTTTTTATCCAGCTTAGGCTGGTTTGTTATCCAGCTTCAAGCTGGTTCGATATAGGGGAGCCGAGAGGCGCTTGCACCCAATTGAGGAGAAGAAGATGGCTAAGAAAATCGATGCCTATATTAAACTGCAGGTGCCAGCAGGCGCTGCAAACCCAAGTCCACCAGTTGGTCCTGCATTAGGTCAACATGGTGTTAACATCATGGAGTTCTGTAAAGCGTTTAACGCCAAGACACAAAGCATGGAATCAGGTCTACCTGTTCCTGTTGTCATTACCGTATTCAATGATAAAAGTTTCACATTCATCACTAAAACACCACCTGCTGCAGTCTTATTGCTTAAAGCAGCGGGTCTTAAGAGTGGTAGTGGTACCCCTAACACTGTCAAAGTCGGCAAAGTGAATCGTGCGCAATTAGAAGAAATTGCCACCTTAAAAATGCCTGACTTATCTGCAAATGATATGGATGCAGCAGTGAAAACAATTGCTGGTACTGCTCGCAGCATGGGCTTAGACACAGAGGGTGCAGAATAATGGCTAACGTCGGAAAAAGAACACGCGCTTTCCGTGAAAAACTGGAAGAAGGCAAGCAATACGCGTTAGATCAAGCATTAACATTCATTAAAGACAATGCATCAGCAAAATTTGTTGAATCTATCGACGTCGCAATTAACTTGGGTGTTGACCCACGTAAATCTGATCAAGTTGTTCGTAGCTCAACGGTCTTACCTAACGGTACAGGTAAAACAGTACGCGTTGCAGTATTTGCCCAAGGTGCAAATGCTGATGCTGCTAAAGAAGCCGGTGCGGATATCGTTGGCTTCGAAGATTTAGCAGAATCAATCAAAGCCGGTAATATGAATTTTGATGTTGTTATCGCTTCACCTGACGCAATGCGTATTGTGGGTACTTTAGGTCAAGTATTAGGCCCACGTGGTTTAATGCCTAATCCAAAAGTCGGCACAGTAACACCGAATGTAGCTGAAGCTGTTAAAAACGCGAAAGCGGGTCAAGTGCGTTACCGCACAGACAAAGCAGGTATCATTCATTGCCCAATTGGTAATGCAAGTTTTGAAGTGGCTGCTTTAGAGCAGAACTTAAAAGCATTGATTGAAGATTTAAATAAATTAAAACCGAGCTCTGCGAAAGGTGTTTATCTAAAGCGTATCAGTGTTTCTAGCACAATGGGTGCTGGCCTAACATTAGATAAGTCTTTCTTAGACTAGGAAAAATTTGGACCGCCCGGCTTGCCGGGTCGTCTAAGACCGTAGGTATAACAATTTAATTGATCACTTCGAGTGATTGGCCTACGCAGACGGGTTCAG
>Ga0209602_1000722_pt1 | contig 31253 bp, 24 predicted proteins | sample COGITO_mtgs_1205_3_FD_184810 | JGI IMG/M metagenome (GOLD analysis project Ga0209602, IMG submission 184810) | Pelagic marine microbial communities from North Sea - COGITO_mtgs_120524 (SPAdes) (version 2) | ecosystem: Environmental > Aquatic > Marine > Epipelagic ...
ATAGAGAAATAAAATATTTTCTTTAAAAGAATCTACATCTAACAATGAAAGGTTTTTACCTTGTTCTATAACAAGAGGAACAAATAATGAAATTATTCCCACAACTAGTCCAATTAAAATCATCATTGATAAAATAGATGCGGTTGTGTTTTTTAATTTTAATTTTTCTGTAAAAAATCTTACAAAAGGCCTACCTATTAGAGATACGACAGCTGCTATAATAATGTAAGATATTAATATTTGGATTTCATTTAATAATAGTAAACCAATCCCAAATGCTAATAGTATTAAAATTGCTCTTATGATTCCTTTGGATATTTCCTTGTAATTCATATTGCTAATATATTACATATTGACAATTGAAACTGTATGAGTAGCAATTATTGCTGCAGTTTCAGCTCTAAATCTAGATTCTCCAAGAGATACAGGCTTAAATTTAAGTTCAATCGCTTTATCTATTTCTTTTTTAGTAAAATCTCCTTCAGGTCCAATAAGTACGATTGAACTCGATTTGGGTTTTATGGAATTTAGAAGTAAATTTTTATTTGACTCCTCTTCACAGTGAGCTATAAATAATTCCTGATTAAAATCTTTCTTAAAAAATTCCTTCAATGTTACAGCTGGATTTAATGTAGGTAAATGAGATTTTAAAGATTGTTTCATAGCAGAAACTAATACTTTTTGTAATCTATTTTCATTCATAAATTTTCTTTCACTTCTATCACATATCAATGGAGTGATTTCTGAAATTCCAATTTCACTAGCTTTTTCTAAAAACCATTCAAATCTGTCATTTGATTTTAAAAAAGATATAGCTATATGTAATTTGTAATTTATCTTGTCTTTGGTTTTAATGTTTAGAATTTTTACCTCACAATTGTTTTTAGAAATTGATGTGATTTTAGCCTCAAAAAATAAGTTTTTTCCATTTGTAATATTAATATCATCACCAACGTCTTTTCTTAAAACTTTAAAAATATGTTTACTTTCTTCTTTTGAAAATTCAGCACTTTTTGATTCCTTATTAAGATTTGGTAAATAAAATAATTGCATAATTATAATTTAAAACGAGCTTGTGCACTTTTTTCAAGTGTTGAAAAATCTTTGTTATTGTATTTTAAATATCAACCATTGCAATCATCGCTGCATTATCTGTGGTATATTCAAACTTTGGGAAATATGATTTGTAATTTTCAATAATTTCATTTTGTTTAAATTTTTCAATTATTCCACTATTACAAGAGACGCCACCACCAAAAACAACTTTATTGATTCCTGTTTGCTTGGTTGCTAAAATTATCTTCTCAAATAATATTTCAACAATTGTACTTTGCAAAGATGCGCAAAGATTTTCCAGTTCATTGGAAATAAAATCATCATTGTTATTTTTTTCTTTTTGGATGAAGCGCATAAACCCAGTTTTGAGTCCACTAAAGCTATAGTTTAATCCACCAACTTTGGGTTTAGTGAATTTGTACTTTTTAGAATCTCCATTTTTTGAATGCTTATCAATATGTGGACCAGCAGGATAGGGTAGACCTAGCATTTTACCGCATTTGTCAAAAGTTTCTCCAATAGCATCATCTAATGTTTCACCAATGATTTCCATATCAAAATAATTTTTCACCAAAACTATTTGGGTATGACCACCTGAAATTGTGACTCCTATAAATGGGAATGTAGGTTTTTCATTTCCACAATCTTCAATAAAGTGAGCTAATAGGTGAGCTTGCATATGATTAACCTCAATTAATGGGACGTTTAAACCCATCGATAATGATTTTGCAAATGATGATCCAACAAGAAGAGATCCTAATAATCCAGGCCCTCTAGTATATGCTATAGCATTTAATTGATTTTTGTCGATATTTGCATTATTGATTGCCTGATTTACAACAGGAATAATATTTTGTTGATGAGCTCTTGAAGCTAGCTCTGGAACTACACCTCCAAATGATTTGTGTATTTCTTGATTAGCTATAAGATTTGAAAGCACTTTACCATCACATAGTACTGATGCAGAAGTGTCATCACATGAAGATTCAATTCCAAGTATATATGTAGGCACTATTGTTGTTTATTACAAAGATATAATATAAAAAGTATCAAAAAGTTTTTAATAAAATATAAAATATCAGTTTTTGTAATCTTCCTTTTATTGATTACATCTTTTATATTGTTAATTACTAATTCAACATTTCAAACGTCTTTAGCTAATAAATTAGCAAAAGAAATAAATAATGAATTTGGAACTGAAATCGTTATAAACAAAGCTACTTTAAGTTACACAGGTAAAGTAGATTTAAAAGATTTTTTAATAAGAGATCATAAAAATGATACTCTTATTTTTTTTAAAAATCTTTATCTATCACCCTCAAGTATTGGTAAATTAGTTTCTAATGATTTAAATTTTAATTCAATTTCTCTTGATGGTTTGGATTTAAAAATATCCACCTATTTAAATGAAAATCAAAATAGTTTAGAGATTTTTCTTAAAAAATTGAGTAAACAAAATGACGAGTCAATTAAAGAATTTAAAAATTCTGGGTTTGTATCTAATCTTTTGGCTAAAAACTCCTCCATTCAAATCATAAACTACAATAACAATACAAATAATATCAGATTATCAAATATTGATTTTTCGTTGAGTGATATTAAATTAATAAGTCAAGATTTTAATTTTACTATAGATGATATCAAATTTGATTTTGAAAATAGATTAGAACTAAGCAGTCTAAGTGGAATAGTTAAGAAAAAAGACTCGATTATATCTTTTGAAAATTCAAAGATGTTTTTTGGAAATTCTAATTTAAATGGAAATTTAAAATTAGATTACTCTAATATAGTTGGATCCGATATATATTCTTCAGAATTTATCAATTCTATTTATATGAATCTTGATATTAAAGATTCCAACATATCCTCCAAAGAAATAGGAAATATATTTACAAACTTTAAAACAAGTTATGACGAATCTTGGACGATCAATACAACTGTTGAAGGATATGTTGATGACTTATTTATCAAAAATTTCTCTTTAAATAACAGTAGAAATACCATAGAACTAAAATCTGATATTAAGAATCTTTTTCAAGATAATTACCTATTAGCTATCAACATTTTAAATTTTGATATTGATTCAAAAGAAATTGACAAAGTTTTTCCTAACTTTTTTGGAACTATTCTTCCTTCTTCTCTAAAAACTTTTGGAAGATTCACAATGGATGGTAATATTGATTTTAAATCTGATAATATAAGTTCAAGGTTTAACTTAATAACTAAACAAGGCTTAATTAAGTCAGATCTAAATATATATAATTTTTCCAATATTGATAATGCTTCTTACGATGGGGTAATTGAGGGAGTTGACCTAAATTTGTCCAGTTTTGTTAATTTGAAATACATCAAGAACTCAAACTTTAAATTTAAAATTAAGGGTAAAGGATTTACAAAAGAATTTTTAAACACGTCGCTTAGTGGTGATATTTATGATTTAGATTTTAATAATTATAAAATTATAAATACAGAAATCTCAGGAAATATTTTAGATCAAATTTTTGATGGAAATATGATTATAAATGATACTAATTTATCTTTAAACTTTAATGGACTTATTGATTTTTCAGAAGATTTAGTAGATTTTGATTTTGATTTGCTTTTAGAAAAAGCTGACTTGAATAAATTAAATTTTGGTATTAATTCTAAAATAAGTGGAATAGCAAACGTAAAATTACGAGGTTCTGAAATCAAAAATATAATTGGAGATTTAACATTAAATAATTTAGTTTTTATTTCAAATGGACAAACTACAACTTTTGAAAATTTTAATGCTCAATTACGTTATAATAAAGATATTAGAATAGTTAATATAAACTCAACTGATGCTTTAAGTGGAATTTTTATCGGGGAATATGATTTCTTTAATTTAAGAAATACGTTTCTTAATAGTTTTGGATCTGATTATAGTAATTATTTAATTAGCGATAAAACAAATTTTCAAAATATTTCGTTCAATATTAACTTTAAACCAAAGTTCTTGTCTTTGTTTAATAAAATGATTGATATTGATGATAATACTTTTCTTTCAGGTGACTTCAAATCTAATGGAGATTATTCAGTAAGTCTTAAATCAAATTTCATAAAATATGATGATTTTAAAGCTGAAAATATTGATGCTAGTGTAAATAATAAGAACGGAAAAATTAACATAAAGAAAGTTAGTTCTGATCTAATTAAGGGAAAAGAACTTGTTTTGGAATCAAATTTTTCAAATGATACTCTTTTTGTTAATTCTAATTATACATCTAGTTCCAATAATTTAAATAAGTTAAATTTCTATCACACTATCAATATTGATAATAATTCAGTTTTTGGATTTACAGATTTAGATTTAATAATTAATAATAAAGAATGGTTATTAAATAAAGCTATTGATAAGCCTAATCTAACTGTAAACAGAAGCTCAAATGAATTTTATATTAAAAATCTTTCATTCAAAAATGGTAATCAAAATATAGACTTAAATATTTCAAACTTCAAAAATGAATCTAAGTATGACATTTTGTTCAATGATGTTGAACTAAGTAGTTTTAATAATAAAAAACGTTCTATTGTTTTTGATGGTAAAATTAACGGTAAATTATTTTTAAATCAGTTAAATGATAAATTTGTTGGGGAATCAAGTTTGATTATTTCAAATTTAAAATCAAATAATCAATTAATCGGAGACGCTAAACTGAATTTAATGGCCTCCGAAGATTTAAAAAAAATTGATTTAGATTTTTTTATTATTGATAATAATGAAAAGAAATTAAATATATCAGGAGATTTTTTGATTGAAAAAGATTATTACCCACTGAATTTAACATTAAAATCAAATAACTTCAAAATAAGTCCTTTTTCTAAGCTCATAAAAAACTCTATTTCAGATTTTGAGGGAGTATTTAATTCAGAAATAAAAATTACTGGAAATACGTTAAGTCCTATTTTTTATGGAAATATTGAAACATCTAATGTAGCTTTTAAAGTCCCTTATTTAAATGTTAGATATGAAATTGAAGATAATTCTACGTTTTTTCTTAACGATCAGTCTTTTTATATAGATGATTTTAATATTAAAAATGAATTAACTAGTACAGTAGGGAAGATTTCTGGAAAAATTTCTCATAATTTATTTAAAAATTGGTTTTTGGAATTGGATATTAACTCTGATAATTTGATGATTCTTAACACTAAGTTTTCTGATAATTCACTTTATTATGGAAGAGGAATGTTTAATGGAAATGCCATAATATATGGTCCTGAAGAAAATCTTTTAATCAACCTTAAAGGATCAACAAATGAAAATACATCTTTAGTTATTCCAATTAAAGATTCAGAAAATGTCGGTGATTTTAAATTTTTGAATTATGTTAATCCCAACAATGAGTTGGCAGAAACTGAAAAAATTGATAAATCATTGATAGTTGATCTAGATATTGATTTCAACTCAAATGCTAATCTGGAAGTTATTTTAGATTCAGAATCTCAATCTAGAATAAATGGCTTTGGAAACGGAAGGTTAAATTTTAAAATAAACACTTTAGGCAACTTCAACATGTTTGGAGATTTTGAGGTTGAAAGTGGGTCCTATTTTTACAGATCTCTAGGAATAGTAAACCGTGAATTTAATATTTTGAAAGGTTCTAGAATAGTTTGGAACGGCGACCCTTATTTGGGAGATTTAAATATTAATGCAAAATATGAAGTTCCAGGTGGAGCTAATCCTGCAATATTAATTCAAAACACAAGTTTTAACAGAAAAATACCAACCAATGTAAATGTAATTTTAACTGGTAATTTTAATCAAATGGAGACACCTGATTTTGAAATTGAATTTCCAAACACAAGTGGGCCAATTAAATCCGAATTAGATTATTATTTAGTCGATAATGAGAAAAAACAAAAACAAGCATTGTCATTACTATATCAAAATACTTTTATAGATGAAGTATCATTGTCAGCGGTTTCTTCTCAAGCCATTACAAATAATCTATTCCAAAGTGCCTCAGGTTTAATTGATAATATATTTGCAAATTCTGATGATAAGATGAATATTGGAATTAACTATTTAAAAGGAGATAAAAACGCTTCATCATCTTTATTAAATAGAGACAGACTAGGTCTTACTTTAAAAACTGAAATAAGTGATAAAATACTTGTTAATGGTAAAATTGGTGTTCCAGTTGGTGGTATTGAAGAAAATGTTATCATTGGTGATGTTCAACTAGAGTTTTTATTAAATGATGAAGGTAATTTAAAAGCCAGGTTTTTTAATAAAGAAAATGAATACCAATATTTTGGAAATGATATAGGATATACTCAGGGAATGGGTATTTCATATGAGATTGATTTTAATAATATTAAAAATTTATTAAAGAAAAATAAAAAAACTAAATCAAGAAAAAAATCAAATTAATATTTTTAAATAATTAGTTTGTAATTTTGCATCATAAATTATGAAAATGAATATTAAAAAAATTGCTGTACTAACTTCTGGTGGTGATTCACCAGGAATGAATACTGCTTTAAGAGCTGTCGTAAGAACATGTGCATATAATAAAATTGATTGTGTTGGAGTTTCTAGAGGATTTCAAGGTTTAATAAACGATGATATTAAAACTTTAAAGACAAGAAGTGTAAGGGGGATTATTAACAGAGGAGGTACAATGCTTTATTCTGCAAGATCTGATGAGTTTAGAACTAAAGAAGGTAGAAAAAAAGCTTTCGAAAATATTAAAAAACATAATATTGACGGATTAGTAGTAATTGGAGGTGATGGATCTTTTACAGGCGGACTTGTATTCCAAAAAGAGTTCAATGTGCCCGTTATAGGAATTCCTGGAACCATCGACAATGATTTGTTTGGTACTACACACACTTTAGGATATGATACAGCTTTAAATACAGTCATGGAAGCTATCGATAAAATTAGAGATACTGCAATATCCCATGACAGATTATTTTTTGTTGAAGTAATGGGACGAGATGCAGGACATATTGCGTTAAATTCAGGCGTAGCTATAGGAGCTCAAGAAATTTTAATTCCTGAGCTTAATAATGGAATTGATCATTTAATTACTTCCCTTAAAGAAAGTAAAAAAAATGGAAAAACATCAAGTATAGTTGTTGTAGCAGAAGGAGACAAAACAGGAGATAATGTATTTGAGTTAGCAAAAAATGTTGAAAAAGAATTTCCTAAATATGAAATCAGAGTATCTGTATTAGGTCATATGCAAAGAGGAGGTTCTCCATCTTGTTTTGACAGAGTGCTTGGTACAAAAATGGGAGTTATAGCAGTTGAATCATTAATGAATGGCATTTCAGGAAAGATGATTGGAATAGACAACGGTAAAATAATCTTAACGTCTTTGAAAAAAGCAATAAAAGGTGAAACAAAAATTGATCCAGAGCTAATAAGAGTCTCTAATATCATGAATATTTAAAAAACATTATCAATATCTCATTATTTTATAATAAAATTATCAATTTCACATAATAGATAAGATTTATTTTTTTTTAATAACAGTATTGTGGTTTTTTTTTTAGGTTTGCCATCGCAATAAAAAATAGGTATTATGTCAAAAATTAAATTAGGAATTAACGGATTTGGAAGAATAGGTAGAATGGTTTTTCGTGCTTCTTTAAAAAGAAATGATGTTCAAGTTGTTGGAATTAACGATTTATTAGATGTAGATCATTTGGCATATCTTTTAAAATATGATTCTGTTCACGGAACATGTGATGCTACTATTGAGGTTAAAGATGGAAATTTAGTAGTTGATAATAATATGATAAGAATCACTGCTGAAAGAGACCCTAAACAAATTAGCTGGAACAGTGTAGATACTGATATAGTAGCCGAATGTACTGGAATTTTTACTTCTTTAGAGAAAGCACAATTACACATTGATGGTGGTGCAAAAAAAGTAGTTATTTCTGCTCCATCTCCTGATGCTCCAATGTTTGTTATGGGAGTAAATCATAATGATGCTAAGAGTAGTGATTTAATTGTTTCTAATGCATCTTGTACAACTAACTGTCTTGCACCAGTTGCAAAAGTTTTACATGATGAATTTGGGATTTCTGATGCACTAATGACTACCGTACATGCTACAACTGCTACTCAATTTACTGTAGATGGGCCTTCAAAAAAAGATTTTAGAGGAGGAAGAAGTTCTTTAGTTAACATTATGCCTGCTTCTACAGGAGCTGCAAAAGCTGTAACTAAAGTAATACCTAGTTTAGCTGGAAAAATTACAGGAATGGCATTTAGAGTACCCACTGCAAATGTCTCAGTTGTTGATTTAACTGTTAAGTTAGATTCTGAAACATCCTATGATAAAGTTATGGATGCGTTAAAATCCGCTTCGGAAAATGAATTAAAAGGTGTTTTAGGTTTTACAAAAGATTTAGTGGTATCTCAAGATTTTATAGGAGATGCAAGAACATCTATTGTCGATTATAATGCAGGAATTGAATTAAATTCAACATTTTTTAAAATTGTAACATGGTATGATAATGAAGCCGGTTATTCAAATAAGCTTATAGACTTAGCTGCACATATCAATTCATTATAATTTTTTAATTTTAAGATAAATGAGATTAATTGTTGATAGTGGATCTACAAAAACTGATTGGATTGCTATTGATGATAACGGATCTATTCTTTTCGAAACGTTTACTTTAGGACTAAATCCTCAGGTTTTAACTGAGTATATCATTGAAGAACGTATTATTAATAATTACGATTTATATCAAAATAGAAAAAAGATTAATAAAATCCATTTTTATGGAGCAGGTTGTGGTACTAAGCCACCTAAAGAACTTTTAAAAAAAGTATTATCCACAATTTTTATTAATTCTGAATTTGATATTAAAGAAGACACTTACGCTGCAGTCTATGCTTGCTGTAAGCCAGGTGAAAAAGCAATAGTATCTATTTTAGGAACAGGTTCTAACTGTAGTTATTATGATGGTAAAGAAATTCATCAAAAAGTAACTTCCTTAGGTTATGTTTTAATGGATGATGCTAGTGGGAATTATTTTGGCAGACAACTTCTAAGGGATTATTATTTTAACAAGTTATCCAAAGAGCTTGAAACTAAATTTAAAGATGAATTTAATCTAGAAGCTGAGGTTATTAAAGATTATTTATATAAAAAACCAAACCCTAATACATATTTAGCAAAATTTGCTAAATTTTTAGTCCAAAATAAAGATCTTAAATATTCAAAAAAATTAATAAAAAAAGGATTTAACTTATTTATTTCAAATCAGATTAGACAATTTGATAACTGTAAAGAAGTTGAATTACATTTTGTAGGTTCAATTGGCTTTTATCTCAAAGATCAATTAGAAAAAAGAATAAATAAGAAAAATTTAAAGTTAGGTAAGGTGTTGAGAAGACCAATTGAAGGTCTTGTTGCTTATCATCAAGGTTTATAATTCTATTTTTTTGCTATTACTGAAATTTCAATTTTTGCATTTTTTGGTAGTCCTGAAACTTCAACTGTTTCTCTGGCAGGTGCTGATTCTTTACTAAATCTTTTACCGTAAATCTCGTTAACAACAGCAAAGTCTCCCATATTGGTCAAAAATATAGTGGTTTTTATAATATCATTAAAATCATATCCAGCTTCTCTTAAAACTGCATTTATATTATTTAAAACTCTAATTGTTTCATTTTCTATTGAAATATTATCCATTTCCATGGTTTTTGGGTCTAATGCTATTTGACCTGATAAGTAAAGGGTGCCGTCAATAAGAACAGCTTGATTATACGGTCCTACTGGTTCTGGTGCTTCTTTTGAATTTATTATTTTTTTCATATTTGATTGCGAATAATTATTTAAACTAATTAAACAAATTAAAATTAATAGAAAATTTAATTTATAACCTTTTATCTGGTAATCTTCTTTTATCATATTTTAGATCGCTTAGTAAATCAGACTTTATTCCAATAAAAAAATACCATGATGCTCTAGTGCTAAATGGCACCCAATTAAAATTCATTTTCCAACTATCTAAGTCTCTTTCAAATCTCAATTGAGTATATGTTACTCCTTTGTTTTTAAAGTCGTATCCAGAAGATCCTCCGATTCTCCATTTTTTTGATAGATCAACATTGGCAGATAGCATTAATGAATTATTTGTAATATCTCTTTGTTTTTTATTATTTGAGTATGTTAATGAATGTGCAATTCTTATATCCCAAGGAATTTGATTCTGATATAATTTTAGACCTTTCTTTTCTTCTTCATTATTTTCATTTTCATCATCTTCTTCATCATTATCAAACGAACTGTCAGCAAAATCGTTTGCTCTTCCAAACAAATCGTCACTTCTACCACCACTTCTTGAATTATCTGATTCTCTGGACTTATCGTTTTTTGAATTTTTACTTGAATATGAAAAACCTAAATTTATATTAGCACTAGTCATCCTAAATAATCCACCTCCATCATTAATATTTAGAGTATTTATCCTTCTACCATTTTCATTAACAGTGTAAGGATCAAATGTTGCACCCAAATTTAAATCTAATTTATCTTCAAATAATGATGTTGATGTTGTCATTCTAACTGGACTCCATTTTAATGAGTCAGCCGCTATATTATAACTAGTGGAAAAATTTAAATTATTTAAAAGTTTAATTTTTTTAGGTTCTAACTTCATACTGTCCTTGTCTTTTATTTTTGCTTCAAGAACATTACTTAAACTTAAACCTATTGAACTAGAAAAAGTTTTTCCAGGAGTTCCAAAAAAACCACCTTCAAAACGTGTATACTCCCTAGTATTTCCATTAGCATCTATAATATACTCATCATAATATTTTTCAAAACTTGGATTTATTCCATAAGTAACTGAGGGCCTCATAACGTGTCTTATGGATTGTATTTTTTTACCTTCTTTAAAGTTAAATACACCATATACAGTTGTTCCTAAGCTAGCACTAAAACTATACTTGTTAAACCTGTCGAACCCTTTTATTGTATCTTTCTTGCCAGTTGTTTGATTAATTATATCAAAGTCATTTCTTTTTATTGTTTGTCCTGTCCACACTTCATCAAACTTTCCACTCAAACTAACACTTAAATGCTTTAAAAATTTAAAATTAGTTCCTATGGGAATAGAATGTTTCATGCCATACTTGGCATCATTAAACATTTCTTTTTTCAAAAACAATGAGTCTGATGTTTGTATTCTGTTTTCTCCTCTTAAAGAGTATTGAAGATTTATATTTTTTAAAATTCCTTTCTTTTGACCGTTTCTTTTAACAAACGGATAAATCCTTTCAACATTAGCTTGAAGAGTAGGTAAACTCATATTTACAGTTTGAGTTCTAGTATTTTGTGAATGTGAAGCCGTTAAGGACAAGTTAACTGAGGGATATCCTCTAAAGGTTTTTGAATATGAAACAGAGGAATTTAAAGTGTTATTTAAGAAATTAGGAGTGTTAAGTTGATTTACTGATTCTCTAAAATAATTACTACTTCCTAAATTTACAGAAGCTGAAAACCTACTGTTAGGGTTTGATTTAGAATCCTGACTGTGCGACCATCTAATATTATAAATATTATTTTTGGAGTATCCTGGTAGTCCTCTCTCTCCGTTTATTAAGTTTTCAAATCTTAAACTTAGCGATCCTGTATAATTATATCTGACCTTGTATTTCGATTCAGCTCTGAAACCATAACTTCCATTTGTATAATAATCAGCTAAAAGAGTTACATCAAAAAGATCACTTGGAGCAAAATAATATCCTCCATTTTGAATAAAATATCCCCTTTCATTGTTTTGTCCAATACTTGGGAAAATAAAACCTGTGGCTCTGTTTTGTGTGAGAGGGAAGTATGCAAATGGTAAAAAAATTGGTGTTGGTACATCTGCTACATATATATTACTAAGTCCTGCAATAATTTTATTTTTGGGAATGAATTTTCCTTTTCTTACTCTTATGTAATAATCAGGATTTTCTTTTTTTGAAGTAGTTACTTTAGCTTCTTTTATAAAGTAAACTGAATCGTTTTCTTTTTTGGTCGCTAAAGCTGCAACGTTCATCCCACTTTGTTCACTTCTTGAATTCCATATTAAAGCTTTTTTAGTGTCAAAATTAAACCTAATTGAATCTGGATTCACTTCATTACCTGCCTGTTTAAAATAAGGTGGTTGAATAAAAGCTCCAGAAGAATCCTTAATTCTTCCTGCAGAGACTTCATTTTTATTATAATCTAAAACGATAATTCCAGCTTTTAATTCAGTATCTTGATAATAAAGTTCGGCCTTATCATATAAATATAGTTTTCCTTTTTTTTTATCAATTTTAATATACCCTTTTGCATTCCTTGTTATTTTACCTAATAATAAAGGTTTTTTCTTTAACGAATCATTTGTAGTGATACTATCAATTTCCTTAATATCTTGTGAATAATTAATTTGAAAAGCAAGTAATATTATCAAAATAAAAATTAATTTGACAATATTATAATTATGTGTTTTTATTGTTGACAGATTGAATCGTTTAATTAGTAAAATTACATATATTTTTCAAGTGATAATTTATTATGAAAAATTTAATTAAGCTTGTTGTTAATTTAACAGTGTTATGTTTATTTTTTTTAAACTCAAGTTTTTTATATTCCCAAGAGAACAATAATAATTTTACGGTTGTTTTAGATCCTGGACATGGAGGTAAAGACCCTGGAAACAGAGGGAATGGATATTATGAAAAGAATATAGCCTTGTCAATTGCTTTAAAAGTTGGATCTGAGTTAGAAAAACAAAGTAATATTAAGGTTATATATACAAGAAAAAAAGATGTTTTTGTAAATCTTTTTAAAAGAGCTGAAATTGCTAATAAAGCAAAAGCCGATTTATTTATCTCTATACATTGTGATGCATTTGAAAAATCAAATGCTTACGGAGCAGGTACTTTTGTTTTAGGCCTTCATGCAAATCAAAGAAATTTTGAAATTGCAAAAAAAGAAAATTCAGTAATTTTTAAAGAAGAAGACTACGAACAAAAATATGATGGATTTGATCCTAATTCTCCAGAATCTGTCATAAGTTTAGTTCTTATGCAGGAAGACTATTTAGATCAAAGTATAGTAATAGCAGATTTAATACAAAAAGCTTTTGTTTCTGACTTGAAAAGAAAAAACAGAACGGTAAAGCAAGCTGGATTTATTGTTTTAAAATACACTTATATGCCAAGTGTTTTAGTTGAAACAGGTTTTTTAACAAATAAAAAAGAGGGAGCTTATTTAAATTCTAAAAAAGGTCAAACAGAAATGTCTAAATCAATTGCAAAAGGTATATTGAGATATAGAAACTCAATTAATTCTGATTTAGTAAATAATGACAGTCAATTATTTAGTGATTTAGATAATAATTATACTGACAAATATTTTTTAAAGATTCAAATTGCTTCAAGCTCAAAAAAAGTGCCTTTAAAATCATATAATTTTAAAGGCTTAGGAAATCTCAGTTACTTAAAAGACAATAACACATATCGATACTATTTTGAAAGGACTCAGGACTATACTTTAGCTAAGTTAATGTTAAAAAGGGCAGTCAAAAGCGGCTATAAAGATGCTTTGATCGTTGCTTTTAAAAATGGTAAAAGTATTACAATAGAAGAATATTTATCTTCTTATAAAAATTAAATTTGATAAAATAATTCATAACTTTGAATAAATCAATTTTACAGTTTGAAAAATAAAAACGAAATAAAAACAGGCTTTTTAGTCATCATTGGAATTGGCTTATTTATTTTCGGCTTTAGTTATTTAAAGTCAAATGATATTTTTGTCAGTGACAGAACGTTTTATTCCATTTATGACGATGTTGAAGGTGTTGTTAACGGAACGCCTGTCACAGTTAATGGATTTCCTGTTGGAAGTATAACTGACATATCTTTTTTTAAAAATAATAGTTTACTTGTTAAGTTTAGAGTTGAGAATGATATAAAATTTTCAGTTAACAGTTTAGCTCAAATTTATGAAACAGGTCTTATTGGAGGAAAGGCTTTAGCTATTATTCCAGCTATGGACAACAGCAGAGTCGCAGTTTCATTAGATACTTTAAAGTCATCTGTTGCACCTGGTTTAACAGAGCTTGTCAATGAAAAACTTACACCATTACAAGAAAATATTGAAACAATGATTCTTAGTGCCAATGATGTTTTAGAGAAAATCAATTTAGTTTTTGATGATCCTACCAGAGCTAATCTAAGAACAAGTGTTTCTGATTTTTCAGAAACAATTTCTGATTTAAAAGAAACTAGTGCGATGATTAAATCTGTTGTAAAATCGAACAAAAGTAGTATCAACAACTCTATTGAAAATATTAATGATATTTCAAGTAATCTTTCTTCATTTTCTAATTCAATCAATTCAAGCGATTTAGAATTGACTTTAAAGAATTTAAAATCTTCATCTGATAATCTAGCATCTGTTTTAGATAATATTAATAATGGTAATGGTTCTATTTCAAAGTTAATTTCTAGTGATACTTTGTTCAATAACTTGAACGATGCTTCTAAATCTATTGATCTTTTGCTTGAGGATATAAGATTAAATCCAAAAAGATATATTCATTTTTCAGTTTTTGGAAAAAAAAACAAACCTTTTCAATCAAATAAAAATTAATCTTTGATTTCATTAATTCCTAATATAATTTTTATTGCTATTTTTTGTTATGCTATATTTTTGTTTAGCAAAAATGTAAAAAAAATATATAGAAATATAAATTTAGGAATTTCAATTGACCGAAGTGATAATAAAAAAACAAGATTAATTCAGATGCTTAAAATTGCTTTTGGTCAATCTAAAATGATTGATAAGCCAATTGTTGGATTATTACATATTGTAGTTTATGTTGGATTTTTGGTTATTAATATTGAATTGCTCGAAATTATTGTTGATGGTTTTCTTGGGACACACAGAGTATTTGCTCCATTTTTAGGTTCTTTTTATAATTTTTTAATTGGATTTTTTGAAATATTTGCTTTGTTGGTTATTGTGTCAGTAATAATTTTTTGGATTAGAAGAAACATGTTAAATATTAAAAGATTTCTAAGTCTTGAAATGAAAGGCTGGCCAAAGAATGATGCCAATATTATACTTTATGTAGAAATTGTTTTAATGTGCTTGTTTTTAACAATGAATGGTGCAGATTTATGGATTCAACAAAATGCTCCTGAACTTAATTATGTTTCTGCTGGTTCTTTCCCTGTAAGTCAATATCTATTGCCTCTGTTTGATGGTTTCTCATCAAATGTTATTTTTATTATTGAAAGAACTGCTTGGTGGTTTCATATAATAGGAATTTTATGTTTTTTAAATTATTTATATTATTCAAAACATCTTCATATTTTACTTGCATTTCCAAACACCTACTTTGCTAATTTGAATGCAAAAGGAAAATTATCAAATTTAAAGTCAGTTACTAATGAAGTTAAAATGATGCTCGATCCTAGTATAGACCCTTATGCTTCCACATCATCTGTTGAAGTTTCTAAATTTGGAGCTTCTGATGTTTTTGATTTATCAAAAATTCAATTACTGAATGCTTATACTTGTACCGAATGTGGAAGGTGTACTAGCGAATGCCCTGCAAATCAAACCGGTAAAAAACTTTCTCCTAGAAAAATTATGATGGATACCAGAGACAGAATGGAGGTAGTTGGTAATAATATTGATGTTAACAATGGTGAGTTTAAACCTGATGGTAAAGAACTGTTGGGTGACTATGTTACAAATGAAGAATTATGGGCATGTACATCTTGCAATGCATGTGTTGAGGCTTGTCCTATTGGAATTGATCCTTTGTCCATAATAATGGATATGAGAAGGTACTTAGTAATGGAAAAATCAGATGCTCCGTCTGAACTTAATAATATGATGTCCAATATTGAAAATAATGGTGCACCATGGCCTTTTAATCAAATGGACAAACTTAATTGGAAAAATGAAATTTAATTTAATATATATAAATGAAACAAGAAGACGTAGACAAATTACTTAGTGAAAAAATTGAAGATGGCGAACATATTAGTCCAATTCTTCCTGAGGGAATTAAAAACTATTTAATAGATATAGATGGTACAATATGTGACGATATTCCTAACGAGGAGCCAGAAAGGATGGCAACGGCTAATGTTTATCCAGATGCTTTAATTACTCTAAATAAATGGTATGATGAGGGTCACATTATTTGTTTTTTTACATCAAGAATTGAAGAACACAGAGAAGTTACTGAAAACTGGCTGAACAAACACGGGTTTAAGTTTCATGGAATGGTTATGGGAAAACCAAGAGGAGGTAATTATCATTGGATTGACAATCATTTAGTAAAAGCTACAAGGTATAATGGTAAATTTACTGACTTAGTTGATAAAAAAGTTACTATTGAAGTGTTTGACGATGGTCAACACGAATAATTATGAAAAAAATAGAGATTCACACTTTTTCGGAACTAATTGCCAAAGGAAAAACCCCTGAAATTTTATTTTGGGTGGGTTGTGCTGGTAGTTTTGATGAAAGAGCAAAAAAGATTACAAAGGCATTTGCAAACATATTAAATCAAGCAAATGTTTCTTTTGCTGTTTTAGGAAGCGAAGAAGGATGTACTGGAGATCCAGCTAAACGAGCTGGAAATGAATTTTTATTTCAAATGCAGGCCTTGACAAATATTGAAGTTTTAAATGGCTATAACATTAAAAAAATTGTTACAACATGTCCTCATTGTTTTAACACCCTTAAAAACGAATACCCAGAACTCGGAGGTAATTATGATGTTATGCATCACACTCAGTTTATTAAATCACTTTTAAATGATGGTAGAATTACTGTTAAGGGTGGAACTTTTAAAGGTAAAAGAATAACTTTTCACGATCCATGTTATTTAGGTCGAGCTAACAATGTTTATGAAGCACCTAGAAACGTATTAGAAAAACTGGATATAGAACTTTCTGAAATGAAAAGTTGTAAACAGAAAGGACTTTGTTGTGGAGCAGGAGGGGCACAAATGTTCAAGGAAGCTGAAACAGGAGATAAAGAAATCAATATTAAAAGAACTGAGGAAGCACTTGAAACCAAGCCCGATATTATAGCTGCTGGTTGTCCGTTCTGTAATACAATGCTTTCTGATGGGATAAAAAACAAAAAGAAAGAAGATGAAATTGAAGTTTTAGACATTGCTGAGCTTATTAATAAGGCATCAGATTTATGATACTTCCTTTTATAGAAATGCCATTGGATTCAAGAATTTGGATATATCAATCAAATAAGAAAATTCATGAACAAGAACTTATTCAGATTAAAACTAAACTTACAGCATTTTTAAAAAATTGGACTGCTCATGGAGATAATTTAAAATCCAGTTTTGAAATAAAATACAATAGATTTTTAATTATTGCTTTAAACGAAAAATCTACTAAAGCTTCAGGGTGTTCTATTGATAGTTGTGTTCATTTTATTCAAAAAATTGAAAAAGATTACGGTCTAAATTTACTTGATAAAATGAATGTCACTTTCAAGCAAGGTGATTATATTTCGTATAAATCTATTGTCGAATTTAAAAATTTAATTAAGAATAACTCAGTTTCAAAAAATACAATTGTTTATAATAATCTTGTCGTAGATATTGAAGATTTTAATAAAAACTGGGAAGTACCAGCTTCAAAAAGTTGGCACTCTAGATTATTTTGATAGGCAATAAGTTTACTTTTATCTAAAAATCCTCACTACAAAATTTATTTTCTTTAAATTTAATTTTATTATTTTAAAATGAAGTTTTTAAAACCACTCTTATTATTTCTTTTATTTTATAATTATTCTTTTTCTCAAAACCCTTTAATTTCTAAAGACAAAGTAAAGCAAGAAATCTGGGTGGATAGCATATATAACTCTCTTTCTACTGATCAAAAAATAGGTCAACTATTTACAATTTGGGTAGCAACCAAACAAGGCGCTGATAAAATGAAAGAAGTTTCTTCAATAATTAAAAAAAATCATCTTGGAGGATTGATTTTTTCTTTAGGTAATATTAAGGACCAGGCAAAATATACCAATGAATTTCAATCGATTTCAAAAGTACCTTTATTAATTGGTATGGATGCAGAGTGGGGCATTGGAATGAGATTAGATGATGCATTTTCTTTTCCTTATAACATGACTCTTGGAGCTGTAAATGATGAATCATTAATATACAATGTTGGAAAAAGAATTGGAGTTCACGCAAAAAGAATTGGAGTTCATATTAATTTTGCTCCAGTAACTGATATTAATACAAACCCTAACAATCCAATTATTGGTAGCAGATCATTTGGAGAAGATAAATTGAGTGTTACAAATAAATCTTTATCATATTTAAAGGGTATGCAATCTGAGGGTATAATGGGTTCAGCTAAGCATTTTCCTGGCCATGGAGATACATCTACAGATTCTCACAAGACTTTACCTACAATAAACTTTTCAGCTAAACGAATAAACGAAGTTGAGTTGTTTCCATATAAAAAATTAATTGACAATAATTTATCAAGTGTAATGGTTGCTCATATGGAAGTTCCGTCTTTAGAAAAAGAACCTAAAATGCCCTCGACTTTATCAAAGAATATTATTTCTAAACTTTTAAAAAAGAAATTAAAATTTGAAGGTTTAGTAATTACAGATGCTATGGACATGAAAGGTGTGGTTGATTTTAATAAAAATCAATCTGCTGACGTTAGTGCTTTATTAGCTGGAAATGACATCTTACTTATGCCTGATGATTTAGATGAAAGCACTAAAAGCATTAAAAATGCTATAAATAATGGAATCATAACAGAAAAAAGATTAAAGTATTCTGTTAAGAAAATATTAATGGCTAAATATAAAGCAGGTCTTCATGTAAATAATGAAGTTAATTTGAATAATATAGTTGAAGATATGAATAGTGATGTTGATAAATTATTATTTGAAGAAATAACAGAAAAATCAATTACATTAATAAAAAATGATAATGATATTCTTCCATTAAAAGATATTTCATCAAAAATTGCTTTTTTAGAAATGGGAGGTTCTAACTCTGATGAGTTTTTTAAAATGTTAAATCATTATACAAAGGTTGATAAAATTGAGTATGATTCAGAAATACTTAAGAAAATAGAGCCTTATAATACTGTTATTGTTGGATTTCACAAATCAAATAAAAGTCCTTTTGATCCTTATAAGTTTAGCAAATCAGATAAGGAGATCTTAGAGTTAATCTCAAAAAATAAAAAGGTAATCTTGAATGTTTTTGCTAAACCTTATGCTTTAATGGATGTAGATATGACTAATATTTCGTCTATTATAGTTTCATATCAAAATAACTCTACTGCTCAAAATAAATCTGCTCAAATAATATTTGGAGCATTGCCTGCTTTGGGTAAGCTTCCAGTTTCTATAAATAATAAATATCCTGTTCATACTTCAATTAAAACAACAACTTTAGATAGATTGAGCTACGGATTACCAAGTAATATAATTTTTGATTTAGACAAGTTAAATTCTATTGATTTATTTGTTGAAGATGCCATAGAAAATAAGATGACACCTGGAGCACAGGTTCTTATTGCTAAGAATGGAAAGGTGATTTTTAATAAAAATTATGGATATAAAACTTATAATAAAACAGAACCGATAGATTGGGATAATATTTATGATTTAGCTTCTCTTACAAAAATTTTGTCATCAGTCCCATTACTTATGAATGAATATGAAAATAATACTATTGATGAAGAATCAACTTTATTTGATATAATTCCAGATTTAAATTTAAGAGATAAAAGTAATTTATTGTTAAAAGAAATGCTGGCTCATCAATCCGGTTTATATCCTTGGATCCCTTTTTATAAGGAAACTTTGGATTCTATAAATCATGATCCTTTAAGTAGTTTTTATAGTAAAAAAAAAACAAATTTTTTTCTATTTCTGTAAACAGAAACCTATTTCTTAAAAATTCTTTTTTAGACACCATTAACAAGAGAATTATAAATAGTGAACTTTCACAAAATAAATCTTATCTATATAGTGACTTACCTTATTATTTTTTTAAATATTTTCTTGAAAAAAAATATAACTCAAGTTTAGATAAATTACTTAAAAAAACCGTCTTAGAAAAAATCGGTGCAAACTACACTACTTATAATCCTTTAAAATTATTTACTGCTAATAAAATTGTTCCCTCTGAAATTGATGATTATTTTAGAAAAGATACTATTATCGGTTATGTTCATGATATGGGCGCAGCGATTCAGGGTGGAATTGGAGGTCATGCCGGTCTTTTTTCAAATTCAAACGATGTTGCTAAAATTATGCAAATGTATATTCAGAACGGAAAATATGGTTCAAAAACATTTTTTTCTAAATCAACAATTGATTATTTTAACACCTGTTATTATTGTGGTGATGGAAATAGAAGAGGCTTAGGTTTTGATAAACCACAAATTGATGATAGTTCTCCAACTTGTGGATGTGTTCCAATGTCTAGTTTTGGGCATTCAGGTTTTACTGGGACATATGTATGGGGAGATCCTGAAAATAATATTGTTTATGTTTTTCTTTCCAATAGAACTTTTCCTTCAATGAATAATAGCAAGCTTTCTGACAATAATGTTAGAACAGAAATTCAAAGAATCATTTACGATTCTTTAAAATAATGAAAATGAAAATAGCTATTGTTTGTTATCCAACTTTTGGTGGTAGTGGTGTCATGGCAACTGAACTAGGAATGTCTTTGGCTAATCACGGTCATGAGGTCCATTTTATTGCTTATAAAAAACCTGTTAGATTAATTGATTTGAATCAAAAATTACATTTTCACAAAGTTAATGTTCCAGATTATCCGTTATTTAGTTTTGTTCCATATGAACTTGCTTTATCTACTAAACTTGTTGATGTAGTTAAAAATAATAGTATTGACGTTTTACATGTTCATTATGCAATTCCCCATGCTTATGCAGCGTATATGGCAAAAAAAATGTTAAAGGAGCAATCAATTAATATTCCAATAGTTACAACACTTCACGGAACTGATATTACTTTAGTTGGTAATCATCCTTCATACAAAACTGCAGTAACTTTTAGCATTAATAAATCTGATGTAGTTACTTGTGTTTCAAAAAGTCTAAAAGAAGATACTCTAGATCAATTTGATATTAAAAAAAATATTGAAGTAATTCCAAATTTTATTGATATTAATAAATACATTATACAACAAGATTTGTGTTTACATGAGAACCCAATTCAATCGAAAGAATTTATTATTTCTCATGTAAGTAACTTTAGAACAGTAAAAAATATTGCTAATGTCATTAAAGTATTTTACAATATTCAAAAACAATTTAAAGCTAAATTATTAATGATAGGAGAGGGGCCTGACAAAACATTAGCTGAGAACTTATGTAATGAGCTGGGAATTTCTCATTTGGTTGACTTCTTAGGAAATACAAATCAAGTTGAAAAAAACTTATGTCATTCGGATTTATTTTTATTACCATCCTCTGCAGAGAGTTTTGGTTTAGCAGCTTTAGAAGCTATGGCTTCCAAAGTAGCGGTTATTACATCAAATGCTGGTGGTCTTCCTGAAATTAATATCAATGGTGAAACCGGATATGTTGAAAATTATAATGATGTTGATCAAATGTCAAAAAAAGCAATATCAATTTTAAGTAACAGAAAAAAATTAGAAAAGTTTAAAAACAATGCTTTTTTAAAGGCTAAAGAGTATGATATTAATAAAATTGTACCATTGTATGAAAAAACTTATCAAAAGGCTTTAGAAAGCATTAAATAGGTTCTTGAACTGAATCATATACCAATACTTTTTTCCATAATTGCTTTGCTTCTCCAATAAAAATTAAATGAGCCGGTTCATCTTGATATATTCTTTGATCTTTGTAAGTATCAAAAGTAAAGATCAAACAATAATTATAAGAATTATCAATTACTTCTCTTTTTTCAGTAACAGCAGGTTTGCCTAGATGCATCTTATTTGCAAATTGACTATTTTTCATTAGTTTTTTTATCGCTGTTTCAAATGTTTCAACATCTTTAATATTGTTAGGGTTATTTAACCAGAAATACACACTATGAATAATTTTACCTTCAATTACTTTAGAATCGTTTTCCTTAGAGTTGTTACAGCTAGACATAGTTAAGATTATTATAATGTATAGATAATTAAATTTCATACTTAAAAATACAAGAATTTTTAATTTGGATGATATATTTTCTTAGCATTTTTATAAATTTCATTTTTATCAAATGTCATTTTCTTTGTTTCAAATTTTGAATACATTTCCATTTGATCTGTATAATGTTCTGAATTTTCATGATCACTACTTCCATATGAGATTACAGATTCAATTTCAGTATTATTTTTAGTAAATTTTACTAATTCAATATAAGATTCTCCATGAGTTACTTTAATTTGGCCATTTTTATGGTCTACACCTCTCATTGCAGTTAAAACGTCTGGAAGGCCATAAATAGGAATTTCTTTATTTCCTCTAACAAGTTTTTGAAATTCACCAAGTTTAACATTAATAGAACCAAAATCCTTAATCATTTTTTCTTTTGTATCTATCAAACAGGCAATAATCATTTGTTTAGTTGCTATCTTATCTTTAGGTAGAAGTTTGAAATACTTTTTACCAAATAAGTAATAAAAAATCCCGTATGATCCTGCTCCATATGAGTCAGCATCAGTTGACCTATCCCAATTTTGAATAGTTTCTATTAAATTTTTTAGTTCAGGATACTCACTTGCATCTAATTCAAAAAGTGCATTTAAATCAATGTAATTATAATTAAAAGGAGTTGGGAATGTTCTGTCGTATTTTATTTTTTTAAATGTAGGATAATCAATCTTATCATATGAGTTTATCAAATTAAACAACCTTGTACTTCTATTGTTATCATATGTAGGAAACCCCATTGTTTTAGAAAAATCATTTTCTTTTGGGTTTTCCTCTTTAGAAGTTGACTTAAAAGGACTGTGATTAGCGTTATAAACAAAACCTGACTTGGGATTTAATACTTGGGGAAGGTCTTCAACTTGATAGTAATCTGTCCATAGATTTTCTCTTGTATTTCCAGGTACTACGTTTCTCCAATTAAATTTTTCATTTCTAACAGGAATTATTCCGTTTGAAATATAAAATATATTACCTTGATTATCAGCATAACCAATATTATAGCCAGGTAGATTTCTGTTTTTTAATATTTCATAAAACTCATCAAATGTATTTGCTTTATTCATTTTCCACCACTGTTGAAGGGCTTTAATGTTGTAAAGAGATGGAGTTCGTACAGAAAAATATCCAGATTTATTTTTAAGTGTTGGTCCAAATATACTTGTGTAATACTTTCTTTTTATTTTAATGTCAATACCAAGTATGTTAACATAAATAGAAGCTTTTTTCTTTTCTAGTTTTAATTCTTCTCCATCTACCAAATAAGTTAACTTTTTGTTAGGGTGCATTTCTAATTCAAAAATATCAGCTTTATCTGGATAATTAACGGTGTGAGCCCAACCTAAGTTTTTATTAGCACCAATTAATAAACAGGGTGCTCCTGCAAATGTAGCTCCAATGATATTAGTACCTTCTTCACTAACCAAATGCGCTTCATACCAAGATGTTGGGCCGTCAAGAGGTTGATGAGTATTAATTGCTAAGTAAGTTTCATTTTTCCCTGTTTTGTTTGAATTAAAGGCAAAAGTATTTGATCCTTTGATATCATCTTTAAATGGATTTTCCCTTGGAACTTTATTATTTATAATTGATAACACAAGCTTGTCAGCTTCATTAGCTATAAAAAGCTGAAGAAAAGAATACACAGTCATTTTCTTGGGTGTGATGGGAAATAATTTCTTTTCTAGTATTTCATTTGGATGTGTTTCTGCATATTTATTTAACCCTTGTGAGTATGCTTCTACAATTTTAATAAAATCAGAATCTAGAGTATTGAATAATTTATCTACTGTTTCTTTGGATTCTATAAGTTGTGTTAAAAAATCTGCACCAGCACCTTTTATTCCTATATGTTTACTCAATAATCCATTTCCAGCTAAATAACCTTGTTGAATAGTTTTAAAATCGTCTTCTGCATGACTCCAAGCTAGTCCATAGGCAACATCAGCATCAGTTTTACCATAAATATGAGGAACTCCAAAACTATCTCTAACTATTTCAACATCTAAGGGATTAATTTGTGAATAGCTAAAACTAACGCTAGTTAAAATTAGAAGAAGAATATATTTTTTCATTTTAAATAAAGTTCAATAACCATACCAAGTAATTTATGAAATTTTTTGTCTTAAATTAATTTTATATTAGCATTTTAATAATAATTATGTTAAAATTTATAACAGGAAGAATTAAAGCAATATTTTATTCAATTAAAGGTGCTTTTTTATTATTAAAAACTGAACATTCAATTCAGGCACAATCTTTTATTGCTTTGTTATTTATAATTGCTGGATTTTATTTCGAAATTTCTGATATTGAGTGGTTGTTTCAGGTTTTAGCAATCTGTCTAGTTTTAACTGCAGAATCTTTAAATACTGCAATTGAAAAATTAGCAGATTTTATTCATCCTGATTATAACAAAAAAATTGGATTTATTAAAGATGTAGCAGCTGGAGCTGTTTTCTTTGCTACTATTTTTGCATTATTGACAGTTTATGTTATATACTCCGATATATTTTTGAACTTATAGAAAGTAGGGGATAACCGCCTTTCTTTTTTTAGGATAATTTTCAAAATTATTCTGATACCATTTGTGATGTGCTTTTGATCTTGGAATGAGATTACATATAGTCCATATTAAAAATGATATTGATCCTGGATTTAACGTCATTACGGCAAAACCTAACCACTCTATTATTTCTCCAAAAAAATTTGGACATGATACATGATTAAATAAACCTCCCTTAGGAATAACATATCCTTTTTGATTAGTTCTCAATTTAATTAGTATGTTATCAGAGGATATGTTTATATAAAATCCAATAAAAAATATTACGAATCCTAATATTAAATACATATTTGAAATAGATTCAAATTGAACTAATGTTAAGAAATATCCATTTAGAATACCATTTACAAGATTAAAAAAGAATGCTGAAGATACTATAGCGATTGGAATCTTTTTTCCTCTAGTTTTTATTCTTAAGGGGTATATTATGGTTCTGTTAAAATAATGTAAAATCCAAAGAAATATAAATCCAATATTTAATGTTATTTCTTCTGCAATTGAAAAATAAATTAACGGACAAGTTACAAGAGCTGGAAATTCCATTAATATCCAACCCGTTTTATTATCAATTACTTTTCCCCATTTTTTGGTTGAATGTTTTCCGTATGGAGCTTTGTATATCAAGTTTATCGGTAAAACTATCAATGCTATCAGTATCCATATGTAAGTAATATTTACAATATCCATCTTTGAAATAAAAAAACCCGCCGTAAAGCGGGTTTTTTTTAAATATATCCTTTGGTTAATTAGATATTAGTATCCGTAATTTTGAACCATATTTGGATTTGCATTTCTCTCAGCAAGAGCAATAGGATATGCATATCTATGCGATCCGAATGCAGGTGGAGTTCCAGTTAAATCATCATTTAATTGTTTAAATGAATCAATTTGTGGCATATCCATTCCCATTCTTGATAAATCATGGAATCTAAGTCCCTCAAATGCAAACTCTTTTCTTCTTTCTTCTAGAATATTTTCCAGAGTAGCAGAAGCATAGTAACCAGCACCTAATCCTCTAATTGCAGGAATATTATTTAAATAAGATAATGCATCTGCAGCATTTCCAGCTCTAAGGCTAGTTTCTGCAGCAATTAAATGCATTTCTTCCACTCTGAATAATGTTACGTTATCTTGTCCATTCATTGAAGGAAATTTCCCTAGCATTGTCGGATAACCTTGAGCAGTTCCAATCATATTAGAAGCACCTCTAACATCATCGGCTCCATATATATCTAAAAGATCAGGATTTGGACCATCACCAGTTAATATTCTAACATCACCATATGAAGTTCCTCTTAAAATGTAAGCAATTCCATTAATACCTCTACTGTCAGTCCCTGAGAACGCTAATTCAAATAATGAATTAGATGCGTTGTCAGTTGTATAAGAAGAAGCAAAACCAGATGCACTTACTGGAGAAGCACCAGAATTAGCGATTACCCACTTAGCAGCTGAATCAGCAGTTGCATATAAGCTAGGGTCAACAGATCCTGCATATAAAGCTACTCTAGCTAAAATAGCATAAGCACCTGCTTTAGACATATAACTTGTTGACGTATTAAATGAATCGTCCATCATGCTAATCGCACTTGTTAAGTCAGCAGCTATATCACCAATATTTGATACAACAGTTCCTCTTGCTGGCGTTAAATTAGCAGGGTCTTTATAAGTTTTCACATATGGAACTCCTAGTGAGCTAGCTCCACCTTGGCCAGTAATGAAATGTTGACCATAGTCTTGAAGTAAATCAAAATGTGCTAAAGCTCTTAAAGCATGAGCTTGACCTTGAGTGTGAGTAATTTGAGCTGCACTTCCTGTTAAATTTGATGTGTCTGCATTTATTACAATATTAGTAATAGCAATAACTCCATAAATTGAACTCCAAGGACCAGCACCATTAGAACTGTAATCCATGTCAGAATCTGCAAATCTACCAGAGTTCATATTAGAATAGGCATTGTCAGTTCTGACATCACCCATTATAATAGAATTTCTTCCATAGTACCCTGACACACTCATTCTGTCATAAGCACTATTTAAAACAAAACCTAAATCAGCAGCAGAGTTAATACCACTATCTAAATCTTTATCTAAAGCCAATGTTGGTTCTAGATCGCTTTCACCACATGAAACTACTAGAGCAGATGCGGTAAAAATTAATAAGTATCTATATATATTTTTCATATTATTAAAATTTTAAATTTAGACCTACTGAGATTGACTTTAAGATAGGAGTATAAATTTCCCAACTTCCACTAAAAGCAACTTCAGGATCAACTTGAAGATCATCGTCTTTTACCCATGTCCAAAGGTTTGTTCCTTTAACATTAATTGCTATAGAATCAAAACCTAAGCTTTCTGCAGCGGAATTATTAACATTGTAACCAATTACAAGATCTCTAAGTCTTACGTAATCACCATCATATAAAAATCTAGTCGAATTACCAGATCCTGTTCCACTTGTACTTGTACTATATCTCATTCTAGGTACATTTGTTATGTCACCAGGTTGTTGCCATCTGTCCATAAGTGAAGCAGCACCTTGGTAGTAATATGTAGATAGTAATCCAGTTGATTGTGAATACCAGTTCCATCTTTCATATATTTTGTTTCCTCCAGAGAAGTAAAAGTTAGCATCAGCATAAAATCCACCCCAGTTAACTCTAGTCCCAAGACCACCAGTGTAGGTAGGTAATCTATTTCCAACTTTAGTTTGATCTGCAGCATTTAAACTGTTAACTATTGTCATATCATTTTCTTCACCACCTTTATAGTACATAGGGTTACCTGTATCTGAATTTACACCAGCCCATTGTCTTAAATACCATCCTCTTAATTCTTCACCAACTCTAACTCTGTTGTATCCACCATCTAAATTAAGATCATTACCCTCAGCATCTTTAGCAAGTTTAGTAACCTTGTTGTCTAGAGTTGCATAGTTTGAATATATAGACCAAGTGAAGTTATCGGTTCTAATTACATCTGAAGAAAGTTCTATTTCAATTCCTTTGTTTTCAACTTCTCCAATATTCTGAGATTGAGCTGAATGACCACTAGTTAATGAAAGAGGAACGCTTTGAAGTAAATCACTTGTTTTCTTATTGTAAGCAACTACAGAACCAGAAACTCTGTTATCTAATAAACTAAAATCAATTCCTATATCGTATTGAGCTTGTTTTTCCCAAGTTAATATAGCGTTACCAAATGAACCTGGAGAAACAGCTCCATTATCATCGTAAGATCCCCCATAACTAAATAATGACTGATAAGAGTTAAGTCCTACATTATTGTTTCCAGTTTCACCAAGAGAAGCTCTAAGTTTTAAACTGTTAACAATATCACTGTCTGCAAGAAAATCTTCTTCAGTAAGGTTCCAAGCAACAGCAGCAGACCAGAACGATCCGAATCTATAGCCCATAGCAAATCTTGAAGATCCGTCATATCTATATGAAAGATCTACAATATACTTGTCGTTGTAAGAATAATTTAAAAGACCTAAATATCCGAGTTCTTTCCAGTCGCTAAATGAACCTGAAGCAGATTGGTTAGTTTGGAAACTTGATACATATATAAGATTATCTGTAGCAACGTTTTCACCAGATGAACTTAAAAAGTCATATTTCTGTTTTTGAAAACTCATTTGACCAAGAGCTGAAACATAATGAACATCGTTAAATGTTTTATCCCATTTCAATTGATTAGTAAAAGCCCAAGTAAATGATCTACCAGTTGATTGATATGCGTATCCATTATCACCAACTCCACCACCATGAACAGCATTTTGATATCTGTGCGAATTAGTAAGATTGTAATCTAAAGAATATCTAGTTACAAATTTTAAATTGTCAGAAATTGCATAAGTCATAGAAGTATTAGATAATGCTCTTGTACCATCCAATTTACTAATATTATTTTCAGCTAAATAAACAGTATTAAAAACACTTGTTGATAAGCTAGTGTTTAAAGTACCATCAGCATTATAAATTTGCTGATAAGGAGACATAAATATTCTTGTCATCTGAGGAGCAGCAAAATATGAACTACCTTCTAACTGTCCTTGTTGTATCGCATTAGAAACTCTAACACTTGTAACTATATCGACTTTATTAGCTTTTTTCTTGTAATCAAAAGATCCACTAACACTCTCGTAATTTACACCAATTGATGTACCCATAGTTTTTCTGTGTCCAAGAGATAATCTGAAGTTTTCAGTAGCATTACCTCCGGATGCAGAGAAATTATAAACAGCATCAGGTGCATCTTTAACTTTTACAGCATCATCCCAGTTACCATCAACTCTTCCACCAGCATCCCATGCAGCTGCTCCTGGAAAGTTAGCTAAAACATAGTTTGTAGCACCTTCTTTAGAGAATCCGTAATCGTTGATTAATGTTTCAGCACCTAGCTCTAGTCTTTGATTTCCAGTAAGCATTGGACGTTCGTCCATGGCATAGTTTTGGAAACCATAGTTGGTTGTAACTTGGTATTGCACCTCTCCGGCAGAACCAGATTTAGTAGTAATGACAATTACACCGTTAGAACCTCTAGCACCATAAGGAGCAGTAGCTGAAGCATCTTTAAGTACAGTAATACTTTCAATATCTGACGGGTTTATCATTGATAAGACACCTAAGTCATTTGTAAGTGGACTGTATGATCCGTTAACAACAGGAACTCCATCAATTACATACAATGGAGAGTTTGTACCCGATATAGATCCTTCACCTCTAATTCTAATAGAAGTTGGCGATCCAGGTGTACCAGATTGAGAAACAACTCTTAGACCCGCAACTCTACCTTGAAGAGCGGCATCAGGAGAAGTCATTGCTACACCTTCAATTTGGGCAGCATCAACAACAACTGTACTACTAGTTGATCGTTTTAAGTTTCTTGTTGTAATACCAGTAACAACTACTTCATCAAGCTCATTGCTTGAGTTAAGTAGAACGTTAATGTTTCTGTCTCTTCCAACAGTAACGGTTTTAGTTTCAAAACCAACGTAGCTAAAGACTAATACGTCTCCAACACTAGCAGTAATTGAATAATTTCCGTCAAAATCAGTTGTAACACCATTAGAAGTGCCTTCAACTATAACTGTTGCTCCAGGGAGAGCAAGACTACTGTCATCAGCTACACTACCAGTGATGGTAACTTGCTGACTAAATCCCCAGAATGACACTAACATAAGAGATAATGTCATCAAAAAGTTTAGTTTTTTCATATATAATTATTTGATTTATTACAAATATGTTAAAATAATGTTAAGAATAAAAATTTTTAGCGTTAAAAATCATCAATTTTTACTCATTTTAATTGTTTTGTGACTTTTGTCAAAGTTTTAATTTAACCTCCTCTGGGAAAAGATTCTGCAAAGAATTTTTATTTTTTTTGAGAATTTGATAAAATTATTTAAATTCATTTAAATTATTATTATCAAAACAGCAAGCTTTAACATATTAAAAAATTCAGAAATTGAGGGTGGTGTATCAATATCATTACATCCTTCAAATTCCTCTGATATTATGTTTGAGTACAAAGCTTTAGCTCCAAACTTCAGACTGTTAGACAATTTGAAAAGAAAAAAAATTACTGAAGAAAAATTTATTATTGAATACAATGATATGCTTTCTGATCTTAATGCCAATAACGTTTTAGAACATATTAATTTACTGACAGCTGGATTAGAACCTATTTTAATGTGTAATTGTGCGAAAACAAAATTTTGTCACAGACATCTAGTAGCAGATTGGTTAGAAAGTAACACAGGAATTATTATTAAAGAGCTCAATTATCCAGATTATATTAGAAAAAAGGGTTATTTAATTAAACAAAAAAATCCTTCACTATTTCCTGAATAAATTTTATTTTAAAACTACATCAAATAAATACCTTTCAAAATCAATTTGATTTTCAATATGGGGAAGATGTCCAGAATTAGGCACTGTATATTCAAACCTGTTTGGCATTAGTTTATTAAGTTTTTCTTTAATATCGTTATAAACAACAACCGAATCACTATCACCCCATATTGTGTATACTTTTTTGTTTGAATCGCTAATTTCTTTATTCTCTAAATCTAGATTCTTGTGATTTTTAAGTGTAGAGATCAAAGCTCTTGCAAAACCTTTAAATTTTAATAGTTCCTCGTATTTATCATCCCATAAGGGATAGTTTTCAGGATATTTAAAATCTGATAATTGCCCAGATGATATTGTAGGGTATCTGTTTTTTATAAATTCATTTATCTCATCCTTAGAAACATTTTTATCAGCAGTATTCTTGTGGTTATTAAAACTCGAAGCAGAAACGTAAACCAGTTTATCTACCATATTGGGTTTTATATCTGCTAATTTCGAAATAACTCTTCCTCCATTAGATAATCCTAAAAATGTAGCATTAGTAATTTGAAGTTCTTGCAAAAGCTCT
>Ga0209602_1000755_pt1 | contig 30580 bp, 31 predicted proteins | sample COGITO_mtgs_1205_3_FD_184810 | JGI IMG/M metagenome (GOLD analysis project Ga0209602, IMG submission 184810) | Pelagic marine microbial communities from North Sea - COGITO_mtgs_120524 (SPAdes) (version 2) | ecosystem: Environmental > Aquatic > Marine > Epipelagic ...
CGAGCGTCAATCGCCCACTCGACAAATGGTCGAGCGTCGTTGTCTCCCGAGCGAGCTTGATTGGCCTTCGACGAGTGATTGGGGTGACCATTGGACCGATCCGAAGACGCGTGGTGGCGGCCGCAATTGCGGCCATTGCTACCCAGGGGTCGGCAATCTCTTGGGGCTCACCGGGTCGACGCAGCACGTGGTCCCACAGGAAGACGGCATCCCACCCTGCCTCCTCGGCGGCAACGGCATGCTCAACAAGTCGGACCGGATCAGCGAGCGCGCCGAATGGCGGCAGGAACAAGGCGTGCTTCATCGACAGATTCTCCCATCACACCCGTGCGGGTCGAGGGAGGCCACCCCAAGGGTCACCCGTCGATCGCACCGAGCACGATCAGGCCGTCCTTCACGGCTGCATCGCCCTGTGCGTTCAGCACTTCGAACGGAACCGTCGTGGTGCCATCTGGAGTCAGCGTGCCGGGCCACACATTGATCGTGATCGTCGAGGGCATCGCCACCATCGCGGCGAACCGACCAGTGATCCGGCGGACCAACTCAGGACGCCCGCCAGCGCAGGCGTCGACGACGGCAGTGACGCCGTGAGCCAATGTGGCGGTGCCGTGCAGGATGATGTCGGGAAGTCCGGCGGCCAGCGCCACCGCCCGATCGGTGTGGATGGGATTCCAGATCCGAGCGCACTCGGTATAGGTGTGCGCAGCGCCTGCAGCGATGTCGAGGCTGAAGGTCGACGGGGCACCGGTTCGTTCAGAGCCGGCGATGGCGGCCGGTGGCATCGGGTCGAGCTGATGGACGTCATCGGTCGGGACACCGAGATAGATGGCGTCCTGTGTCGTGGTGGCAACAGGTTGCCCGTCAGCGTCGACGGTGACGAGGCGGGTTGTTGCCTTTGCGCCCGGGCCGATGTCGGTGAGCGCCACAATCTGAAGCTGCGTGGTCAGCCGGTCGCCTGGCCGAACGAGGCGGTGAATCGTGATGTCGTGTGCGGCGTGAACTCCAGTGAGGACCTCCGCCGTGGTCATGCCGATGGTCGACGACTTCGACCGTGACGCGACGATGGCTTCCCATTCTGGACAGACGGGGAAGAGCGGGTGGGCAACGACAGCGTCGGGTTGCATCGTGTCGAAGTAGCGATCGTTGTGATCGCCGAGCGCTGCGGCGTAGGCCATGGTCCAGCGCAGGTCGACGTCGTGGACAACAGGATCGACAGCGAGGTCGAGGAGTGCAGTGGGAACAGGCATCGCTCAACCGAGAGTAATGCCGACCGTGGTCGATGGAACTGACATCGCAGATGAGAGACTGGACGCGCATGGGGCGGTGGACGATCGAGGGTGACTATGCCGCTGACGGTGCGGTGTGTGTCCGCCAAGCATTCACGCCGGGCCAGGTGGAATGGGCTCGTGCCGCCATCGATGCCAACCTCGCCGATCTCTCGCCGCGTGCGAAGCGTGCGAGCGCCGCTGGAGATGGCGCATTCATCGAAGACTTCTGCAACTGGTCCCGACTGCCCTCAATGGAACGATTCATCAGGGACTCACCCGGCGCTGAAATTGCGGCGGAACTGAGCGGCTCGGACACGAGTCGGCTCTACCACGACCATGTGCTGGTCAAGGAGCCCGGAACCAAGCAGCGCACGCCCTGGCACCAGGACCAGCCGTACTACAACGTGTCGGGTACGCAGAACGCCAGCATGTGGTTCCCGGTCGACCCGGTTGACCGGTCAGCGACCCTCGAATTCATCGCAGGCTCACACCGCGGTCCGTGGTACATGCCGCGCACCTTCCTCGACGAAGAGGCCAAGTGGTTCCCTGACGGCAGCCTCGCCGAACTTCCAGACTTCGCAGCAGACAACGCTCGCGAGCCGGGCAGCTGGAAAGTGCTCGGCTGGGAACTCGAACTCGGTGACGCCGTGTTCTTCAACATGCTGACCGTGCACGGATCAGGCGGCGTGTCGGGCCCCAACCGTCGGCGCGTCTTGTCGGTCCGCTACCTCGGCGACGACATGGTCCACGCGCCGCGTGACTGGACCACGTCGCCACCGTTCGACGGTCTCGATGCCGAGATCGCCGATGGAGCCCCAATGGAACATCGGCTCTTCCCGATGCTCTGGACCCGCACCGACGGACTGCTCGCCACACCGTGAATTCTGTGTCATGACCCCGCACTTTGATACGAAACGTCACCCGATCACCGATGACGGCTACGTCGCTCGATGCCGCGAGCGGCTTGCTCATGACGGCGCGCTCGTCCTGCGAGGTTTCGCTCGGGCCAGCACGATTGAACGAATCGTTACTGAATCGGCGCCTCGCGAGACCAACGCCTTCTACGCGGGAACCACTCACAACGTCTACCTGACCCCCTCAGACCCGGCGCTTCCCGATGATCACCCGTACAACCGTCAGGTCGAGAGCAGTAAAGGGCTGATCGCGGACGATGAGATCCCGACAGACTCTCCGCTGCGCGAGATGTATGACGACGCGTCGTTTCGGATGTTTCTGTGTGGAGTGCTCGGAATCGACGCGATCCACCCCTATGCCGACGACCTCTCGTCGATCAACGTCCATTTCGCTGCAGAAGGTATGGAACTCGGCTGGCACTTCGACAACTCGTCGTTCGCCGTCACCATGCTGCTTCAGGCCGCTGAGGGCGGCGCCCACTTCGAACACGTCCCAGCGGTACGCGATGCCGATGCAGGTGACATGGCCTTTGATCGTGTCGGCACGATTCTTGCTGGCGGTGAGCCCGTCCAGACACTTGACTTCGAACCCGGCGATTTGGTGCTGTTCCGGGGTCGCAACGCCATCCACCGAGTCACTCCGACCACCGGCAACGCGACCCGACTGCTCGTGGTGTTTGCCTACAACGATCAGCCAGGCGTCACGCTCTCACCGTCGGCTCGCGCCACCTTTTACGGCCGTACGGACTGACCACGCGTCCACACAGTCGACGAGCGCCTCAGCCCGAGGTCCGGGCGGTCAGCCAGTTGATGACGTCGGTCGTGACTTCGTCACGATTGGTTTCATTGAGGATCTCGTGGCGAGCACCCGGATATAGCTGCACCGTCAGATCGCGGACGCCGGCATCGCGGTAACGCTGGCCGACCAGCTCGACCAACTGCCCGCCACCCGCCAAGGGATCGTCGGTCCCAGACGTCAGGAGGAGCGGGAGGTCGCTGCGAATCCCTGCAAGCACCGTCGGGTCAGCAAGGCGCACCACCGGTGCAAACAGTGCAGGGATCAGATCATCAGGGGTGTCGAATCCACACCAGGGATCAGCGACATACAGATCGACCTCTGACTCATCGCGAGACAACCACTCGCACCCGGTGCGATGCTCGAACCCTGCGTTGAACGCTTCGAGCCCGGCTGGCCCCTCTGCCGCGGCCAAACCAGCGGCGAGGGCATCGAGAGCCGTCGACCCCGAGAGCACCACGCCGGGGTGCTGGTCGGAGTCGTCGATGATGATCGACTGCGACGCAAAGGACCCCATCGAGTGGCCGAGCAGTAACAGCGGGAGGGTGGGCTGGTCCTGTTTGATCAACGCTCCGTACTCGACGACATCAGCCGCCAGAGTTCGGCGAGGTTTGCCTCGCTCGTCATCACGCAGCGCGGAGTCGGTTCCAGCAGAGGCGTACTGAGAATTTGTGAGATTGTCCTGGTCGGTGGTGCCTCGGTTGCGGTTCATTCGTTGTGACGAGGAATCTCGAAAACTCTTGCCACTCGCAGCTCGCGGTGTTCGTCTGGAACGATGGGTTGATGGCCGAAGACCCACACACACAAGCGACATGGTTCATCGACTCCGACAGCGCTGAGGTCGGGGAGTTCGTCGACAAGGCCCTCGACGGCGTATCACGCAACGATTCCAGGGCCTCGGCTGTTGCGTTGTTCCTCGCCGTCCGCGATGGCTTCCGCTACGACCCCTACGAGCTGAGTCGGGATCCTGCCGACTACCGAGCCAGCGCGATCGTTGGGACGGACTCCAATTGGTGCGTGCCCAAAGCCGTGCTGCTCACCGCCGCAGCGCGACATGCCAACATCCCCGCCCGACTCGGCTTCGCTGACGTCCGCAACCACATCACCAGCGACAAGCTCGAGGAGCGGATGGGGACCGACCTGTTCTACTGGCATGGATACAGCGAGTTGCTGCTCGGTGATCGCTGGTTCAAGGTCAGCTCCGCGTTCAACATCGAACTCTGCGAACGCTTTGGCGTGAAGGTGCTCGACTTCGATGGGACCGACGACGCGTTGATGCACGCGTATGACCAATCGGGTCGGCGACACATGGAGTACGTGTCTCAACGGGGGAGCTACAACGACCTGCCGCTCGACGCGATTCTCACCGACTTCGATCTGCTGTATCCGGATTTGGTCGGGACGCAGAACGACGGCGAAATCGACGAGGCTTTCGCAGTAGATTCCTGATCCCGACGCCTTGGTGTATCGGCCTACTCAGCAGAGAACAGCAACAGCGCCACACCGTCTGAGGTGAGCACGAGTTGGTTGTCCATGACCGAGTATTCGTCGACGTCGGCGAGCAATGCGAAGTACCGCGACTCCTGGTCACCTGTACCGGGCGGGTCACCGCAGATAGCGAGTGTGGTGGCAAACGGGGAGAAGGTCAGCGACGAGCCATCGCGTTTGTAGGCCCCGTTGAACGAGTTGCACCCACCCGAACCGCTTGCCATGGTGCCATCGAGGAGCAGCGGGTCCCGCTGCCCGCGACTGCAGGTTGAAGGGCCCCATCGACCTGCAACTCCGCAAGTTGCCATTCGACCCCTTCGATCTCGACGTTTGAGCCGCTGTCATCCGGACGATTGAGGACGAGCAACACCACGGCAGCGATCGCCATGAGGGGCAGGCCGACCCAGAGGAGTCGTTGCCACCATGGTTAGTCATCGCTGAAGGGGAGTGCCACACCACAAACCTGGCGAGAAAGAACCACAGCGTTTCGTCACAACCGGCGGGGAAATTCGATGGTGTCGACCGGTACGCGTGGGTGATTAAGCGACAGGGACGACCACCATTGGCACGTCGACATGATGCAGCAACCCGCTTGAGACTGAGCCGAGCATCATGGCACCCACCGCTCGGCGTCCGCGGGCGCCGACGACGAACAATGTCGAATCGTCCGCGAGCTCTTTGAGGCGGGGGGCGAGGAGACGCAACGGAGAAATCGCGGGCGATCTCGACGCCGGCCGTGGCAGGGTTCGCGGCCAGACCATCGGCCAGCGCGTCAACCCAGACATTGAAGTCGGCTTGAGAAGTGTCAGCCGCGTCGGGTGATCCCGCCTCGGATCGTGTGACATTGAACAGCGACGAGTCCCACACCAACGCAAAGGTCACCACGGTGCCCGGGGTTGCATAATCGACCGCCCAGTTCGCTGCGGCGTACGAGTTCTCGGATCCATCGATGGCGACGACGAGTCGCTCAGGCCCAACGGGTGGCTCGTGCGGAACAACAACGGTCGGCGCCACTGCGTTGGTGGCGTACTGTGCGCTGGTCGTGCCGAGAAGCAGCCGGCGAAACCCACCAAGGCCGTGGGACCCGACAACCAACAACTTGGCGTCGTCGGTTGCGTCGAGCAGCACGGACGATGCGCCGCCGTGTGCCGCTCGATGTTTCACGGTCGGGCGCGGTGATTCGCCGACGCGCTCGGCGGCCGCGGCCGCTGTGGCAATCGCTGCCATCTTCACAGGTTGCCGCTCACTGTCAGCAGCATCCGGCGATGACCCTGACCCCCAGAGCGATGACTGCCACGCCGACACGACTTCAAGAGTGGATGCCCGGTCCACCACATGATGCGCGGCCCAGTCGAGCGCATGGTTCGAGTGTTCGGACCCATCGACACCAGCGATCCACTTGTCGCGTGATGATGCTTCAAGTACCTGATTCACGTGCATGTCCTCCCAGCTTGGGCCATCTTCTTAGTTCGCCGCCGACAACCGTTTTGAGTGGACCAACGACGACGGTCAATGTTGCAACCATGGCGATCAACGCAAGGTAGGCCAACGCGGATTTGCCAGTGCGGTCAATCGCACGGGCTGTCACCGTCGGCCAGTCGGCCTCACGAACGGGGGGTCTCGTTCCACGCCTCGCCTCGGTACGGATCTGGCTCGCGAGGCAGGCCGAGGACCCGTTCACCGACAATGTTGCGCTGAATCTCGGACGTGCCGCCCTCGATCGAATTGGCCCGCGTCCGCAGCATCTGCGCGACGAAATCCGCAGACTCACTGCCAGCTTCCCAGGCGGTTGCGGCCGCCCCAAGCTCGTCCATTGCGAGGAGTTGCAGCGACTGATTCGCCATTGCTTTGGCGATCTTGCTGATCGATCCTTCGGGTCCGCTCTTGCGACCCGCCAGCCGGTTCGCCTTGGCGCGCTGTGCTGTCATCTTCAGTAGCTGGGCACGAGTGTGCTCGGCAGCGAGCCCCTGGCGAACATGTGGAGCCGTCGACAGTCCGCGTTGCTCAGCAAGTCCAGCGACATCGCCCCAGGTCTTCCCGCCGAGAATCTCGTCTGACGATTTCCGTTTCTTGCGGCCGCCTGACAGGGCATGACGTTCCGCGCCGAGTGTGGTCTGCGCCGCACTCCAGCCTTCGCCAACCGGGCTGATGCGATGGAGGTCCGGGACGCGAACCTCGGTGAGGAACACCTCGTTGAATTCGTATTGTCCAGCGATGTTGATCAGTGGCCGGACCTCCACGCCTGGCGATCGCAGGTCGACACCGAAGTACGTGATGCCCGGATGTTTTGTCACCGTTGGATCAGTGCGCGCCAGCAACATCGCGAACTCGGACTCGTGGCCCATCGTGGTCCATACCTTCTGACCGTTCACGATCCACTCGTCGCCGTCGCGCATGGCCGAGGCTGCGAGCGAGGCGAGGTCGGATCCCGCTCCGGGTTCGGAGAACAGTTGGCTCCACCGTTCCTCGCCGGTCGCCAGCGGCGGAAGGAACCGCTGCTTGGTCTCCTCGGAGGCCCACTGGAGAATCGTTGGAGCGGCGAGCAGCAGCCCCGATCCGCGAGGGATGCGCGGTACCTCCAGGGCGTCGAGCCGGGTGTAGACCTCCACCGCTTGAGATTCGTTCAGACCTCGGCCACCGCATGGGACTGGCCAATGTGGCGCGACCCATCCCTCGGCACCGAGCCGACGAACGGTGCCCGGTTTGTCCAGTCCGTCACGGAGTCCTAGCACGGCGGCTTCATTCCCCTCAGCAGCAGCTTCGAGCCACCCGGCGGGAAGGATCGAGCAGAGCAGCAGTTCAAGCTCGGGAAAGGTGGCGGTCATGACACAATCGATTCCGACGAGGCGGTGGGGACGCTGTCGAACCGGAACGAGTCGCCGTCGCGGACGATTCGGCCGACACCCGGCGGCACGAAGTGCGAACCGAACAGCAGCGTGTCGGTCCCGACGAGTTTGTCGAGTAACCGGCGGCGTGTGGCGGTGCTCGCGTCTCGATCGGTATCGGCCCGCGTCGACCATTCCGGGCGGGCGATCTGACACGGATGATGGAACGCGTCGCCGGTAATCACGACCTGCTCGCCGGCGGACTCGACGACGATGCTGACGTGGCCGGGTGTGTGGCCCGGGGTCCCGACGATTCGAATGCCAACCGTCGGTTCGAATGGAGCGTCGACGAACTGGGCGAGTCCGGCCACGACAACGGGCAGTATCGATTCGCGGTGAACATGGGCCTGCGTCCGTGGGGACAGCTGACGACGCTGATCGAGTTCATCGACGGGATCGGGGAGAGGCGTCGCGGCGACGTCAGTCCAGTGATCGAACTCTGCACGACAGAACAGGTGGGTCGCGTTGGGAAATGTCGGAATCCACGCGCCGTCGCGCAGATGCGTGTTCCAGCCGACATGGTCCAAGTGCATGTGTGTACAGATGACGTAGTCGACGTCAGACTCGACAAAGCCCGCAGCGTGGAATCGATCGAGGAAGTCGGTGTCGAGTTCGTGCCAATTGTCGTCGAGTGGAATCTGCTTGCCGTTGCCAATACACGTATCGACGACCACGACGGCACCACCGATCTCGATCACCGTCGCCTGAATCACGCCGTGCAGATCACCGCTGTCGCTCGCTGACGCGGGCGTCAACCAGTTAATGTCCTGTACGGCGTCAGGAGTTGCCAGAGGAATCAGATCGTTGAGACCATGCAATTTCTGCTCGACGACCGTCGTGATCGTCGCATCGCCGATCTGCAAGCGGACTCCCATCAGTGAGTCCTCACGCGAACCGTTGGGGATCAGCTTCGAGCAGGTGTGCGAGCTTCTTCAGCGCACGCTTGCCTTGGAGGGCGAACCCGGCACCAAACGCCCTGCCGAAGACAGGTGTCAACGGGCCACCCCATTCGAAGGCGTAGCTCCACTCAAGTTCGCAGTCGGCGTCGCCGCGTGAGACGCATTCGTAGTGCTCGGCGAACGCCTGCAGCGGCAACGAGCACCGGTCGAATCGGAACGCGAATCGCTCACCCTCGTCCCAGGTAAGGAAATTTTCCTCTATGGTCTGGCCCGCTGTCGTGATGGTCCGCGTGGTCCCGACGCCATGCGGCTCCGGAGTCGTCCACTCGACGTCGATGCCGAGCCATTCCTTCCACGCCGGGCCGTCGGCGAGGCACTTGAAGAGCGTCGCGGCCGACACAGTGATGGGCTGGCGAAGGGTGTTTTGATTGGGTCCGATCAGCGCGAAGTTGGCGTCGACGGGAGTGAGCTCGCGCATCTTGGGCATGGAACGATCCTGTCAGGTCGCCGTGGACGATCACATTGCCGGACCTCGACCCGCTTGACGCCGGGGCGCCATCAGCCAACGAAGATCCGTGCAACGATCCACGCGCCGCTTCAGCAGCCCGCTGATGTTCTTGGCTGATCTCGAAGAGGCCCTGCCATTGCTGGCCACCAAGCTCCAGAATCTGCGCTACGACGGCAACGATGTCGACCAGCGCGGCGGCCAGGTCGGTGGTCGACTGGGACATTCGCCGGCAAACGCCCGACTGACTCAGCAGGAGCCGTCGGGCCGTTGCGCAGACGGTGTTGTGACGTCGGCCTTCGTGACGCGAGTTAGGTTGCCTGCACGGTTCGACCAAGCATCGAGAGGTTCATATGAGCAGCAATTCAAGGAACTACACCAAAGCGTTGTACGGATTCGACGCCGTGGTCCGACGTGTGCCAGCGGAACAGTGGGATGCCCAGTCGCCATGTGCGGGCTGGTGCGCCCGCGACGTACTCGCACATGCTGCAGGTGTGGTCGACGCCGTTGCGCAGATGGCTCGAACGGGCGAAGTCGCAATGCCGCAAACTCCCGACCCAGGCAATGACCCCGTCGGCCTCTGGAGCGCCTCGCTCGACGGAGTGCTGGAAGCACTCGACCATCCAGGAGTGACCGATCGCGTCGGCGAGTTCTGGTTCGGTGAGTCCACGTTCGACGATGTCTTGGCGTTCACGACGTGGGACCCGCTCGGGCACTCGTGGGACCTGGCCACGGCGGTCGGCCTTGATGCACACGCGAGTCCAGAGGTCGCCGAGGCAGCCATTGCTGTCATCTCCGCAAACGCCGAGACGTTGCGGAGAATGCAGCTGATGGGCGATCCTGTCGCCGTCCCAGCAGACGCCAGCCCGATGGACCGCTTTCTCGGTCTCACCGGTCGCGACCCGGCTCGGTGACGCTGCGCTCGACATCTGGACCGATGGACTGGAATGGCCGCAGTCGATGCCGCGCGACCATCTCGTCGAACCGGTGATCGACGGGCTGATCCTCCACTTCAGCGTCGAGCGCGCCGGACTGGACGAGGTGCTGCATCACTGCCGCGATGCCGTGCAAGCAGCGCTCGACCAGCACTACTACTACGTCGGTGCCAGCCACCTGTTCGGCGTCGCGGCGATCGCGCTCATCCGCAGCGGCGACCCGAAGACCGGCGCGAAGTTGGTCGGCTTGATGATTGCCAATGGTCATCGACCGCGCAGCAATGCCAGCCACGCTCTGACTGCAGCGCTTGGCGACGCGGTCGATGGTTACGAGGCCGCGGGGACGTTGCTGACCGTGTCGCAGGCCGGGCGCATTGCCGTCACGGCGTTGGACGCTGCGATCGAACGAATCGGGACATCGCCATGATGTCCAATGGGACCGGCGCACTCGGATTCTTTCTCAGCCTGTCTCCCGTCTGAGAAGATGCACCGATGCAAGTCCTTCGCGTTGTCCCTTTCTCTGGCCCTTCCTCTGGCACTGGCACTGGCATTGAGGTCGTCGGATGACACTGCCACTCGACGACATTCGCGTCATTGAGATCGACAGCTGGATGGCAGCGCCCAGTGCCGCCGCGATTCTGTCCGACCTCGGCGCCGACGTGATCAAGATCGAGCCGCTCACCGGCGACCCGATGCGCAACACGACTCGCCCGGCCAAGGTCGATGGCGCCTTCAAGGGCTACGACTTCCAGTTTGATGTGGACAACCGTGGAAAGCGGTCGATTGCCGTCGACCTGGGGTCCGACACGGGTCGCGACATCGTGCACCGCCTGTGCGAGTCGGCAGACGTGTTCCTGTGCAACCTGTTGCAGCGTCGACAAGAAAAGTTCGGCCTTGCACCGGAGCAGATCTTCGCCACGAACAGCAAACTTGTTCATGCGACCCTCACGGGCTACGGCACCGACGGCCCCGAGGCATGGCGCCCTGGTTACGACGTCACCGCCTTTTTCGGGCGATCCGGCCTCTACGATTCGATGCGCGACGGTGCCGAGGGACAGGTTCCGATGGCGCGGCCGGCACAGGGCGACCACACCACCGGCCTTGCGCTGGTAAGCGGGATCCTGGCCGCGCTGCGCCTCGCTGAACGCACCGGCAAGGGCCAGGTCATCGAGACATCGTTGTTCGAAACAGCAGCCTGGACGCTGGCCACCGACTACGGAATCACCGCCGTCGACCAGGCACCCGTGCGCCGTCGCTCCCGACAGCAACAGATCGTCGCGACCGCAAACCGCTACCCATGCGCTGACGGTAACTGGGTCGTGTTCAACATGCCTGAGGCCAGCGCGTGGCCGCGCTTCTGCGCCGCGCTCGGCCTTGACCACCTCCTCGACGACGACCGCCTGCAAGACATCAAAGGCCGTTTCGACAACATGGCCGAACTGGTCGAGACCGTCGACGCTGCGCTCGCAGCGAAGTCACGTGACGACTGGGGTCCGATCTTCGACGAATATCGGTTGATCTGGGGCCCGGTCCTCGGGCTTCACGAAGTCACCGCCGATCCCCAGGCTGAGGCCATCGGTCTCTTCCCGACCATCGAGCACGACGAGCTCGGCGAGTACCGGACGGTCCGAGCCCCGATGCGCATTCGTGGCGTCGACATTTCGCCACAACACTCATCGCCACAGGTCGGCGAGCACACTCGCTCGGTCCTTGCCGGCGCTGGTTTCGACGATGCGATGATCGACCAACTCGTTGCCGATGGGCACGTCGCCGAACAGGAAGCCTGAACCGCCCCGCCGAGCAATGACTCAGTCGATGATGGCGGACAATGCGGCCAGCAGGGTGGTGACATTGCGCAGCCGCGCAGTATGGCCCATCGTGCCGACCCGCCAGACCTTGCCGGCGACGGGTCCGAGTCCACCGCCGATCTCGATGCCGTACTCGGCGAGCAACCGAGAGCGGACCTGTGCCTCGGATTGGTCGCCCAGGCGTCCCTCCGGAATCATGATCGAGCTGAGGGGTGCGAGCCGGTGGCCCTCGGCGGCGAACAACTCGAACCCGAGCCGCTGCATGCCGGTCTTGACCGCGTCGCCGGCCGCTTGATGGCGGGCGCGTACTGCGTCGAGACCCTCGTCCAGCACGGCGCCGAGGCCGGCGTGCAGGGACATGATCATCGAGATGGGTGCGGTGTGGTGGTATGCCCGTGCGCCGGATCCGGTGACGTACCCGGCAATCATGTTCAGATCGAGATACCACGACTGCGGCTTTGCCAGAATTCGTTCGATCGCTCGATCGGATACCGTCAGAGGTGCCAGACCCGGAGCGACGCCGAGGCACTTCTGCGTGCCGCTGTAGGCGATGTCGATGCTCCACTCGTCGATGCGCAGATCGACACCGCCGAGCGACGTGACACAGTCGGCGAGCAGCAGCGCATCGCCTTTGGCCGCCCCCATTGCTGCGATGTCGCTCTGTACACCGGTCGAGGTCTCGGCGTGCACCATTGCGTACATCGCGGGGTTGGGATGTGCGGCGAGCATTCGTTCGACGTCGACCGGTTGGCCCCATTCGTGGTCAACGGCAATGGCGTCGGCGCCGGTCCGGCTGACCACGTCGACCATCCGCCCACCAAAGACGCCATTGACGCCGACCACGACGGTGTCGCCCGGTCCAACGAAGTTGACAATGGCGGCTTCCATCCCGGCAGACCCGGTTGCCGACACGGGAAACGTCAACGCATTCGTGGTGCAGAACACCGTGCGCAGCCGATCGTTGGTCTCATCGAGCAGGGCGATGAACTCCGGGTCGAGGTGACCGAGCATTGGCCTGCCGAGCGCCTGCGCAGCCTCGGGATAGGGGTTGCACGGGCCGGGGCCCATGAGGATGCGATCGGTCAACGTCATGACGCCGACGATATGCGTTGGCCGCGGTGCAACGCGCGCCTGGGCGCACGATTGAGTCCAACTCGGTGAGTAGGTCGATCGTTCCTGACCGGAAGGCGCGGGTGACTGCATCCACAACAATTGCAATAACAAAAACCAGTTACACTCTCGCCCGCAGCCTGAATCGTCAGGAGAGACGTCCATGTCAGAGAACACAACCGACCCGACCATTGCCGACAACAAGCCGGCAGTTGCTGACCTGACGGCTGGATAGGAATACCACTGGTGTGCCTGCGGTCGGTTGAGCAATCAGCCATTCTGCGACGGTTCACCCGTTTCCACCGGTTTCACGCCCAAGGCGGTCATAGCGGAAACCGACGGTGCTGCCCACCTCTGCGCGTGCAAGCGCGCGGGCAACGCGCCCTACTGCGATGGCAGCCACGCTCAGACCACCGCCGTCCAGGTCGGAACGACAGGATCAGCCGCCGCACCCGCAGCGGTTGCAGCGGCACCGTCCGGCTCGGACGCAGCGCCACCGGCTCGTTCGACGCCAGAGGAGCCCACTGTCGAGTTCATTCACCAGTTGGCTCGAGACGGCCTCACGAAGATCGGTCACCAAGGAACCATGACGTCGATGGGGGTGCCACGCAAGGACCTCCCGCACTGGGACGACATCCAGATCATGGTGGCGCAGATGGCCACGAAGCCGCTGCTCGACGACGTCACCATCGGCTCTGAACTCGTGATCGGGCCGGGGGCCGACCGGCCGCTCCACCTCGACATCCCCCTGTTCGTCTCGAACATGATTTTCGGTGCGCTGTCCGAAGAAGCCAAGGTCGCCCTCGTCACCGGTGCCGAACTGGCCGGGACGGGAATCTGCTCCGGTGAAGGCGGCATGCTCCCCGAAGAGAAGCAGGCCAACAGCCGATACTTTTACGAACTGGCCAGTGCCCAGTTCGGCTACCGAGAAGAACTCCTGTCGTCCATCCAAGCCCTCCACTTCAAGGGCGGCCAAGGCGCGAAGACCGGCACGGGCGGACACCTGCCCGGGTCGAAGAATGTCGGCAAGGTTGCTGAGGTCCGCAGCATCGAACCGGGACACCCAGCCGTGTCGCAGCCAACCTTCACCAACCTGCACAGTCTCGATGACTTTCGTCGATTCGGTGACCGCGTGCGCGAGCTGTCCGGCGGCGTTTCCATCGGCATGAAACTCAGCGTCAACCACGTCCAGGCGGATCTCGGATTCGCACTCGATTCCGGAGTCGATTACGTCATCCTCGACGGCCGCGGAGGCGGCACCGGCGCCGCACCGACGATGTTCCGCGACCACATCAGCGTTCCGACCATTCCAGCCCTCGCCCGGGCTCGCCGCTTCCTCGACGACGCAGGGGCAAGCGGGCGCGTCACGTTGACCGTGACCGGCGGGTTGCGCGTCCCCACTGACTTCGTCAAAGCGCTCGCACTCGGCGCCGATGGCATCGCGCTGTCGAACTCAGCCGTGCAGGCCATCGGCTGCGTGGGTGCTCGAATGTGCAACTCCAACAACTATCCGACCGGGATCGCAACCCAGAAACCAGAACTCCGAGCCCGACTCGACGTCGAAGCATCGGCCCAACGCCTCGCAACGTTCTTCAGTGCATCTGACGAACTCATGTCGGTGATGGCGCGTGCGTGCGGCCACGATCACCTGTCGAAGTTGAACCGGAACGACCTCGCCACCTGGGATGACAAGACGGCCAAGCTCAGCGGTGTCCGCTTCGCGGGCTACCAGTCGGTTGACGTGTAGTCCTTGAGGAACTGGCCCCACACATGAGTGCCGGTGTTCAATCCGTCGATGATCGGATCGACGATGCGCGCTGCGCCGTCGACGATGTCGAGCGGGGGATGGAACCGTTGCTCAGCGGTCTTGGCCTCGGCGATAGCAACAGGGTCCTCGTCGCTGACCCAGCCGGTGTCGACGCTGTTCATATTGATGCCCGAGTCGTGATAGTCGGTCGCTGACGTCCTCGTCATCATATTCAACGCGGCCTTTGCCATGTTGGTGTGCGGGTGCTTGGTGGTCTTGCGCGGTCGGTAGAACTGACCCTCGACAGCTGACACGTTGACCACGTGTTTGTGATCTCCGGGGGTTGCCTCCATCAACGGCTTCAGCCGGGCGTTCAACACGAACGGCGCCACAGCATTGACCAGTTGCGTCTCCAGCAGTTCGACCGCCGACACTTCGTGGAGCTGCAGTCGCCATGAGTTTCGGCCACGAAGATCGACCTGCTGCAGGTCTTGATCGAGTTGGCCAGCAGGAAAGAGCGAAGCAACAGTCGGGCGGTCCTCGGGCAGCAGCATCGCCTGGGAGAGCTCGGCAGCGCGAGTGAGGCCCGGAACGTCGGTGGCCTCGGCGGCGGGTGCGAGCGCAGCTGATCTGTCCTCGCCGGGCGGGCGGGAGGGCACGGCGTTGCGGAGTGTCTCGTACGAGCCGACGAGTTGCAGGACATCGGCCGGCAGCGACTCGAGGGCCGATGTTTCGCGGTCCATCATGTGTTCATAGAAGCTTGGCGGTCGGCGCACGGTCTGGCACGCATTGTTGACGATGGCATCAAGTCGCGTGCGCGTCGCGAGGAGGTGTGCGCAGAAGGCCTCCACGCTTGGGGTGTGGCGGAGGTCGAGCCCGAAGATTTCGAGTCGGTCGCCCCAGTCGGCGAAGTCGGGCTCCGCGGCGTACCGCTCCGCTGCGTCACGGGCGAAGCGCGTCGCCACAATCAGTTCGGCTCCGCAACGCAGCAGCTTGATGCCCGCCTGGTACCCGATTTTCACGCGGCCACCGGTAAGCAACACGACCATCCCCGCCATGTCAGCCAGTTCGCCGCGCTTGGCGTAGTTGAGCGCCGCACAGCTGGGGCAGAGCTGGTCGTAGAAGTGGTGCACCTCGTGATAGCGGATCTTGCAGATGTAGCAGTGCTGAGGCTCGAGCATCTCACGAAACGCAGGCTGGTCAGGATCATCGGCGACGTCGCACTGCTCAAAATCTTCCGGTGCGAACACGTCGGGCGTGGTGAACACCGGCTTACTGCGCAGCGTACGGATGCCGGTTTCGCCGAGCACGTCGTCATCGCGTTGGGTGCGCTCGTTGCGTCGCTGCTGCTGCAGCAGCTTGGTGCGCCGCCGGCGAATCTCCGGATCAGGACAGAACACATCACCGGCCGCATTGAAGAAGTCGGCCTTTTCGTCAGCGTCGAGTTCGTTGGTCATCTCCGGAGCAGCAATGACCTCGCGCAGCACTGCCATCGCATCAAGCAAGCGCCGGCGTACCTCGTCGTTCGCTCCCTCTGATCCGGTCACTCCCAAAACCTACCGGCGAGCGGGCGCCACATCCGTTCCACGAGATTCCCTCTCACCGCATGCGCGCCGGGTCCACGGGGAGACGAGGGGGAGTCAGCCGAGGCGGTCGAGGATGTTGCGCGTGATCTGCTCGACCTGTTCGTCCCGCCCGGCGAGGCCGTGGGCCCAATCAGTGGAGCCCGAAGTGATGACCGTGCCGCCGCCGGGGGAGACGTAGCTCCCGAGCATCGCCTGGCCAGCAGCGATCTTCTTGACCGCCGCTGGATCCCGAGAGTCGAACACCCGTGACGCGAGGAACTCGATCTCGGATGGCTCATGTGGCTTCGGGGGTCGACCGGCAGTCGTCCGCGTGAAGTGGGCGGCAGGAACCATGCCCAGGATCTCGAACGAGGCAGGCGTTCCGTCGGCGCCCGTCGGATGCGGCAGCCCGTCGACAACGGTGTACTCACAGCCGTCGCATTCGTACCCAACCGTGGTTGCAGCTGCGCCGAGCACGTCGCCGTAGTCGATCTCCGTGCCGTCGAACATCCAGTGCTCGGGGCGATACACCGTGTAGCCGCCAGCACCATTGGTGACCCGCTTGCCGATGCGGTGGTAGCCGCCACGGGTGAAACTCACCCCGGTCATGTGGTTCTCAGGGCGGCCGATCAGATGGTCGGACCAGATGCTCGTCAGCTCACCGATGCGGTCCGTGCCATACACCGGGTCATTCTTGAACTGCCCTTTGTACCCGACCATCGCCGTCGCTGGGCCGGCACTGTCGTGGTCTTCCATCCGCACCTGCCACAGCGCGGTGTTGCCTGAAAGGAATGCGACGTTGCCGCCACCGGCGATGAACGATTCGACGGTGTCGCGCATCGGACCGGACCAGTACTCGTCGTGTCCGACTGACAACAACAGCTGGTACCTGTCGACGATGCCCGGATGCTCCTCGAGGTCGGCGTTGGTCATGACATCAATGCCGTAGCCGTTGCGCTCGGCCCAGGCGAGGAACGGCCACTCCCAGTCCGGCCACCCAGCCGATCCCGCCCACCCAGAGAGATGATTCATCCGGATGTAGCCGACATGAGCATTCATGTCGTGGTCGGGCGGGTTGGTCGTGGTCACTCGGCGACCCGCTCCGGCGGGTTTGAACAGGTACCCTCGCGCCATCGGACGTTGCAGTGATGCACGGGTGTTGCCGGTGTAGAGATTGCGGCCGGCGAAGTCGTTGTAGGCGTGCCACGTATTTGTCGCGAGTTGCAACAGAATCGTGTTGGCCGAACTGGCACTCGGGCGCACGACGAAGAACGCGTGGCTCTGTCGAGTCTTGCCGTCGACATCAATCGTCAGTTGAACCTCGTAATACCCCGATGGCCACTGATCGTCGGCGGTCACCGCTGTCGCAGCCGGCCAGTTGCAGCCGTGAGCGTCAGCGTCGCGCGGCGTCGCGTGGTCACCGGCATCGACGGTGTCGGTCCACACCACTGTCCGTTCAGCGCCGAGACGGGCGATCTCGATGTCGACCGGTCGGCCGCCCGCAGATGACAGATGCAGTGCAACGCCTGCGCCCGCCGTGATGGATTGGGGCCAGCAGTACCCGGTGACAGTTTCGATCGCCATGGACTGATCCTGGCACACGGTCCACCAGCCCCTTCGGCCGTGTCGGGCGTCATGTCGATGATATGCGAGCATCTAAGTCAACCCGCCGCGCTGCGCGGCGGCACGACGGACGGAGTGCCTATGACGAAAATTCCTGCCACGATCGATGAAGTGACAGTCGAATGGCTGGCCGCGGCCACCGGACTCGCTGTCACCGGACTCGACGCCGAGATCATTGGCGTCGGTATTGGCGTCAGTAGTGCCGTCTACCGCCTGCACCTCAGTGGCACCGACGTTCCGAAGACCCTGGTGCTGAAACTGCCGGCGCTTGACGAAGCGGCAGTTTTCACGAGCTCGATGCTGCGGATGTACGAGCGTGAGGTCAAGTTCTATGAAGAACTCCGGGAGCGCTCGCCGATCGACGCGCCACAAGGGTTCGGAGGTGCCGTGTCAGAGGACGGAGCTTCGTACTTTGTCCTGATGGAAGACGAATGCGGGCATCGGGTCGTCGACCAGATCGAAGGGATGGAGATCGCCGATGCCGAGCAAGCCGTCGACGAACTCGCTCTCTGGCACGCAGAGTTCTGGGGTGATGCGGAACGGTTCGTCGAAACCGGCGCGGCGGTGAGTCTGGCCGACCCGATCTACCTCGCCGTCCTGCCCGTCGTCTTCGCCGAAGGCTGGGAGAAGGTCAGTTCGCTGATGGACGTTGAGCCAGCGATCGCCAACGTGGCACCACGTTGGGCAGAGGCGATGCCCGCGATGTTGGCGACGCTGTCGACATCGCCCACCACGGTGATTCACGGCGACTACCGCGCTGACAACATCTTCTTCGCTGCGGATGGCCGCACGGTCCTCCTCGACTTCCAGCTGACCGGTCTCGGTTCGCCGTCTTACGATCTGGCCTACTTCGTTACCCAGAGCCTCCTACCCGACGTAGCGGTCGCCCACGAACGAGTCCTCTTCGATCGGTATATCGCCGCGCTCCACGCTGCAGGCGTATCGCCTGCCGAAACCAATCGTCTGTGGGAGGACTACCGGCTGGCCGCACTGTTCTGTCTCGTCTATCCGATCGTTGCCGCTCGGGGGATGGACTTCGACGACCCCCGTCAGTTCGCGCTGATCGAAACGATGAACCGGCGGTGCGCACGAGCCATCGACGCGTTGGACCTCGAATCACTGCTCGACGCGTGACACCGATGTCGTGCGCTCGTCGATCGAGGACGCTGGCTGCCAAGCTCGCTACCCGATGACACTCGACAACGATGAACACCGTGCCGCGATCGCTGAAGGCGTCGATCGCGTCTGTGCTGACTTCGACGATGACTACTGGTCACAGAAGGACCGCGACCACGAGTTTCCCTGGGACTTCTACAACGCGATGGCCGCCGGTGGCTGGGTTGGCATCGCGATCCCCGAGCAATACGGCGGCGGCGGCCAGGGGATTGCCGAAGGTGCACTCGTCTTGAATCGTGTCGCAGCGTCGGGCGCCGCAATGAACGGCTCGACCGCGCTGCACTTGACGATGTTCGGCCTCGCCCCGGTCATCAAGTTTGGCAACGACCAACTCAAGAACACCTTTCTTCCCCGAGCAGCGGCAGGCGATCTCCACGTTGCCTTTGGGGTGACCGAACCGGATGCTGGGACCGACACGAGTCGCATCTCGACGCGCGCCGCCGACGACGGAATGGGTGGCTTCATCATTTCGGGTCGCAAGATTTGGACGTCGAAGGCACTCGAGTCCGAGGTCTGCCTACTGCTCGCCCGCACCGATGGAACGCCAGGCGAAGGGTTTGGCGGTCTGTCACTGTTTCTTGTCGACCTCGACCCGCAGTACTGCGACATCGCGCCGATCCCGAAGCTCGGGCGCAATGCAGTGGCGTCGTGTGAGGTGGCCTACGACGATTTGCCGGTCGAAGGGTGGCGCCTGGTCGGTGAACGGGGCCGCGGATTCCACCACATCCTGCACGGACTGAACGCCGAACGTATTCTGCTCGCCTCGATGGCCTGCGGGATCGGGGATGTCGCTCTGCGCCGAGCCATCGCGTACGCCGAAGAGCGCGAGGTCTTCGGTCGCCCCATCGGCAAGAATCAGGCGATCTCGCACCCGTTGGCCAAGGCCCACATGGACCTGCAGGCGGCGTACACGATGATGCTGGTGGCGGCCGAGCGTTATGACGCCGGGCTCGAATGTGGTGAACAGGCCAACACCGCCAAATACCTGGCAGCCGAGGCGTCGTTCTTCGCTGCCGATCAGGCGATCCAAACCCACGGCGGTTTGGGCTACGCCACCGAATACCACGTCGAGCGGTATTGGCGCGAGGCTCGGCTGCAACGACTTGCGCCCGTCAGCCAAGAGATGACGCTCAACTACATCGCCCAGAACGTCCTCGGGCTCCCTAAGTCCTACTGAGACAACGCACAGCGGGCCGCATGGCCCGGCTTCAACCGATGTCGCGACGTGCCAGTGCGCGGACACCGACGGTCAGACCGACGACAGCGAACGCTGTCAACACGACCAGCGGCACGATGTCGAAACTGCCGCCGGGAAGCGCCGGCACGTGTTCGAACGGCGACAGGTTGCGAACCCACTGGGGAAGCTCGAGCAGCGGACCGAAGAGACCGACTACCACCAGCAACGCCAGCACCGCCAAGGCCGCGTTCGCCGCGTGTCGCATCACCTCGTCGATCGCACTCCCGTCGACGTCGAAACGGCGTCGATCATCGTCGACGCGAACCCGATGGACGCCCGCCCGGGTGTCGAAGTCCGCCAGTGGCACCCGCGTGCGTACATCGATGCTGGTGCGGGTGAGCGAACGAAGCTCGTCGAGGGTTCCGTGCTGTACCGCTCGACCCTGCCTGATGATCGTGACCCGGTCGCACAGGGCCTCCACTTCGGCAAGGATGTGGCTCGACAACAACACCGTCGGCAGCGGCTTCGAGGATGCACGACTGGAACACCGATTCCATCAGCGGGTCGAGGCCCGATGTTGGTTCGTCCAAGAGCAGCAGGTCCACGCGCGACGACAATGCGGCGATCAGCGCGACCTTCTGCCGGTTCCCCTTGGAATAGGTGCGGCTCTTCTTGCGCAGGTCGAGTGCGAACCGTTCGATCAAGTCGTCACGACGTCGCTGATCGATGCCACCGCGCAACCGCCCAAACAGGTCGATGATCTTGCCGCCTGACAGCCCGGGCCACAGATTGACATCCCCAGGGACATAAGCGAGGCGCCGGTGGAGCTCTACGGCGTCGGTCCACGGGTCCGCGCCGAACAGTCGGGCCACACCGCTGTCGGCCCGGAGGAGCCCGAGCAGGACGCGGATCGTGACGGTCTTGCCGGCCCCGTTCGGGCCGAGAAACCCGTGGGCGTCGCCTGGTTCGACGTGGAGATCAAGCCCGTCAAGCGCTCGGGTCGGACCAAAGGCCTTGGCGACGTTGGCCAGTGAGACGGTCGCCGAGTCAGCGCCACGTGGGTTGGACATCGCCAGCTAGTCGAGCAACTCGACCAGGAGGTAGCGCATCGAGACAATGCCGTATAGCGCTCCGGTTTCATCGCGCAGCAGAATGGGTCGGATGTCGTTCTCCATCATCTCCGCTGCGACGTCGGCGATCGTCGAATCAATCGTTGCCCACAGGAGGTGGTCGCTCTCGATCGAAGCAACGGATGCGGTGTCGAGGTCGACATTGTCAGCGACCGCGCGCACGATGTGGCGTTCGGACGCCACTCCTTCAACGTCGTCGCGCGTCCCGACCACGAGGAGGCTCCGTCGTCTTTGGCGAGCGATGCAGCGGCGGCGCGCAGCGTTGCCCCCGGATCGATTGTCGTGATGCGGTCACTCGCCACCGATTTGACGGGGCGCACCGCGAAGAACATCTCTGCGTCGCTCATGACCCCATGATGCAATATTTCGCCGACCGGCGGCCAGAGACCAAGGTCCCGTCTGTGTGCCAGCGGAGCGCGTCAGCAGACAGCGCGGACGTATGGGTACGGGTTGACAGCAGTGCCGCCGCCGGGATGAATCTGGAGGTGGAGGTGAGGTGTGCCTGCGTTGCCGGTCTGGCCCACGGTGCCGATCTGCTCGCCCTGGGAGACAGAGCGGTTCCCGCCTGTGAAGCCCAGCAAGTGTGCGTAGTAATACTTCGTGCCGCTGTTGCCGGTGACCCAGGCGGCGTTGCCGCCCAGGCGGTTGGTGGAGAACCGGACGGTGCCTGATTCAGCCGCCACGAGCGTGGTGCCTGATGGCGCGATCATGTCGACACCCTGATGGCGGCGCCCACCAGAGCGAGGCGCTCCCCACGTGTCCGCGAACGCGTAGTTGCCGCGGATCGGGCAGGTCATCCCGCGACCAGCGTTCGATGGCGGCGACGTCGCCGGTGGGGCGCTTCCCCCCGAGCTGCCACTTCCAGTACTGCCGCCCGAGCTTCCACTGCTCGAACTGGAGTCTCCCGATGATCCGGATGATCCCGAGCTGCTACTTGAACTGGTGGCCGCGGCCGATGCAGCGGATTGACGATTGGCTGTGGCCTGGGCCGCGACTGCATCCTGGCGCGTCCGTTCCTCGCGCTGGCGCTGCAACTCGCGTTCGATTGCTTCGTCGATTTGCCGCCGCTCTTCAACCTCGATGAGTCGCGCGATCTCGTCTTCGGTTCGCTGCTGCAAGGCGGCGTAGTCGATTGATGCCTGCTCCGCCTCCGCTTGGCGTCGTTCGAGGCGGGCGCGAGCTTCGTCGACTTCCTTGATCACGGCATCAAAGTCGTCCAGTTCAACCGTTGCAGCCTCGACAGTGACTGCCGTCAGCACTTCGGCGGTAAGTTCGTCGCTGGCCTCGTCGAGGTCGCCGAGCAGAATAAAGCTGGACCCTCCTGACTGTGTGAAGCGACGCACCGCAGACGATTCGAGCGACCGGCGCATCTCACTTGACTCGGCTTCAACTGCTGTCAGTTCCTGCTGGGCCTCGGCAATCTCCAGGCTCAGCGTGTCGATCAACGATTCAGCATCGAACAACGCCTGTGCGGCCTCATTGGCTCGGTCGCGGGCGGCTTGGATCTCGCGCGCGGCCTGCCGGGCTGCCTCGCTGTCGGTCTGCGCCTCAACCGAAACGGTCGACCCCACCGCAGACAGCCCGAGCGTCAGCACCACCGTTACGGCGGCGAGACGACGCGTCGACAGACGCGACCAGAGTGAGCGGGGCGACGTCACGGAATGCGACGATACAGCGCAGCGCGAGTTGGTGTCCGTCAGAGCCAGTGGTTGACGGTTTCGGTGACTCGTTCAGCAACTCGCTGGAAGAGCCCACGATCGGCCCACTCCTGTGGATCGAGCAGCACACAGTGTTCGAGATCCTCGTCGAGGTGACGATCGAGCACAGCGACGACGTCGGGGTCGAAGACAACGATGTTTGCCTCGTCGTCGTGACGCAGCGACCGCTGATTGAAGTTGGCTGAACCCACTGAAGCAACGGTTCCGTCGACGGTCATCACCTTTGCGTGCATCATCGACACCTCGTAGGTACGCAACACCACGCCGGCTTGCAGCAGACGCTGGTACGACGCTTCTCCGGTGATCTGAATGAAGCGCTTGTCGGCGTGCGTGCCCGGCAGCATGATGTCGACCGAGACCCCACGTTCCACAGCGTCGACCAATGCCTGAGTGAGCTGTTCGCCCGGATTGAAGTACGCCGACGCAATGCGAATTCGTTGCTGTGCACACGCGATCAGTGTGATCATCAGCCGCCAGATGTCGTTGGATCCGTTCTCGGCAGCAGCCTGCACAACAGCACACGCCGTCGTCCCTGCGGGACGCGAGTCGATGACCGACTCAGACATTGGATCGAAGCCGCTGTGATTATGGTCGGCCCAGTTGTCGATGAACCCGGCCTGCAGCCCCGCAACTGCCGGCCCGCGAACTCGCAGATGCGTATCGCGGTACTCGTGCTCGTTGCGTGCGTTGCCGGACCACTCGTCGGCAATTCCAACACCGCCGATGAAACCAACGGTGCCGTCGACCACCAGGATCTTGCGGTGCGTGCGATTGTTCGCACCGTTCAGCTGCGGAATCTTCTCGTCGGTGAAAGGCCGGAACCAGCGCAACTCGCAACTCGATCCCTTGATGGTGCTGATCACCTGCGAATCGAGCTTGCGTTCTGCCAGCGCGTCGATCAGAACCCGGACCCGACATCCACGGTTTGCTGCGCCGACCAGTGCTTGCGCGAAGCGGTCGGCGACATGGCCACTCCAGAAGACGAAGGTGACGATGTCGACTGTCTGTTCAGCACCATCGATGGCATCGAGCATCGCACCGAAGATCTCGTCGCCGTTGCGTAGGACATCGACCGTGTTGCCCTCCGTCGCGTGGAGGCCAAGCAGCGAATGGACGCGGTCGGCCCATTCACTGGCGCTGGCCAGCGCCGGGCCGGTGGTCGACGACGCTCGACTCATCAACCGACCGCAGTACCGAGCCAACTACCGATGACCCACGTGATCGTGCACGCCGCAATCGCCCAACTCATCTGGCGGCCGGCTGTGCGGATCATCGATCGTTCGGTGAATCGGGCGAGCACTGCGCCCACGCAGGCTGTTGCAACCAGCCCGAGAATGGCCGAAGCAATCACGGCGCCATTGCCCTCGAAGAAGAACCATGGAAACAGCGGAATGAGCGCGCCGAAAGCGAAGGCAATGAACGAACTGAGTGCGGCAGCACCGGCGTTCCCGGTCCCGTCGGGATCGACGCCAAGCTCTTCGCGGGCGTGCACGTCGAGTGCCACCTCAGGATTCTCGTGGACTTGCTCAGCCATCCGGCGTGCAGTCTCCGCGTCTGCGCCACGTTGGCGGTAGATCGCGGCAAGCTCGCGTTGTTCCATCTCAGGCTGCTTGGCAATCGAGAGTCGCTCGATGTCAAGTTCACGCTCGACCAACTCGGCCTGAGCCTTCATCGACACATATTCACCGGCAGCCATCGAGGCTGACCCGGCGAGCAAGCCGGCAACACCTGCGATGAGCACGCTCTCGCGTGTCGAAGCAGCAGCAGCGACGCCGAGGATCAGCGCAACGTTGGACACCAGGCCATCGCTAACGCCGAAGACTGCAGCGCGAATCGTGCCGCCTGTGACGTCTCGGTGGCGATGGACCATGTGGCTGTGGCCAGACCCATGAGAATGTTCGTATTCGTGAACGTGTTTGTCCTGACCGGACCCGGCGTCATGATCGGTGACATCAGCGGACATGACCAACACGGTACCCGCAGACCGGCGCGTCCCACATCGACGGTGCCCGCCGAGCCATTGGTCACGGCCGGTTGCGGTTGAGGCGGTCTGAGCCGGCGTCGATCCCTGGGAGCTGAGCATGGAACTGCCCGACGTGCCCAGCAGCGAGTTCGGTCACGATTGCTTCGACTTCACTCCAGTCTGAGGCCCGTAAGCCATCGATGTCGCGGTTATATGGCTGTTCGAACGTGATCACCGTGTTGCCCGCCGAACGCAGTTGCTCGACGTTGTGCGGGGCGTCGTCGATGTACGCGCTCGCCTCAACCTGAGGCTTCTTGCCCAGAAAGCACAGGTCGCGATAGGGAATGCGGTGCGTGTCGAGCCATGTGGCGGTGTCGGCAATGGCCTTTGCGTGGCCCCAGTGCACGTAGAGCCGATGCGTGATGATGCGAATCCACACTCCGGCGTCGCTGAGGCGCCAGAGCGCCTCGGCCGCGCCGTCGATCACAGGCATCGTGGCGAACATGTTATGTTCCATCACCGCAATGCGGTGGTAGTGAGCGTACTCGTCGGGCTTGAAGCCCCACTCGGCGAAATCCCACGACCGCTCGAGCGGCATCGTCTCTGGCTCCACGCCGCGTAACTCGGCCATGATCTCGCGGAAGCGCAACGTATGGTCTGCCACCACGCCATCGAGATCGACGCCGAGAATGAACTCTGGGAGTGGTGCGAGGTCGGCCATGCGTCAGACGCCCATGCGGCCTTCGTTCAGCAAGGCCTCGTGCTCGACATCGAGCATCGCCTTCTTGCCGCTGACGATGCGGCGCCGCACCGCACCCGACATCGTGTCGACGCAGATGGTGCCCAACACGACGATGATCAATCCGAGGCCGGCAGTGCCGAAGTCCTTGAACTTCAGCGCCTCTGCAAGGTCGGATCCAATGCCGCCGGCGCCGACGAGGCCGAGCACGGCCGATGCGCGGATGTTGACCTCGAAACGGTATAGCAGGAACGACGTGATCTCGGGGGTGACCTGCGGGAGCACTCCCCACCGCAACCGCTGGAGCGGTGACGCGCCCACCGCGTCGGCTGCTTCGAGCGGCCCCTTGTGGATACCTTCGATGATCTCGTAAAACAGCTTGCCGAGCGTGCCGATCGAGCCCACGCCGATTGCCAGCACGCCAGCCATGGGTTTCAGACCGAAGATCGGAATGAATGCCAACGCCAAGATGATCTCGGGAATCGCGCGCAGCAGGTTGAAAATTTGGCGGGTGATCCAGGCCACTGGCTTGCCGACCAGATTCTCGGCTGCGAGGAACGACATGGGAACGGCGAAGAGCGCTGCGATGATCGTGCCGAGCCAGGCAATGGCGATCGACTCCCACATTGCGCCGACGAGCTCGGGGATCTCGCTCGCCTCCATATTGCTGAACATGACGCGGCACAGCGTCCACATGTCCCCAGGAGCTTCGAGGAGGCGCGACCACTTCGCATCGATACCCGTCGCCGACCACCACACGAGCGCGATGACAATCGCCGTGGAGACCCAGCGGAATGTCGCACGGGGTTTGTCCGGAAGTTCAACACCCTCTGGCGGTGTGGGCATCAAGCTGACGCGCAACTTCGACTCCGTCATCAGACGAGCCTCCGGCGCAGCGTGACCGAGATGCGTTCGACGACAAACACGACGAGGAAGAACATGACGACGAGGCCCCACAACTTCTCCCAGTCACCACGACCACGGAAGAATTCGATGCGCGCGCCGATGCCGCCCGCACCGACAAGGCCGAGCACAGCCGAGGCGCGCAAGTTGAGCTCGAAGTTGTAGAGCACGAAAGACGTGTACGACGGCAGGATCTGCGGCACAACCGCAGTGCGCAGCATCTGGTTCAGATTCGCGCCGGCCGCATTGGCTGCCTCGATCGGCCCCATGTCGATGCCGTCAAGGGTGTCAGAGGTGAGCTTGGTGGTCACGGCCAGCGAGAAGAAGAAGAGCGCCAGCAAGCCGCTGAGTGCGCCAATGCCGACGGCGGTCACGAACAGCAAGGCCCAGAGCAGGTCGGGGATCGATCGAATGACGTTGTTGAAGCTCCGCACGATGAGGCGGAGCCAACGGTTGGGGTTGCCGAACGTTGTCGACCACAGCGCAAGTGGGAGTGCTGCTGTTGCGCCTGTTGCCGTGCCGAGCACGGCGAGCTGCAGCGTTTCGACGAACGCGGACCGCGAGCGGCGCGACCAGATTTGGCCCCAGTCGGGATTGAGGAGGCCTTCGACCACCGAGTTCTTCCGAGTGAAGTTGGTGACGATCTCGTTGAGAGAGAACCCGACGCTCCTCGCGCAGATGATCGTGAGCACGACCGCACCGATGGCCGTGCCGATGGCGAACACCGACGGACCGGGCTTCGCCGGAAGTTCAGGCACGGCGGTCGGGCCCGTTTCGTTCACGATGGTCACCCCTGCCGATTCAGAGAGCGGCGTGCTTCGCCATCGTGTCGTCAGCGGTGAGACTGCGTCCGTAGATGCTCTCAAACACCGTCTCGTCGCAGTCGCTCCCCGGTCCGTCGAAGACAAGCGCCCCGTCGCGCAGCCCGATGATTCGGTCGGCGTACGCCGTGGCGAGGTCGAGGAAGTGCAGGTTGACGATGGTGGTGATGCCGAGGTCACGGCTGATTTGTTGGAGGTAGCGCATCACGACGTGGCTCGTGGGCGGGTCGAGCGAGGCGACCGGCTCGTCGGCGAGGAGGATCGAGGGTTCCTGAGCGAGAGCGCGCGCGATACCGACGCGTTGACGCTGCCCGCCAGACAAGTCAGAGGCGCGTGTGTAGGTCTTTTCGATGATCTCGACACGTGCGAGCGCCCGGGCTGCGATGTCGATGTCGGCCTGCGGATACCGGCCGATCAATGTCCGCCACGTCGACACCTTGTGGAGGCGACCCATGAGAACGTTCTTCAAGACGGTGGTTCGGTCGACCAGGTTGAACCCCTGGAAGATCATGCCGATATCCGAGCGCAGCTCGCGCATGCCGGCACGGCTGAGGTCGTGGACCTCGTGCCCGTTGACCCCCAGCTCGCCGCTTGTGAGCGGCACGAGGCCATTGATCGCTCGGATGAGCGTGGATTTGCCCGCCCCGGAGAGGCCGACGACGACGACGAACTCGCCGTCGTCAATCTGGAGATCGAGGTCCTTCATCGCCGACACCCCGTTGGGGTAGGTGACGTTGGCGTTACTGAAACGAATCATGGGTGGCAGGACCTGGATCGAGTGGAACGGACGGGATGACCATGCCGGTGTGATTCCCGGTGCCAGGCACCAGGTATCACACCGGCAAGCAGATCACTCGAGAACGTCGCCGAGCTTGACTTCGAGGTCACGGATGACGTCGAAGTCTGCCGAGGTCACTGGCACGAGGCCGTCGATCTCGTAGAGCTCGTCGAGGACCTCGGCGCCCTCTTCGGTTGCGGCGATGTCAACAAACGCAGCGGTAATGGCTGCAACGAGGGACTCGGGGAGGTCACCGGCAACGGCGAAGCCATCGTTCGGGATCGGGCCGGACCAACCGAACACGACGACCTTCTCGCCAACGTCGGGGCTGGTCTCTTCGATCTGGCCGCGGGCGTCGTTGAACGACACGCCAACTTCGGCGTCACCGTCATAGACCGCTTGGACCGAACCGTCGTGGCCACCGGCGAAGAGGCCGTTGATTCCGTCGATCGGGTCGACGCCAGCTTCGTCCAACTGCAATGCCGGGATGGCGTAGCCGGAGGTTGAACCCTGGTCGACGAACGACACGGTCTTGCCTTCCAGCAGCACCAGCTTGTCGGCGCCGATCGGACCATCGGCTGCACTCTCGGCATCGAGGACGCCATTGCAGAACAAGAAGCCGTCTTCGTCGCCCACCGGAGTGTCATCGCAGTAGGTGTCTGGGTCGTTGGTGAACCACTGCGTCACGTACAGCAGCGAACCGAAACGCTCGGCCTGGAGGATCAACTCGGCGCCGGCCTGCTCTTCAGCCTGCACCATCTGGCGCGGTCCGAGACCACCGGCAACCTGTGCCTGCCCAGACTCGAGGGCGACGATGACGCCGGAGTAGTCGGTCGGCACGAGTGCTTTGACTTCGAGGCCGAGGTGCTCACCGAGCAGGTCGGCAAGAGGCTGTGCGGTCTCAATCAGCCCGCCGGTTTCTTGGCTCGGCGTGAGCGTGAAGACGAGCTTGTCGGGCCAGCCTTCACGTTCGACGTCATCAGCAGGTGCTTTGGTGTCAGCGGGTGCGTCGGTCTCGACCGGTGCGTCGGTTTCAACCGGCGTTGCGGTGTCGGCCGGTGCGTCGGTCTGGACGGGTGCATCGGTCGATGGCGCGTCAGCAGCATCGTCATCGCTGCCGCATGCAGCCAGTATCAGCGCGGCGCTTGCGGCGAGTGCGACGAAGGAACGCTTCGTCAGTGATCGGGTCATGTTCACATCTTTCTCTTGCAGGTGAGGGTCGACACACCGCGGTGACACGGCGCAAGGCGGATGTTGTCTCCCCCTGATCGCGACGGCCCGCCCAGGCATCGTCGTTGCAGGACAAGTGTGAGGCTAGGTCAATCGGCGCGGCCAGTCGCGCTGCGAGGTGTCTGCTCGGTGACGATCGCATGAAACTCTGCCCAATCGCGAACATCGACGGCCCCGGCTACCGGCTGGTTCCACGGGCGAACGAACCTGCAGACCAGCGCATCCGGGTGGTGTTCCACCAACTCGGGGAGGACTCCGGGCGCATCGTCGAGGTACACGTCGCAGTCGACGAGATACTTCGTGAACGTGAGGTGCACCTCACGTGTGGGGATCTCGTTCTCAGCCAACCAGTGCATCGTTTCGTGGACAGCCCAGTCGGGCTTCGTCGAGACGATCACGACCCGGTGCCCCTCGGCGTCGAGCGCGCGGAGTGTGTCAAGTGCGCCAGGAAGCAGGTCCAAATGACGAAAAATCGACGGTCGTTCGTCGTTGCCGCGAGCCCAGGCCCAGAAATCCTCCATGTCGTCGAACCCGCCCAGCGTGTGCAGACCGTCCCACGACGTGACCAGGTCAGGGGTGAGGCGTCCGCCGAACTCGTTGTTGTGCAACTGCGTCCACCCGCCGTTGAAGTCGGCCACCACGCCGTCCAGATCGATGCCGAGTCGGAGTCTTGTTCGTGCCACGACCGCATGATGGCAGCTCTTCGCGAGAGTCCTGCAACGACGGTCGGTTTTGACTTTCGCCAGATCGGGCGACGATGCTGCTTGCGCATCGATCAACGTCATGGTGAAGGGGATCGCACATGAAGCAGCTCACCGGACTCGACGTCAGTTTCTTGCTGATGGAGACGCCGAACACTTACGGGCACGTCAACGGGCTGAGCATCTACGAGCGTCCGTCGGTGGATTTCGACCCGTTCGCCGAGGTGCGAAACCGGCTCAGCATCATGGTCGGTCACCTTGAGCCGCTTCGCCGCAAGGTGGTCGAGGTGCCGTTCGAACTCGACCGCCCCTATTGGATCGAGGACGCGGACTTCGATATCGACTTTCACGTACGTCACATCGGTCTCGCCCCGCCCGGCGCGGCCGACCAGCTCGCCGAGCAGGTCGCTCGTATCGTCGGCCGCAAAATGGATCGTTCGCGCCCACTGTGGGAGGCGTACGTCATCGAGGGCCTGGCCGACGGTCGCTGGGCGCTGCTGCAAAAGACGCACCACGCCACGATCGACGGCGCGTCCGGGGTGATCATGCTCAAAATGTTCACCGATGATTCGCCCGACGCGATCTACCCGCTCGAGCATCGCGAGTGGGTCGGTGAAGAGCCGCCGAGTCGCAGCGACATGCTGCAGACCGCCGCCAAGAACCTGGCAATCAACCCGATTCGACAGGTGCGACTGTCTTTG
>Ga0209602_1000758_pt1 | contig 30519 bp, 28 predicted proteins | sample COGITO_mtgs_1205_3_FD_184810 | JGI IMG/M metagenome (GOLD analysis project Ga0209602, IMG submission 184810) | Pelagic marine microbial communities from North Sea - COGITO_mtgs_120524 (SPAdes) (version 2) | ecosystem: Environmental > Aquatic > Marine > Epipelagic ...
TGATTAAACGTTCTTGGTATTCATAAGGATGATATTGAATTGAACCTTGTGTTGGATGCTGAATGTAAAAGAAGTTATCCATAAAGTATAGATAACCAGTTTCAGGATCACAACACTTTACAAAATCATCAATTTGTGTCTGATCTTTGAAAACTGTTTTAGTATAAGGCGTTTTTACTAACTGATCGGCAGTGTTGTTAGGATTACTCATACTACTATTTAGTAGAGTTTAATGTGCTTTTTTATAATCTTGGTAATCTAAGAAGAATCCTATAGCAACTAACACATTCATGCCTACTGAGGCTATGATCATATGTATGTCTTGGTAGATATCCATTTTAAGACTTAAGTGTAGATGCCCTACTGCCCAAAACGGAATAGCCAGTTGCTGACTGATCCAAGATAGTGTATATTTTACGAATGTAATCGTGTTAGTGAACCCACACAAATTATTTAATATCCAATGGTCTTGCTTTATTAACAACGATGCAATAGTAGTGTTCAGTGCATGGAACAGTTGTTCCGTCTTTCTGTGGAATCTGTAAATCGAATTCTAAATTATCAAACGATTCAATCTCAAATCCAGTTCTTTGTAACAATGCTTGTAACTGCTCATGTCCTAAAATACTGTAATGATTTAAATTGTGTTCATGTTTTCTATCACACCCAGGAGCAGGTACTTCGATATACATCTTTGAACCCTGCTTAAGAACACGATTATATTCCATTAAACTAAAGATAGGATAAGGTGAATGTTCTAGTGCATGACGTAAGAAAATAAAGTCTACACTTTCATCATGGTAACCTTCTTTCTGTGGTAAGAATGACAAGTCATAGCCTTTAATAGTATGTCCTTTGTCTTCACATGTTTTGATATCACCAGGACTGAGAGTTACGCCAGTTACATTAGTAAACTCACGTTTCTTCATTTCGTCTAAGAAGTATCCTGGTCCACATCCTAAGTCAAGTATGTGAGCATCTTTGTCTAAGCCTATAGGGTCAATATATTGTGATGTTACTTGTCCAGTAAGATTTTGATGAAACGGACTTTCCCCTTCATCGTAGATGTGTGCTGTATATAACCATTCGTTATAAAATTTTAATTTAAGTAAATCAAGGGTGTTGTTTATGTCGAACGGAATATCCATGTATATTGCTCCTGAGCATCGTTTTAGATACTAATATTTATGAGCAGATCAATGGCTTATAATTTTTCTGTTATCCAATTATCAATCTGTTTGGCAAGTTCAGAAAGTGAGTGTCTACTGAAATGGTTGTGATCTTGTTGACCAGGAACCATAGGAATATCTATCTGATCTACGTTTACGTTTCTCCAAAAATAATATATCTCTGGTTCTATATCATTAGCATATGGACTCAATCGTTCTGGGAAAACAAGCAATACAGACTTATTCAGTTGATTTGTTTTTATAATAAATTGCTCAACTTCAGATTTGTATTTTGTCATTGAATCTATTTCAAATGTTAATTCATTCATTATACTTACAATGATTAAATCAGGAACTTTTTCTATATCATCATATTGTGCCCTTGGAGCAAAACCTGCAGGATCTATCATATCTTTAGTTGTACAGTTTACCCATACAGGCAAAGACAAACAGCCTCCATACAATATGACTTTTGGATCCTTACTACTAAATGTGAGTTCTTGTTTTGTAGATATAAGTTCACGTGCTGTATCGAAATCAATATGTTCTATGTAAGAAGTATCTCTTGTAGGGAGTGCAATAGATAGTTTATGTGCTAGATGTTGTTGAATCCAGTCAGAGCAATAGTTTTCTATGCCCATATCTAATACACGGCAAGAAAATACAAAGTGTTCTATGTTATGATGACGTTCATCTGTTGAGAAGTATCCTATTAGTCCATAGTAACCATACTTGTCCCATGCAAATACTACATAATTGTGTCTGTTCTGAATATGTTCGTAGGGCATTAACTCGCCATTTAATACAGGCGGAAATTTAGTGTTTGAAAAGTTTAGTCTGTTTGATCTATTAACAAGTTCAATTATTCGGTCGTAAAATACAAAGCAATTGTTATCATCTGTGATGCTAATTTTTATATCACTGTCTTCTAAATATGTAATGTTATCTCTGTCTACTGCTTTTATTTCTAGTATCTTGTATTGATCTGTACGTGACTTGCCTGTTGGCATGTTAAATGATTTGATAAAGTCTACATTGTTTTCAGTATTGATATCAGGCGAAAAGTATTTTACTTCATTAATGTTTATGTCATTGTCATCTACGAATAACACATTGAATTGTGATAATTGACAACTTTCAATTATCTTATTGACAGTAGGACCCTTGGGTGTGTAGTCAATGGCAGGAAATACAAACAAGTCCCATATACTTAATTCTTCTAAAATAGTTTTGACTTTTACTAAATCGTTTTTACTGCATACAGAATGTATGATGCCAGATTGTTCTGAGTGTTTGATGAAGTCAATGACTTGATGATTAACTTGTCCGGTAGAACCTGTTTCTCCTACACTAGACTCCCATAGTATTCCGTCTAAATCCCAGACTATTAATTTTATGTCCAAGAGTGCTAGAATTTTTTATATCCAGGTATTTGTGAGTAGATTTTCTACGTTTTGAATTTCTACAGCAGATAAAGTATCACCTATGAATATATACACTGCTCCCACTCCTTGGGCTGAGAAATTAGTGCCATTGCTGTCGCAACCAATATAGATAGAGTTAGTGGATGCACTTGTAGTTGCTGGGACAGTGCCAGTAAATGTTAATGATTGATCAACACTGTTTAGTCGTAACTTTAATCTGTTAGCATTGCCTGTTTGAGTGCCATCAAAGACAATTGTTCCAACTGTCCAAGTATCTGCAACTAATGGAGTATTAACTGAGCCGCCGATTGTGCCGCCCATTGTTGCTGAGACTTTTGTCGGATCACTGAATAGACCTACTTCAAGGTCTTCTCCATTAATAACGAATCCAGTTGATCCGTATACTTTGAATGCGATAAACATTGTTACTTTATCTTGTGATGCCAAATCTGCAATAGGATTGATTGTCTGACAGTCAGTTCCGTCATAGTAAACATATCCTGGAGTTGAATTCGGTGCATCTGTGTTTTCCCATTTAGGTTTGTTACCACCAGTAGCGTTTAGATTATGAGAGAAGTCTGATTGATCAGTCCATTGTGTAATCTGAGAGCCGTCATTTGTGCTTGGAATAATTGTAGTAATTTCAGTTGCTTCAAACTGACCTTCAAGTTTCAGTAAAGTCTCAGAACCAACAGCATCATCAATGCCTGAAGGATTAGGATTAACACTTGTTGCTACCCAAGGACGACCTAAGAGTAAACCATTAAGATTTGGATTAACAACAACTGTGTTGCCGTTATATTGTGTAGGCAATGAAGTAATGTCGTAAGTGTTTCGTGTTCTATAGAAAGGCTCTGTTGTTAAAGCAGTAGGTCCGCCTTGTCTTTTAAGTTGTGCTGTATTTAACCGCTCTACTTGATTGAATTGTCTATCGGTTGCGCCTACGTCCCAAAATGCTTGTGCTGGTTTGATGATAAAGATATCTGTTGCTGGGATAGTTGTTTGTGTTCCGTTATCAAATGTTTCACTAACAATAGCACCTGCGGCATAAGAGTTAGCACCAGTTGCGCCTACAAAGTCTATTGATAAGAGTGTATCTGCGCCATCTGTTGCTGTGTCAATACTTGTATCTCTAACAAGTGCCATGTTTTCATAGTACTGAGGAGCAAGTCCTTCTGCGGTAATCGCATCTGTTAGCACATCGTTGAGACTATCACCATCATCTTGGACAAGAATAGTAATCAACCCAGTTAAGCCTTTGACTGGAACATTAATGGCTGCCATTATCTTTTACTCATTAGTGGTTTGTAAACAAAATAAGTTGCAAGTAATCCTGATGCAACCGCAGTCAAAGCCGCTTCACCAAATGCACCCGCAAAGTGCGATGGATGCACTATTAAATCAGCAAAGAAAACAGCAAATGCAATAGTTACACCATGAAACCATTTTTTATCTTTGTAATTTTTTAAGAAAGTATATCCTAATAAGACTGCTCCAGTCCCTGCTATAATTCCTGTTTGGTTTGCTTTGATCCAATGAGAAAATGTAAGGGCAAATAAATCACCTTGTACCATCATAGGGAAACATACGTAACATGCTTGTTGCCACTTAATAAAAAAATCTTTTGCCATTTCTTTTAACATTATCTTGGATATCCTTTAAAGCCTTCTACTGGACTTTCTTTATTAATTGACGGTAATTCAACTGACTTCATGTCGCCTGAGTTCAAGTCTTCCCATTCACTACCTACTGCTTTGTATGCTGACTTTAACATATTAGACTCTACTTCAGTATATGGAACAGCCATGTTACTTGTGCCAATCCAACTTTCTGAATCTAAATCAATTGCTTCATGGTCTGATTCACCATTTGCTTGTGCTAATGCCATCATTACACGATTCAATTCGTAGACTCTATCTCTACCGTCTACATCTTGGAACTTATGCAGTCCTCTTGAACCGTAACGTTGGCGTTTACTGAGTTTACCAGGTGCATTGTCTTCAGTTATAAATTCTTTTGCTCTCATTATGGAGTTTCTTCAGTTGTAATTTCTCGGTTATCTTCTGTTGACATGACAGAGTTTGCAACATAACCATCTAGTTCGATTGGAATACCTTCAACGCCTGCGCCAGCAAATGAAACTTGTGATGTTATGAAATGTGATACAGTTTGACTTGTTACATTTGATGTGTCTGGTGAGAATAAGATTCTTACGTTACCACTGTCAACATCCATGTCATACTGACCAAGAACGGATCCAAATAAGGTGCCGCCTGAGCCTGTCCACTTGATTTCTGCTAAGTTTGAACTAATCTGTGAAAAGATATCGACATTTTGTTGATCGACTGTTCCAGGGTCTGCACTTTTGATTTGAAAATTGCCCATAGTAAATGTATTAGCAGTTGTTTCAAAGATAACTTGATTTGCTACATTACCCACAGTATATACTGTTTCTGTTGATATTGATGTTGAGAATAAATTAGCAAAGTTGTTGTTAATTTTGCCAAAGGCAACTCTTAACGGATCACCTTGTCCGTCATTTGGTAATGCACCAATAATTACTATTTCTTGTGTAGCCATATGTTTGTCCCAGTCTTATATTGTATTTATGCGATTGGGTAAGTAAGTAATGTTATTGTTTTGGAGGAGTAGCCTTCATGTTCTCTCTGGCTATTCCATTCATTTTCTCAAAACTACGCATACCACCTAGACCTAACATAGACAATGTAAGAGTCATTAATCCTTCTGTTTGTATGATAGGTAGTGTAACGTCTGCTCCACTTACTACCACTACCCAATTGGCTACGGGTGCTAGTACATAAGACCATGCTAAACCAAATGCACATATCCACATGATTGCAGGTCTTGCCCCTGCTACAAAGATGCTTGGGTGCTTTGCTTGTTCTAAGTTGATTTGATTTTGTTGTAAGTTTGCGTTATGCAAGACCATTTTGAGTTCATGTTCAAACTCAGCCTTCTTATCCTTATCTACAACAAACTTGTCGAGTAAAGGCTGGGCTAATCCAATTACTGAATCGATAATTGCTAATGCCATTCTTTTATCTCCTATAATATACTACTATTTATCTCTCCATTGATAAAGATTGCTTTCGACTTGCTTACGATTGTGTGAAAGTATCGGTTTCATGTCTTCATACATGACTTTAAGTTCTTCAATTGACTTGCTTTCAATGTATTTTATGACTTCAAATATCTTATACAAACGTTCTTCATGGTTAGTACATGAGTCATAAGACTCGTCCCAGAACTCACTGAATGTTTTATATCCATGTTCATGCAAATACTTTAATGTGCCAGGAGGTGCCATCAGTATAAACGGCTTTCTGTACCACATTGGTTGATGTACCTTTTCACTATAGTTTGGTGTCGGCTGTGCGAACCTAGATTCAGTAACAACATCACAAAAGATATCTTTGTAATATTTTTCTATAGGAGTAAAGTCATCTTCAGATGGATCAAAATAATCATCGACTGTAGTGTTAACAGGGTAAGGAGTCTTTTCTATGTCTAGTAATTCATTAAAATGTACATCTATGTTATATGGTCCGTCATTATCTAATGATTGTATACCTTCATACAGACGATTTTTATATTTCTTAGGACACTTTCTTAGATCAAACCAAGGCAAGATTTGTAATCTCATTAAATCAGTTTTGTAAACAAAACTCACATCTGCTTCACTGTTTGCAAGAAATGCGGCTATCAGATTTCTATGAGGTGTCCATCTCCAATTCAAGTTAATAAACTTTTTTGAAAAATTATTAGCGGCTACCCCTAATAGGTGCCAATTTTCATATGAATCATCATAGATATTAACAAAAACAGCATTTTTTATAAAAGTATCTTCGCATGTTACTGTCATCCATTCTTTATAATAAGGAAAGATTTTTTCACAATTATAGTCGCATGTTTTTACTTTTACGTTTGTTAAATTGTTTTTAATAATATAATCACGTATACTATCTAATTCGTCTGCACGGAAATTTTCTGTTTTTTCTTTACCATTAAACTCTGAATAGAATGTCAATGTATGTCCGGGCACTTTTGAATTATCATACATGCACATAGGTTCATTTAGATAGAATGTTACACCTGTTTCATTTAATTGTTCTACTATCTTTGGGGCATGAGTTATGCTTTCTAGTTCTGACATGCGACCGTTGTACATATATACATATGTTGGATTATGATCATTGTATCCTACACTAGGCAAGATACGTTCTTTTAACTGTTCATCTTGTGATGCTGGTCTTTCTTCTAAATCTGGAAAATAAAACCAGTGTAGTTTATTCCAAATCCACAAATCATCTTTGTTATCAGTTGAAATATCAATACCCTCTTGTTGAAGGTCGCTAGCCATTGGAATCGTTTTTGACATGAAGTATTTATTAAGGAGAATAATATGTACACACCGCGTTAGCAACTTTTTCAACTTCAGCATCAGTGAGTTCAGGATACATGGGTAAACTGAGTAATGATCGTGTAAGCATTGTACTTGTAGACATCAAATCAGGCTTTACCATGTCATCAGCAATTGGTAATTCAGAAAGTGGTATCTTATAATGTATCTTAGTTTCTATATTTTTTCGACCTAACCATTTAACCAACTCATCACGTTCAGTGCTTGTATACAAAACAAACTTTGAATCAGCATGAGTCTCAAAGCCTTGACTTAAACATCTGAGTGGTCGTATGTCCTTGAATCGATCTATATAGTATTGTCTAATTTGCTTTCTACGTTCTTGCCATTCATCAATGTAATTTGCTCTAACTAATAAATGAGAACAATCAATCTCACTCATCTTAGAGTTAGTACCAGAATAGAAATGATGAGGCTTACCGTTGTCTCGCCATTGATTAGCAAATTCATAGAGTGCTTGATTGTTAGTAACGATGGCACCACCATTGCCTGAAGCATTTAGATTCTTAGTAGGGTCAAAACTAATTGCCATCGCAGTTCCGATGTTGCCATCTGCAATTAACCAATGTTGTGCTCCGTCTACGATAGCAATGTTGTTGTTCAGAACACCGACACCATTGTCACTCTCTACTGCTACTGTTGGTGCACCAAAGAGTCCGACATGACATTCAATCTTTTGTAATTCGTCTTCTGATTGTGGAAGGATAATACCATTTCTATCTGTATCTGCTAGTTCTACTTTCAACCCAGCACTTAGAAATGCATTCATTGTTGCAGGATATGTCAGATTAGGAACTCTGATTGTTCTGTATGTTTCTTTATCGTATTCCCATTCTGCGTAAGGGTCTTGGTCTGGAGATGTATCTCTTTCATAACGAGCAATGATCTCTAATGCTTGTGTTCCACTATGACACAGTATGACATAATGGGCCTTGGTTTTGATTGACAACCAGTCTTTAAACTTCTGTGCATAGATGCCATCCGTCATACTCCCACTGGATAATACTGAATCAGTTGCATCAAGCAACTCATCTTTCAGTTGTATATATTGTCTGTCTAATCCAAAATACTTAATCATATTCTTTTAATAGTGTATGCAAATCGTAGTTACAATCTGCTAGTGTCTGCCCTCTGTGTTTATCTAATAAATCGTTAAACTGTATGTACTCTTTCAACATGTTTATATCTTTCGTTTCTTGTTGACATCTCGTCCGTAAAGCATTTATCGTATCTTTAAATATCTGCGATTGAAATTTACATCCTAGCATCCACATATGTATTTTTGCATATGCTTTTAATTTAAAATCTTTTGGCAAATAATCAATATTTAAATGCTGTGGATCTTGTAATATGATAGGTCTGATATCTATTAATGATTTGTTTGCTTTAATGTTAATGTCTTCAAAGTATTTAAACAGATCAACTATCTTGTTTAAATTTCCTATTTGAATAACAGGAGTCGCCCATAGTTTAACGTTCTCCATTTCGATTAGTTTGTGTATACTTTCATCAATCTGACTAAATCGACTAGGGTACCTCAGATACTCCTGTACGCCCTCGTAACCATCGATACTGAGTTGTAGTATGACTGACTTAAAGTTAGGCAGATACTGATAGAATCTATTATTTGTATTTGTAAGATTTGTATTGATAATTAAAGTGATGTCTTTACTTTTATCTAACTCTATTAACTCACTTAATATTTCAAAGTTCTTTTCGATAACAGTAGGCTCGCCACCAGTCATGTAAATCGTATCTATATTGTCTACTTGACTTTTTATATTTTCATCAAATGTATCTGTCTCCCACCATTCTTCTGAATCTAAGTCAAACAAAGGATAGAATTTAGAATACTCTTCATTGTTTATTTCAGTGATTTCTTTTGCAATTTGATTGCTGTTTGCGGGATTACACATTCTACATTTAAGATTACATAGATTGCCAAAACGTAAATCAAAGAATTTAATTTTGAGATTACTTTCAGTTGTAGTAGGAACAACATCTTTGTATTGTTCGTTGTTGATTAGTCTGCGACTTTGACGACCTGTTTCTTCATTCTTATAACAAACATCACATCCAGAAATGTATTCATTATCCAACATCTTTTGTCGTAGGTTGATATAATCTTTGCTATTGTAAATGTCGTTGATAGAATCATGTCCTAAGTTAAACTTAGTGCCATCTTCTTTTGTGATGTAATCATGTGAAATGCAACAAGGCTTGATTGCCCCATCTGGATCAACTGTGATGTTTACCCAAGGCAAGACACAGTAACTATCGGTCATTTTGCCTTAGGCTTTGCTTTTGCTTTTATTTTTGCTGGTGCTTTCTTTTTAACTGGTGTTTTTGCTTTTGCTTTAACTGGTGCCTTCTTTTTAACTGGAGGCTTTGCCTTAACAATATTACCTGCAGTTACTTTTGAAGTTGTGACTGGCTTCTTTGCTGGAACTTTCTTAACTCTTTTTTCTTCAATTACATTCTTTAAATCTAAGACTGGAGTAACTTTGATTTCGTCTTTCTTAGGATTTAATTTGTTCTGCCAGTATTCATTATTTTCGAACCAATGATTATACATCATCAAGCCTTCATTTAAATCTACTGCTGGGTCAAAACGAAAATGATCATATGCTTTTGCTATACTGAGTTTTCCTCTAGTAGGATAATTAGCGTCTCTGTTTTTAACATCAATATTACCTTTACCAACAATTTGCGATACCATTCTTGCGGCATCATAAAGAGTAACGCCTTGCGATCTTGTTAAGTTGTAAGTTTCATTAACTGCTCTAGGACTTAATGTAGCATCTACGATACCAGTAGCAACATCACTGACAAATGTGAAATCTAGTTTCTCCATTTTGCCGAAAACTCTTATTGGTTTATTTTCCTTTGCATTCAACATAAACTTAGAGATTACTCTATCATCAACATCAACTGGACCATAGACAGCACTAGGACGAATGATAGTATGATCTAAGTTGTATTGTCTTGTATAGTCTTTAACAAGTAACTCACCTGCATACTTCATAATAGCATACTGACCTTGTGGCTTACATACAGCCTCTTCAGTAACGCCATCTATAAAGTCACCATATACCATTGATGAACTAATGTATGTAAAACGACCAACATTATGTTTGCGACTAAGTTCTAATAGATTTAACAATCCTTCACTCATTGCTTTAGACCCTTGCATTGGATCATTATTAACAACTTTCTGTCTAGGGAAACTTGCTAAATGAATTACAGCATCAAATTGTTCTGCTTGAAATAGTTGATCTAACTCTGGATTATTAATATCGATTGTGTAGATGTTTAAATGATTTGAGTCTGTTACTCTACTAGCAATACTAAAGAACCTTTCTTTATGTAAGGCATCTAGTTCTTCTTTATCAATCAGTCCTCCATATGTTGTTTTAGTATCAACAATAGAAATGATGTGACCAAGATTCATTAATCGTAGTACAACATTGTAGCCAATAAATCCTAGGCCGCCAGTTACAAGTATTTTTTTCTTTTCGTTTTTCATTCGTATTTTAGTTTCCAGTAAGTTCGTTCTTTTTCTGTTAAATATGCAAGTATATTATATGTGTGGCCAAAGTCATAAGTTTCATTTGGTGAATTACCTCGTGTCCACTTAGCAGTAGGATTACTATGTTCCATTATATACTTGCCCGATTCTGTTTGTTGCCATTCATATATAGGGGCGGCGACCATTACATCAGGGTCATCTACATCTCCCATTTTGATCTGATGCACAAGAACTTCGCAGGCTTCAGATTCTAATTTTTCTATTGTCGCTTCCATATTAAATCTCTAATGGGAATATCTCAGCAATGACTTCCGCAATAGCATGTGCAATGTCCATATGTTCTTGCTGAGTTCCGTTTGCACCACGAAGTTCGATATAGTGAACCCAACTGCGTAAGGTACCATTTACATACATACGAGACTTAGTGTTACCTTCTGGCAATACTGCTCTTGCTTGTTCTTTAGCAATGCCATTATCGATAGCCCAATTGTATGCTTTTAGTGAAGCATCTATAACTTGTTGTTGCTGGTTTTTCCATGTACCTTGAAGTACTGCATGTCCATCCATTTCAGAATCAAGTTCAATACTGTTCTGTCTATTCTTAGGGTCTTGCAATCTAGCATCACGTATTTCAAACTCTAAGTCTTTAGTTGGATCTGCATATCGTTGACTGAACTCTTGGAAAGAGAATGACCTATGACGGAGAATTTGTCTTGCGATGTCTCTCGTTGTTTCAATCTCAATACATGCAGATACCATTTCAAGTGGTGACCAATGTTTGTGTTTCATTAAATACTTCACAAGTTTTTCATTTGTTTCTGTGTTGTTTTGATTACTTGGGTTACTTACTCTTGCACAATATGCAATCAAGTCTAGTGTACTCGGACCACCGTCTAAATCTGTTTCTGGTGCTTGACTGTGACTGATTAACTTTGCTTTCATTACTTTCCTTAAAGTTTTTTTAACAAATTGTCTGTTTCTGGTTGGACAGCATCAGCAATAGTTGCGATGTTTAATATAAAATCAATATTAACAATTTCATCTTGTACTGCTGAAAGTCTGTTTCCAATAGCATCTTCGACTGATGAAATATTCAAACCTTCCATAAACAGTTTTTCTATATTGATTGTTTGTTGGCGCTTTTTACCATCTTCCGAGACAAGTTTAATAATTAGTTTCTTAATAAACTGTACGGGGACACGGTGCTTATCAACATCCTCAATAAGACTCTCCCATTTCGATATGAAATCAGGCGACATGAAAGACTCCTTAAGATTTCTTAGATCGTGTGGTCTTTGCTTTTGCAGGTGCTTTAGCCTTTGGTTTAGGTCCTCTTTTTGCTTTAGGTTTTGCTGGAGTCAGTTCAGCGGCTTGTTCCATTAAACTTCTTGCTTCTGCCAGCATGCCTTCTGCTTGAGCCTTAAAGGCGTCTGCTTGTTGCATAAATCCTTGTGCTAGTGCTTCATCAGTTAATGCACCGCCAGTTTGATTCAACTGTGCTGATTCATTAGAGTTAACTCCCATTGTAGGCATCGGTCTTTTTCCTTCGCCAATCAATTGTTGTTCTCTATTGGTTTGTGATTTACCAGTGTAGCCCATTTCAGAATCTGCTTGTGCCATCTTTTGAGTTGCTTCTGCACCCAATGCCATTTCATTTAGCATTTTGTTTAACTCAGATAAACGAATGCTTGTATTAGCTTGAGGTGTCATTTGCACATCCTCACATCTAATTTTTTTCAGCATACCTTCGCTATGTAAGATTTGCAAGATTGGAACGCCACTCTTAGAGTGAGTTCTATTCAATGCATCTGCTAGTTGATCACTGTTCTGTCCAATATCACTTTCGATGCATGACATCATTGGATCATGGATATTATTATTAAGAAGTTCAGTATATGTAACTAAACACATATGTTCTTCATTCGGTACTTCACGGAAAATTACTGCGACCTTCCGATCACCATGTTTTCCTACGTGTCTTAAAAAACTCATTATATTCTCCTATAGGTTTTTAGTGTTAACACTATTATTTAATGTGTATTTCAGGCCTGAAAATTTTTATACAGGATTAATTTACCCTTTTTAGTGCCTTGAGTGTTTTCTTCTTAAATTTCTTTTTCATCTTCTTAGACATAGGACACTCTAAGCATTTACCACACTTAGTTCCTATTAGGTGATATCGATCAACATCGCCGTCTCTGACGTTATGGCAAATACACTTAAACATTATGACCAGGTTAGTTCAAAAAGGACTGCCTCTTGGCTATCTTCAAATGCTACTACGTCACTTATTTCCATATACATGTTCTCGCCAGACAACTTTTCATTTTTAAGAATTGTATATCTACCATGTGTTTTTTCATTAATCCAATCTAAGTTGTCTGGAGTCAATAAAGTATTAGTCTTGGTAAAATGCGGAGGACAATGATGATGAACATGTCGTGTGCTAAACCATGTATCTAAATTAATGTCTTCAATTTTCATTTGTTAAGCCTGTATAGTAGTTCTACTTGTTCTAATAACTTTGCTATTACCTCATTGTCTTTTGATACCTCAAGGATATCTCTGTACATGTGCCAGCGTTCAAAGAATGCTTTTTCTTCAAGCATCTCAGGGTTCTCGTAAACTTTCTTACGCAAGGCACGATCATGTATTCCAAATGGTCTTGCGTAAACGGTGTTTCCTCCATCTGGCGATTCGTAGATAAACTTATCCTTTGGATCTGCATCAGCAGGCCTATAGGGAGGTTCTAAATCGTCTTTGCTCAAGCGGCCCTTGCCTTGTTCTTATGATCTTCATAAAGAGCAAACGTACCAAAAGGGGGATTAGGCTCAGGGTCACCATGAATGATCCAAGTTGTGTCACAGTAGTCCTCGTCTCCCCAAGAGCCGAAAGGATAACCATCTGTGAATACGATGAGAAGTTTTGGCACACGACCTTCTTCTTTGAGATACTTGAATATGCAATCAAAGTCAGTACCACCGCCACCATACATTTCGTATTCTTCGATGTCGTCCATGTTTTCACTAGTGAACTCTTGGCTATTGTAAACTGCTGTATCGAAACAATGTACACGTAACTTGTACCCATCGAACTGTGACATCATGCCACCTACTTCAGATAAGAATGTAGAACCCTGATCGTAACCAATAGAGCCAGATAGATCGATAAAGACATCTGCTTCAATTTCTTCACCAGGAGTCATACCGGGTAAGATTGCATCCATGTGCCAGCCTCTACGATTAGGCTTCATAAACGAGTAGTCATTGCTGAATGCAGATGTAACATTTGATTGAATCAACTCATGCCAGTCCATAACAGGAGCAGTCATGTCTTTGATCATTCGCTCAACACCTTTAGGCAAGTTGCCTGGTTCAGTGCCTTGTGCGGCTGATATAATTGCTTCTTTGATTTCTTGTTTGAGTTGATCTTTTTCTTCTTGTGTCATTTTAGCAGGACCTTTTCCTTCTTGGTCACTGTCTTCGCCATCTTCACTACCAACTCCGCCATCACCATCAATGTGATCGTCTAGCAATTGTTCTAGCAATTGGTCAACATCAATGATCTCTGCATTCTCATATAGAATGTCATAGACTTGCTCTGCTGACATATCAGCATACTTGTAGTCAAACAAACAAGGGACAGTTGTAATGAACTCACCAACGCCATGTTTCTTTAAGTCAGCATTGACACAATAATCATCAGCAATATTCCAGAGTTGAGGATCTCTGTCGCCTCTACGATCCATATGATCATAAACTACGTGCAACACTTCATGTCCAACAAGAAATTCTACTTCTTTCTTCTTAAGCATCATAATAAAACGTGCGTTGTAGTAGAAATTCTTGCCATCAGTTGCGGCTGTAGGACACCATTCATCAGCATTGATGAGTGTCAAACGAGTAGCAAGATTGCCAAAGAATGGGTGACGTAAAAGCAGACCAATTCTAGCAGTCTTTAATCTCTCACGTGCCTCAAAGTCTATTTGAGGATCAGTAGGACCTACTAGATGAGCCAGTTTGCTCTCTTTGTCGTTGTTAGTTGTTGATTTATTTTGTGCCATGTGTCAGTCCTCTCAATGTTATTTAATAATTATACTACCATTTGGGAGACAAGTCAAGTAAAAAGTTCGGAAAAGTGCAAGGAATGTCTCGTAACTTGCACTCTTCCAGGCCAGCAATCTAGTTGCCCGCCTCAACAATGTACTTACCATACTTCTTGTGGAAATCATCAAAGTTCTTCAACTGAGAAGGTTCGATAGGAAGTTTGTAAGTCTTAAGAGCAGTCTTCGCACCCATTACTACCAACTCAGTTTCAAAGTTAGCCATCATGTAAGCAAAGAAGTTGTCACATCGTTTGTGAAATTCTGCTGTGTCGATCTTATCTGTATCAACAGCATCCTTGAGTTCATAACACATTGAGATAGTCAAAGAGTACATTGCTGAAATCTCTTTTACTTTCAATTCAGTTACTTTACCTGACAAGATGTCAGAAGGGTTAGGCATCTTACTAGCAATCTTACGGTGTGCCATAAACTTAGTTGCAAGTCCCTCACCAACTGTACCTGCTACAAGATTGTAGAGGGTATCAGCATCACAATCATCTTCTTCTAGTAACTCACTAACGAAAGTCCATGTTCTAGGAGTAGCAAATGCTCTGCTAGAGGACTTAGCATCAAAGTCATACAAGTCTTGTTTTGCGAATGACAAGTAACCAATTACATCTTCATGTATGTGATTGATGATTGCCCATTCTTGCCAAGAACCAAAGTCTGAACGCATTTCTAAGTGAAGAAAACGATTAGCAAGTGGCATTGGCATACGATATGTAACGCCTTTGTCTGAATCTCTGTTACCAGCCGCAACAATTACTACATTGCCTGGAAGAACATACTTACCAACACGACCATTTAGTATCAACTGATACCCTGCGGCCTGTACTGCTGGCATTGCTGAGTTCATTTCATCTAAGAACAAGATAACATGATCATACTGAGCGGCAAGTTCCTCAGAAGGAAGTTCGATTGGGGGAGCCCAATCCATAACTCCTAAGTCTTTGTTGAAGAAAGGGATACCACGAATATCAGTAGGCTCCATCTGTGCCATACGCAGATCGATAACTAGAGTATTACCCCATTCATTAGCGATTTCTACTACGATTTCAGACTTACCGATTCCGGGAGGTCCCCATAAGAATGCAGGACGCTTCTTAGTGAATGCTTTCTGCAAGAATTTTTTTGCTTGGACTGATGTTACAGTCAGATTATCAGTTAATTGAGACATTTTTAACTCCGTTGTTTTGATTTAATATAGTAATTATACGACCTTTGACGACCAATGTCAAGCATTTTTGCAAATTAATTTCATTTATTTTGCCTAGTAGAATCAATGACTTACGACTCTGCTGAAGACATTAGGGTCAACATGATGATTAATTTCTCTATATAATCGCATGATTCATGCATTTTTGCTCTGTAATCGTCTGCGGCAGTCCAGTTATTTCGTTGTCTGCATCTTACTTCGATACTAGACAATTCATCAACCATTTTGTCACAATTTTTCCACAGAACTCTGATATCAACACTGTAGTCACAGTTTTTGATTTGCTTTAGTAGACCATCCATATATGATCTGGCTTCGATTGCGTTAGAGAATTTTTCAGTCATACCCATAATTATACGACCTTTAGACAAGAATGTCAACCTTTATTTTATCATCCAACAGGTACAGAAAAAGTCATGGTTTGACTGTTGATGTGTTTTAAGATATTGATGGCCTAGATTCTGACTATGCATAAACCATTGGTTAGCCTTTACATCTGTTTCTAGTCCAATGCCATTTGCAACAGGACAATTAATAGTTTTACCTGCTTTAAATGTATTTGCTTTGAGACCATATTCAGATATAATTAAAAATGAGATAAAGTATTTGCTTAAGTCTATGCCTTCAATTTCAGGTTCATCTGGAAAGTCTTGCACTATATGAGTAAAGTAATCAAAATGAAATGTTACTGTGTTTGGATTGGGCAAGTATGCCCAACGTCTAAACTCGACTTCTGCTCCGCAATGACTTTCCATTTCTGTTTTTATAATGTCTATTGCTTGTTCCCACTCAGGATATCCTTGAATATAGAGTGAATAGTCTAATGCTGATTTATGATCAAACTCTCCCCGTGCTAATTTATTGGCCTCAACGTATCCTAGTTCACCAGGTTGTTCGTGGAAGTCAAATATTGTTTCTCCATTGACAATTTCTTTTGATGGTTCATTGGAAAATGCTTCTTTAGACTCTAACAGTTTGTCATAAAGATCACTTGGTAAAATATTACTTTTAGATGTATATTTGTATTGAAATGGATTGTACCATGTACTGTCTGCGAATTTTGCTTCTTCAGCATTTGGCATGTGTTAATATACACCTTTGCCAAAGTCTTTGTTGGGGTTAGACTTTTTAGATTTAGAGGATTTCTTGCCTGGTCTAAGAAGGGGAGGGATACCAGCACGAGATATGTCACCAAGTCCCATTGCTTTGGCACCTTTCTTCATTGTGTCTGGATGTACATCGACAGATAACGCCCTAGAAAATCTTGGATCGTTTCTTTCTGCTTCACTTGGAATATATCCAGATGCTTCAGTTATAGGTTTAAATTCGTTAAATCTCATTACTATATTTATACCCAATTTGATCTAATGCTAATTCTATGTCTTTGAGTATATCATGCTGTGTCTCTATGCTAGTATGATAAGATGCATTTGGTACAGGAGCAACATAGCCGTCACTAGGACCATACCCTTTAGTGATACAAGGATACCAAGGTGTATCATAGTGCAACAAATCAATTACCTTTAAGGCAGGAATACCGCTTAGATGTAGTTTGTGTTGAACAGCATAAAGCAACCACATGTCGGTTTGTTTTTTCATTTTTAGATTATGCATATACATAAAATAACTTTTTACTGCACCACAGATGTTATCAACTTCTTCTTCAGTTACTTCCAGCATAAGTGATCCATCAGCCTTTTTTATTTTGTATTTCCAGCATAAGTGATCCATCAGCCTTTGCTTTGGATCATGGATACAATTTGGATCAAGTGAACCTGCATTTGGTAGTAGAGAGTTAAGATTATCACTCAAAATATGCATGTTGACACCATGTTTGCCCACGAGTTCATTTAAACGAACCTCATCATCTCCTAGGTCAAGGTTAAATGGGGCACCTTCTAAAGTATGATCATTGGGAATATTAAGTTCTATTCTGTCTGCTACTGTTTGACCAAAAAAGATTAAGTCTGGCTTTACTCTGATTGCTTCTTCAATCTGCACACCGATGCCACCATTAGACCAACCACATTCTGCAAACGTTATAAGTTCATAATTATATTTTTTTGCGAATAGTTCGGAATGATGATTATCTCTCCATTCAGGCCGTCCAAGATCATCCGGTGTCATCCAAGAACACCCACATACTATGAGTTTTTTCATATTATTCTGATACTAGATTGTCTCTTTGATTTTTTGTCATTGCCCATCTATTGATAAGTTCCATTGCATCTCTTTTATCTAATGTAGGGAATTGTTTTAAAAGATATTGTATAATATCTGATTTGCTTTTTGTTCTTGTTTTTCTAACAACATTATCAATAGCAGATAGATACTCAGAATAGTCAGGCATACCATACTCATCATAGTCCATATCTAATGTATACAATGATTCACTCATATTGTCTTTTTCGAATTTGGCTAATAACTCGTAGTAATCTAATTTTTCACTTAAATGATCAAGTGCGATTTCTCTAGCAATCTCTCTATCATTCGTATGCTCTAATTCTATTTTGATTCCTGAATCAAGTTGCTTTAATACAGTCTCTTTACTGACATCATAATCCATTGACAAATCATCAACGGTTGGAGTTGGCTTACTTAGTTTTTCACCTTCTCTGATCAAGCCGATTGATTCTTCAAATGTTCTGCGTAACAGTTCTTCTTCAAGGGATAACTGCTCTGCTCTTAACTTGTTTCGGTGATTAAACAATGCTTGAAAATAGCCCTTTGATCTAATTGCTTTGAACGCAAGATTCTCTGGACCAAACTCACCTTTAGTGTCAAGGCCTGATTGACGATATCGTTTAATGATAGATAATACTCCATTAACTTTTTCAATATCATCAGATTTTAATCCTTCAAGTGCGAGTTGTTCTAATCTTTCGAATTTAGATGCGGCTGATATCTCGTCTAAGTTGGCTCGTTTCTTTGTAGGTACACGAGTGAACATGTCTTTGTATAAACTGTACTCACCCAAACTTGTATGTGATTGTGCTGTGTCTTGTACATAGACTTCAACAGGAATATCTCTAATAGTAATTTCATATGTATCATTATAGAGAGATTTCTTTGCGTTAAATAACTCTTTGTATACGTCTGACTCTGGTAGTTTAGCAAAATCTACAAGTAAATGTAAGTCTATGTCTGAATGTGATGTGTATGTATATGCGACATTAGATCCTGTGATAATAATGTCTTCAATAGCGAGATCAGGTATACCCATAAACTCAATAAAATCATCTGCTATAGTTTCTAATTGTCTTTTAATAGTAGGTTTTAGTTTGTCACCATCAAATAACCATGGATTATATTCATCATGGAAATTAATAGCGTCTTCGATCTTAAATTGTTCGAGTTCAAGTATGTTCATATAAGTATTTATCGCTGACTTACTATAGGCAAAAATAGGCGAAGGGGAAACGAATTTCCCCTCCTGGGTATTGGGTGACGAGGCTACCTGAGCCTCGGGGGATTAGGCCGCTAAGGCGTAATCTTCCATTTCATAATTGTTGTCAATTATAGTGTTTGCTTGATTTAAGGTCATCGCCTACCCCGTTGTCTGCTCTGTTACTAATCACTCTGTCGAATCCCTTACACCCCCTCTGCTGTTTATTGGTGGAGGTGGCCGGAGTCGAACCGGCGTCCAAAATGCCTTTTACTTCACTTCATACAACGATAAACTACCTACAGACTTTAGTACGGCGTACTTCTTTCAAGTAACCATATCTATCGTATATCTTAGTATTCAGAGTTGTCCATCTGCATGAACTTTCTCTACGTCTACGTGCATCAGATATACTTCTTCCGTGTCTATAGTTTTGATACACTCTTCCATTATGTCCATAACGATTGTAACCATTATGAATTCCAACAGATAGATTGATATCAGAGTCTTTAGTAGCATTATATATTAAGGCTGAGCCAGCAATTATTTTCAATGCGTCTTTCTCATTATCCCCTAAAGCATTAGCGGGTAATGCAAATAGCATTGCAAACATAACAATTGCAGATACCAATAATGGGCTCATATTCCTTAAAAAGTTTTTATCAAAATCGCTCATAAGTTCTCCTGTGTATAATATTATTTATACTCAAGCATTGATTATACACAAAATCCATGTCTAACACAATCTTTTTGGGCAACCAGTTTTGTATAAATACTAGATGCGTTACTATGAATTCATTATGGAGTACAAAACCCAGATTACTAAAGGTAATTACGGGCAAAAGATACTAGACAAGATAGGCTTGCCTACGATAGTACAGCGAAAAGCATTTCCGCCAAACATGTATGAAAATGATTATACTATGGGTGCGTTAGACCTAATGGACACACCTAGAATCAATCCAATTGATAATTCTCATAATGTTGAAAACATTACCCTAGAGGACTATAACGAACACAAAGACGAAATAGTTGATTGGCTACTTCAGCAATTTGAATCTTTTGACCCTACTCCAAACAAACAGTACACACAGCAAATTGTTAAATGGTTTCTTAATGCTAAAAGTCTTTCTCCACAAGGTGGATTTCCTAGTATAGAAGACGGTATATCTACACTCAAACAATCACTGTATAGTTTTCAAAAAATGAAAGAAAGACTACCAAGGCAGATTCTCTATCGTGGCAACGAAGATCAACCCTTCAATCCTAGAGATATTGCTAGTTATCCTGATGCCGGAACCTTTATGTCATCAGTTCAGAAAATGAGACAGGAATTCGGCAAACCAGATGATCTTCCTAAGGGTGAGTCTGTAATAATATACAATAAAGATGGGGTAACTGCTCGTTGGGCTAAAGATCAAGCCGCCGCATGTCATTTAGGACAAGGCACTCAATGGTGTACAGCCGCAACGCAATCTAATAACATGTTTAAGCACTACAATGACAGAGGTGCGTTGATTGTAATTCAACTTGCAGAACCTATCAGATTTTACGGTGAGCCAGAGTATGAACCGTATGACCCTAGCCAAGAGTCTTGGGACGATATTGTAAATCAAATTAGAATAGAACATGGTGACTGGGTGTTAGATGATATTCAGGAAGGCTTCGTAAAATGGATTAAAGATAATAAATTAGAAGACTATGATGAAGATTTAATAGACGAACTAGTTACTGACCGCAAAGAAGATGAAAACGAAATAGAAGAATTTATTGATTCAAACGGTGGTCCAACATCAGAAGCAATTGATAGATACAAAAACGATTTTAGACATAACTACCCAGAAGAATACGAAAACAGAATAGAAGACGGACATGAGTATATGGACTGGGTACGAGAGTATGTCAAAGAAAATATGGAAGACGAATTCACCCAATGGCTTATCGATGATATCAGATCAAATAAAGAAGTAGAAGGCAAGGCCATGCAATTAGCCCTAGAGGATCTTACTATAGGTGATTGGGCCGGTTCGGAGTATATGGATGGTTATACTGGTTTACTCTATGATTATGATATTGAATTACAAGGGCCTGAGAACGAAGACCAAGAATCACTCACTGCATCAAAACTACAAATGTTTGCAGTACCTGATTCAGATGTAAAAGGTATCTTTGAAATTGAGGCAATGACAAACGAAGAAGATATAGTAATTCCTAGTTCAGAACTATCGACACCAGAAGATGGCGAGACTGCTCTGAGTAAAGCATGGAAATATCAGGGTGAGGGTTCTTTGCAAGATATGATTAGAGAAGTTGCAGAAGAATATCGTCCAGACGATTGGGACGAGCAACATGAAAAGTATTATGGAAGACCTTATGATGACGGTGTTGATGAGTGAGACATTACGAATTCATAGTTGAATACAATACACAAGCCACAGTTAAGGCTATGGGTAGCAAAATAATTGATGCTTTGAAATTACCATCAGTTCTTGGCAGTCTAAAACAAGCCGTTCATAATGCACATAACATGGATTCAATGAAGAGTGAACCGTATTATATATTTTATCGAGGCAATGATTATGGAGCAGAAACACATTATACCTTTAAAAAACCTACTAAATTTTTCAATGCTATAAACATGACTCACAGCAGGCCTGGATTAATGGAGTTTCAATCTCTGGCCGCACTGAAACTTATTAGTTATGTACATGAGTTTGCTGTTAAGAAAATGAAACAAGATCCACGAGACTCTGGTTGGAAAAATACAGTTGAACATGCATGGAAAGAAGGATCAAAGAAACTTGAGAAAGAGATAATAACTGACGTAATTGATATATTAGAATCATTCGACCCTACTCAAAACAAACAATACACACTTCAACTTGTTAATTGGTTTATAAACGGTAGAAACTTTCCAAAAATAGAAGATGGTGAATCTACTCTTAGACAATCTTTGTATGATTTTCAAAAACTTAAAGCAAGAATTCCAGAAGAATACAGAGATATTAGAAGATATAGCAATCCAAAAGAATTTGTTGACAACGTACAAACCCTTAAAGAAAAATATGGCAAAGAAGAAACAATGCCTAAGGGCAAATCTCAGATAATATATCAGAGTGAAAATGCGATAGTTCGTTGGCCAGAAGATGAGGAAGCCGCTTGTTATTTAGGACAAGGAACGCAGTGGTGTACTGCTACAACTCAGGCAGAGAATTTTTTTGATGATTATGACAATGAGGGCCCTCTAGCAATAATAAATTTCGCAAAACCGTTCACTATATTTGATATGCAATACGGCGGCTCTGCCGAATTTGGCGGAGACGAGGGACCTGGAGAAGAAAAACGAATACATAAAATTCAAATACATTTTACAAACGAAGATTCTTCTTATGGCAACGATGAAGAATATTATCACCCAGGTTATTGGGCACCAACTCAGATTGCTGACGCACAAGATAAGCCATTAGATTTTAATGATCTATATGACTCTACAGTGGGTGGTAAGCCATCGCCTTTCAGACAAATGTGGAACGATCCTAAATTCCAAACTGCTATTACTAAGATGTGGGAACAATGGCAGGAGACACGTTATTAATAAGAAACTTCTTCGTATCTCTCTTTAAGCCATTCCCATTCATAACTCAATCGTAACTTCTCAAAGTCACCATCAACTTCATCAAAGTATTCTTCTCCACAGATTGCACCTTTAATAGATTCTTGGAAGAATGGCTGTTTAGGGTCTGCTTCATTTAACCATGTATCTAAACGAGTCTTGCTTATCTCTGTATCATCACATAGAAGTTTAATCACTTCTCTGAATGCTGTACGCCATGTAGAGAATTCATCTGTGTTGTACTGAGCAATACCAGAGAGTAAAGGAACACTTGCATGTTCATCATCTAGTGTGAAGTCTAAGCCATAACCATAGTTATCAAGTGTTAACTTTTTGTTATAAGCAATCATTGCTTGGTGACCATAGATTAAACCGTTAACTGGATTCTTTGCTTCAAAGATATAATGTTTAGGTTGTTGCATTCTATCTGGTTGCCAGTTAAAGTCAAACTTAGGAGAGACTTTTAGTTTAGCAAATACAGTAAACGCCCATGGTGTTTCACTTGCTTCTGCTGATGCGTGATATGCTTGTACACGACCATCAACACCATCTACTCTTACTACTCTGTTTGGTATGTTCTTTGTAATGCGTTGCAGATGCTCCCAATTTTCCTCTGCGCCAGTCTCTCCGTTCGACAAGAAAACAATATCCATCGGCTTCGATAGTGCAAGACGATTTGCATTCTTAATATATGGGTATTCGTATAGTTCTCTTTGTACTTGATCTTTAACTTCAGTTGGAACAATGATTCTAGTTCCGCCTGTTGATTGTACAATAATGTTTTTAGACTCAGCAGACCACAATGACATAGGTTCTTCTTCAACTACTTCTATGTCTTTATCTGTTTCAGATACTAATACTGCATAAGGAAAATTATCTACTTGCTTGACTGTCTCAGTATGAGAATCTCCTTTAGTAATGAATACAGGAGGACTGAGGCGCTGTGTACGCAATGTTTGATTGTAGTTAATTTTTTCGTAGTCCTCTAACGACTCCATATCATCAATGATTTCACGGGTCTTGTTTACATCTATAAAGAATGTATCTCCGAACTTTTGTTTACTGCTTGGAAAAACATGCAACTGATCACGTGCAAACGGATCGCATATGTAGGATAAGTCAAAGTCGCTGTAATCACAAATAGATGATGCGATCCATACGTAGTGCTCCTTGCGTGTTGGTAGTTTGGCTACAATGTTTTTTAGTGTTACAAAGTAATCAGTATCATGTTTAACTGTTGAGACTCGTTGTCTTGGTGCTTTCTCTTGTAGTTGATTAACAACGCCTTCTGTTTCTTTATTGCCGTGGTCTACAACAACTACGTCATAAACACATTCAGTTGCTTTAGCACGAATATGTTTGACAAAGTTTAGGTTGTTTAAATGCTCTACTACTTTGATAAACTTTGTATCTTCAACAAATGATTCTCTGTTGACCAAGTAAGTTGTTCCCCAATGAGACCACTGAGTACCAAAGATTGAAACCATTTTCATTTGCCATGGGTTAGGATAATATTCAAAGTCGAACTCTGCATAATCTAATTCAGAGTTAAGTACCCAAAGCAATTCTGTTGTTGATCTGTTAGTAGCACGTTTGATTGTGTCTGCCCATGAATTTAGATATCGTGTCTTTTGTATGTTAGGGTAACGTTTCTGTATAACTTCAAATCTTTCTTTAGATTCTTTATTACCACGATCAACATAGAACATGTCTGGCTTTTCAAACATCTTAGCAAGAGTCTTATCGTCTAGTTCTAAATCTTCTACCCAGTTGATATCTCTGTTGCCTTGATGCCACATCTTGCCATTGATAAAGTATGTTTGTGTTGCAGTTGATGATGAACTACCCCATGCATGAACATATTTTACTTGTTCTATTGAAGGCTTCCATGTAAAGTCAAAGTCCTCATACTCAAGTCCTTTTGTCAATGCCCAAAACATTTCGTCTTTGTGTTGATCAACTAAATCTTCAAGTGTTGTTTCAATATAATATCTAGGATAGTTAACAACTGCTTCTTCAACTACTTCTTCTATTTCTCTTTCAATACGTTCTAAGTGTACAAATTCACCATTGTTGTCGATAGTCTGATACATTGGTCCTGCTTTATCATCTTCAAGTGTTCCAAACTGATAAATTACAGCAGGTGCTAATTCATCTGGATGCCAAGAGAAGTCAAACGTAGACACATCTACATTAGAAGGGATAGTCCATTCTTTTTTGTTAGGCAATCGTTTTGCTTTTAATACACGAGGGTCAACATACTTAATTTTTGTTGCGCCTTCAACTACATATTTAGGGCCACCAGTTTTTTGATGCTGTGTTCCAAACTGATAGATGAAAGGATCATCTTCTGCATATGGATGCCAAGAGAAGTCGAAACTATCTTCATCTATTAACTTAGGATCGTATTCCCAGTTTTCTTTGCTTGGCAAAATAGTAGCAAGAGGTGATTCTACATACTTAACTTCGATTCCGCCTTTAACAACGTATCTTGGGCCGCCTGTCATTGCCCACTGTGTGCCGAACTGATAGATATAAGGACCTGAAAGATCATCTGGATGCCATGAGAAGTCAAAACCCTCTGTAGTCACATTAGTAGGTATATCCCAGTTCTTTTTGTTAGGAAGTTTACGTGCTTTAGTAACATCAATGTATTTCATTTCAGTTGCGCCAGTCACTACGTACTTGGGACCACCTGTCTTCTGCCATTGCGTACCGAACTGATAAATGTAAGGCACGTTTTCTAATGGAGAAGGCTTCCACGAGAAGTCAAAATGTGTTACGTCAACATCATCGGGTATTTCCCAACCGTCTTTGTTTTGTTCTAACTCTGCAACAACGTCATTAATGTATTTTACTTCGGTTCCACCAGGCACAGTGTATTCTATCGTAGGCATTTCCTCTGCTGGATAATACTTGTTACCGAATTGATACTTGAATGGATCTTCAGTTTCATCATGGTGCCATGAGTAATCAAAATCTTTTATCTCGTACATGTTTAATGTTTTCCAACATGTTGAGTTTGGATTAGGCAATCTCTTTGACTTTAAGATACGAGGGTCAATATATTTTGTTGCAGTATCTTCTTCTACACCGGGACCAACATATTTGTGACCGCCTGTCTTTTGATGCTGTGTACCAAACTGATAGATAAACGGATCGTCTTCAATGTAAGGATGCCATGAGTAATCAAAGTCATCTTCATCTACTAAGTTAGGATCGTATACCCAATGCTCTTTGTTTGGTAATGCTTTTGCAGTCTGTTCTTCTATATACTTAACTTCAGTTGCTTTCTCACATTTGTAAACAGGGCCGCCACTTAATGCCCACTGAGTAGGGAATCTATAAATGTATGGAGGACTATTTGCATCTGGATGCCATGAGAAATCGAATGTCTCTTGGTCAATGTAAGTGGGAACTTCCCAGTTTCTCATGTTAGGTAATGCTACTGCTTTAGCATAGTCTTCATGCTTAACTTCTGTTGCACCCTCTACATGATACTTAGGGCCGCCTGTCTTTTGATGTTGTGTGCCGAACTCATGTATCATAGCAGGTTCGTTTGGATTAGGCTTCCATGAGAAGTCAAAGTTCTCAACATCTAAGAATGTAGGTACTTTCCAGTTTCTTTTATCTTTACCTAGAGTAGCAACGATGTCAGACACATATGCAATTGCATCATTCTCTGCACCAATAACTCTAAATTGAATCGTAGGCATTTCTTCTGCTGGATAGAATTGATTACCAAATTGATAAATGAACGGCTCTGCTGTTTCATCTGGATGCCAACTATAATCAAAATCTTTTATTTTATAATCATTAAGAATAGTAAACAACTTAGGCTTTGCTAATCGTTTTGCTTTTAAAATACGAGGGTCAATATATTTAATTGGTGACTCTTCATCTGCGCCTGGTGCTACATATCTAGGGCCGCCTGTCTTTTGCCATTGCGTACCAAATTGATAGATATAAGGTCTGTCTTCTATGTATGGGTGCCATGAGAAGTCGAATGCGTCTACGTCTATAAGTAACTTGTCAAACTCCCAGTTGTCTCTACAAGGCAATGCTTTTGCAGTTTGCTCTTCCATGTACTTGACTTCTTCTGCACCGTCTTCTGTGTACTTAGGACCGCCTGTAAGTGCCCATTGCGTACCGAACTGATAGATATATGCTACAGGCTCAGTCGCATCTGGATGCCATGAGAAGTCGAAGCCTTCGATGCTAATATTTTCTGGCACAGACCACTTGCTTCTTATATCTGTATTTGTTGGCAATGCTGTTACTGTCATTTGTTCTTCGTACTTAACTTCAGTTGCATCTTTAACAATGTATCTAGGGCCACCAGTCTTTTGATGTTGTGTACCGAACTCATGTATCATGTCTGGGTCGCCTGGATGTGGCACCCAACTAAAATCAAACCCTGCACAATCAATGTTCTTAGGTATTTCCCATTTAGACTTATCAGTATCTAATGTTGCAATGATATCAGATACATAACTGATATCATTGTTTTCTGCACCAATAACTCTGTATTGTACAGTTGGCATTTCTTCAGCAGGGTAATGTTGATTACCGAACTGATAGATAAAAGGCTCTGATGAATCATCAGGGTGCCATGAGTAATCAAAGTCTTTGATTTTTACATCACCCAACACAGTAAAGACATTAGGATTAGGTAAACGTTTTGCTTTTAAGATTCTTGCATCAACATACTTGATCGGAGACCCTTCATGCACACCGGGTGTCATGTATACTGGACCGCCTGTCTTCTGATGTTGTGTAGCAAACTTGTATATATATGGTTGATCTTCTACATAAGGATGCCATGAGAAATCAAACTCATCTTCATCGATTAGTTTAGGATCGTATTTCCAATTAGATTTATCAGTGACTGCTTTTGCAGTTTGATCATCAATGAATTTTGTTTCTTCTGCACCATCAACTGTATAGATAGGGCCGCCACCTAAAGCCCACTGAGTGGCAAAGTTATAAATGTAAGCAGGACTTGTTGCATCAGGGTGCCAAGAGAAGTCAAATGCTTCAGCATCTATGTTGCTTGGTACAGTCCACTTATCACTTTTGTTTGGCAATGCTCGTGCTTTAGAATGATCTACGTAATTAACTTCTGTTGCGCCTTCAACTAAGTATTTAGGGCCACCTGTCTTTTGCCATTGAGTACCAAACTCATGTATCATTGGTGGGGCACCTGGATCAGGCTTCCAACTAAAGTCGAATTCACTTACGTCTATGTTCTCTGGTATCTCCCAGTTTGACTTATCCTGTCCTAGTTTAGCAACTACTTTGTCAACATAACTTACTGTGTCTGCTCCAATAACTCTAAATTGAATAGTAGGCATCTCTTCAGCAGGATAGTATTGATTACCAAACTGATAGATAAATGGCTCTGCTGTGTCATCTGGATGCCACGAGTAATCAAAGTCTTCAACAATATAATCATTGAGTACTGTAAAGATATTTTTATTAGGTAATCTTTTTGATGCTAGAATTCTCGTATCAATATAGTATACTGCACTACCACCATGAACACCAGGAGTGACATACTTGGGTCCTCCAGTCTTTTGATGTTGAGTACCAAATTGATAAATGAATGGCTCGTCTTCTGCATATGGGTGCCACGAGAAGTCAAATGAATCTTCATCAATTACTTTAGGATCATATTCCCAGTTGTCTCTACACGGTAATGCTTTTGCTTGTTGTGAGTCAACATACTTTACTTCTTTTGCACCTTCTAAACGATATACAGGGCCGCCTGTTCTTGCCCATTGAGTAGGGAACTGATAAACATAGGGCACAGGTTCAGTTGCATCTGGGTGCCATGAAAAATCGAAATCAGTCACATCAATGTTACTAGGTATCTCCCATTTAGCATCACTAAATGCTAGGGCTTTTGCTTTTGTTACATCTTCATACTTGACTTCAGTTGCTCCTGCGACAGTATATGTCGGACCACCTGTCTTTTGCCATTGCGTAGCAAATTCATGTATCATTGCAGGTTCATTAGGACTAGGTTCCCAACTAAAATCAAAATCAGTTATATCTAAATTGTCTGGAATATTCCAATTGTCAAAATGCTTTAGACGAACAGTACGTTCTTCCATGTATTCATATTCAGTTGCACCTTCTACAATGTAAGCAACACTTACTTTATCTTGTGGGTCATTCCATTGGTTACCCCATGCGTATCTATATGCAGGTGCTGTTGGATTAGGTCTCCATGAATAGTCAAATTGGCTTCTGTCAGTTTCTTCATAGTGTTCAAAGAGATCAGGGTTTTGTATGAGTTTAGGTTTATATTCATCGATGTATTTGATGTCAGTCGCACCTTCTACAGTATACCTAAGTGTAGGCATGATTGCGCCTTCGTACAAATGATTTCCAAACACATATATAAACGGTTCAGTTTCTAATGGATCAGGTCTCCATGTAAAGTCAAATGAATCTAGTTCTACTTCTTCTACGATTTCCCACTTAGACATGTCTGCTTCAAGTTCAACATCTCCATCCATGTATTTGACTGTGCCGTTATTACCTGGCACATGATATTCTAGTACTGATACTTGTTGTACATCTGCCCACTTACTACCCCATGCATAAATGAATGGTTCTGTATCTAGTACGGGCGGTCTCCATGTAAAGTCGAATGTACCTTCTTTAATTTGTTCTTTGTGTCTCCAGTTCTCATTGATTGGTAAGAGTTCAACTGCTGTATCCATGTGCTTAACATGACCTACGTTGCCTGGCGTATGATACTCTAATACTGGTTTCTGATCTGCACTTGCGAACTTACTTCCCCACTTATAAATGTATGGAGGCTCTGTTGGATCAGGATGCCATGAGAAATCAAATTTATCTTTGTCTACTTTATCTAAGAAACTCCAACAACTATTAGGCTCAGATATTCGTGTAACTGGAGTAACATCTGATCGATAAATTCTTATTTGATTTTCTTCTTTAGGACACAACCATGTGCCTGAGTCTTTTTGATGTTGACTAGGCCAGATGTTGTTATGATCTTCAGCCCAGACATCTTCATCTGGTAAGAAATCAAAATCAAAATCCCATTCGAATGTTGAATAGTCGCAGAACTCATTGATTATCCAAAAGTGATAGGTAGTCGCTTGTTGACGGGCATCATCAAGGTCTTTTGCGTGTCGTTCTCTAGGGTGAACATTCGGTTTTTCACCGAAGTAAAATACGTCTCTAAGCATACTACTACTTATGAAATGACGCGGACGCCATAAAGTTTTTCGAATCGATCTGCGTCTGATCTATCGTTAACCATTGGCTCACCTCGTACATTCAATGAGGTGTTTAACAAGATTGGGCAACCTGTTTTTTCGTGCCATGCTTCTAACAGTCTTCTGATGCCTGAACCATCATTAGGTACTGTTTGTACTCTGCTTGTACCGTCTTTGTGTACAATAGCAGGGAACTTCTTAGGGTATTTACATGGAGCAGTAACTTGCATATAAGGAGAATTGTTCCAATTCTTAGGCATGTCAAAGTATTCGTCTACAAGTTCTTCTAGTATCATAGGAGCAAAAGGTCTGAACTGTTGTCTCTTTTTAATCTTGTTCACTTCTGATTTTATCTTTGGCCCTCTTGGATCTGCTAGTAAT
>Ga0209602_1000764_pt1 | contig 30352 bp, 56 predicted proteins | sample COGITO_mtgs_1205_3_FD_184810 | JGI IMG/M metagenome (GOLD analysis project Ga0209602, IMG submission 184810) | Pelagic marine microbial communities from North Sea - COGITO_mtgs_120524 (SPAdes) (version 2) | ecosystem: Environmental > Aquatic > Marine > Epipelagic ...
CTATTGCAGTGTTATAATCTCCTTCAGTTAAATCATTTAATGCATTTATACCAATCGCAGTATTACTTCCTCCTGTTGTTAAAGCATTACAAGTAAAATTACCTATTGCAACATTATTGTTACCTGAGCTTACATTTACTAAATTAGTACTTCCAAAGCCTACGTTGTTTGATCCTGTTACATTGGCTATATTTCCTCCACCTATATTATAAGAACCTACATCAGTAGGTACACTATTGGGTTGTAATAATGAAATAGTTCCATTTGTGTTAATAGACATTGATGTGTCACTCCTTAACTGATCTGCATTATCATTCCATACTGCAATAGTATTTAAAGTAATTGGGTCTGTTTTTGTAACATCTCCACTTGCATCAGCAACCCAACCTAAAGTTCCGTTTGCATCTTCTAGTTTTAAAATCTGTCCACTTGTTCCTCTTGTAGTAGGAAATTTAAAAGTATTAGAACCTGCATTAAATTGAATCTGAGTAGTACTCATTGACAAAGGTGATCCATTGCCCAATCCATCGGTTAATTGTTGGATACTTGATGTTAAAGCACTTTCAGTAGTTGCACCAATTGAAAGAACACTTTTATAGGTTGATGCAATTGATTTATTCGTTAATACTGCCATTCTTTTTGAGTTTTAATAAAAACTGTTTTAATTTTTTAATGTTGTCTTGTTTTGGTTTGTAACTCAAAGCACCCATCCATTAAATGTTGCATCGTAACTTGGATAAATATCATCATTTGTATTAGTGGTATATTCGGGAAATTTAGATTGATTAAAAGTCATATGATCTATAAACCTTCTAGAGTACCACTCAGCGTATGTTCTTGCTTTTTCTACTAAGTAATCAACTTCTCCCTTATTAACTGTCTCAGCAGTCTCAGAAGTGTGTTTAAATACTCCTCCGTTCTTTATCTGATACGCAGCAAAAGGAATATAATCAACTTGAGCAAACCAAATCAACATCGGTTGAATGTACTCATTTAAAAGATTTTTGTAATCAGAAAAAGGAGCATTATCTATATCACCATTACCTATTATTAAAGTGTACTTATCGTATAATTTAGATCCTAGATAATTCTGAATGTTTATTTGCTGACTAATCTTTATAAATTGTATAAATTTGTCAGTATCTACAGATCCATCCAAAATGCTATTTCTGACTAAATCTGTGCGGTTAATGAATAAAACTGTTGCCATTAGTATTTGTATTTTAATGATCCGTGATTAGGTAAATCAAAAGTTGCTCTTTTAGCATCTTTACTTCCGAAAGGATTTCTTATATAGCTTTTAGGAATGCTTCCTGTTCTTCTATAATTTTTAAGATCTTCACTTACATCAGCACCTTTTTTTCTTCTATATAAAACTTGTTTCCAAGCGTGACGGCAATAACAACCTCCTTTATATTTAAATAAGTCATAAGAAGTTTTACCCGAAGGAGCAAATTTGCCATTTACCTTCGATCTACTAGCCTTATCAATATCCTCAATAGTGTATACAATTCCTTTTTTAGATAGACCCATCATTTTTTTACAGAAATCTCTAGTTTTATAGGATTTTTTTCTTTTTCCTTCCGCATCCTTTTGAATAGATTTAGCCATTGATTTCTTATAATATTGGTATCTTATTTTATAATTATCAGTATCTAAATCACTATAAGAACTCCCCTTCTTTTTAGACTCAATAGGGTTAGCTAATCCAACTAACCTTCTTATTTTATTTAGAGTAGTTTCCTTATTTACAATACTTGCTCCAACCCACTCTTCATCCGATACATTTTCATCAGAAACATCTCTTACATCCGTAATGATCCAATCATCATTTACGGTTTCCCCACTTAAATTTTCTAAAATTAAATTACCTTCTTCCTCGCTTAGTTTAGGAATATACTTATCACTAAACTCCTCGTGATTTTTACAAGGCATATAATAGGTGACCCCATCGACTTGGTGTTCGTGATGTCCTTCGCACCCTATTGATTTAGCAATTTTTTCAGCTTCCTCGATAGTATCATAAGCAGTCTTACCATCTATCTGCTTACTCATCTCAATTCCTGTCTCTTCCTCTATATCTTCCTTATCTTGTAAGGTCTTATCAACCTCTGTAAATTCTAACGGTTGTAAGGTGATAAAGTATAGGTTTAAGCTGATATCGTTGTAAGCAAGTAGTTTATCAAAGCAATCAATTAAAAGTTCTTGAAAAGGTCTAATAACAGTATTATCCATTAACAAGGATGCGGTCTTAATCTCATCTGCGTTGTTTCCTAAACCAACACCATCTTTAATTCCTAAAAGCATTGGGGAGACTACCCTATGAGCAACTAAGATCTTCTGTGTAGACTCCGAAGATAAGAATTGGTATTGATTGTGAGCATCTGATATTTGAATCGGAGTAACATCTGCTGCAGTTTCCTTATCTGAATTAAAACTTAAAATAAATTTACCCGCATTAGAACTCCCCGAAAATTTCATTGCTATTTTACTTTCTAGTAATTCCCTTTCTTCTTGATTAGGAACACCATTATTGAAGTTAATTAGCATATTAGGAGACAACCCATTCATTATATTATTAATGTGGAAGTTGCTTATTTCCTCTTCAAGCTGTGCGTATTGAATCCCTCCTTGGTAGTCGACAGGACTATAATAATAAAAACCCGCTCTATAAGGTTTAATATAATAAATCTCAATACTTTCTTTAGATTTTCCGTAAGCGGGAATTCTTAAAGGTTTCTCACTAGGTTTAATATTTGCCCAATCCTTAAAATAATAATAAGCGGGAATATCACCTTCACTATCAGCTTTCTCTGCCCTTAAGGTTTCGATAGGCATATGCGATAGTTCAACAATTCTTGATCTATTTTTAGAATAGATTACTTGTATTGCAGCTTGACCCATTAACTTAAGATCGTAACAAACCTTCATTACGCAATCTTTGTGAAATAATGAAATCATTTCGGCATACTGATCGGGTTTTTTATTAGCATTTGTTGCTCCTAATCCTTTACCGTAGATAGCTTGACTTATTCCATTGATAGCTGCATTATTTGTAGGACTTCCGTTATATCTATCAATTAGATATTGAAAATAATTATTATCCTCTCCGTAAGCAACCCAATCCTTATTAGCAACCTCAATTATCTCGGGAGATGTATAAGTGTTAAGATTTACAATACCAAAAGAGGATTTATTTACACTAACTCCTTTAGGCAAGTTCTTGTTCTTTTTCATATAACTATATATTCGTTGTTAAAGGAATCATCAGTTGTAAATTCTCCTTCATTTAGTTTGTAGTAATCATTATTTATTTGATTAATTGTCTGATTAGTACAAAACATTCTGTCTTTAAATATTACATCTGTTCCCGATACTAATTTGAAATCGTAAAAATGATTCTCTACTAAAATAGGAGAAAAAGTATTTTGAAAAGTAATATAATTCCCCGAAACACTTGCTCCTGTTATCGTGTAATTAACACTAATATTTGTTGAGTCATCTCTTATAGTCATTGTAAATGTGTTTAAAGAGTAATTCCGAGGGATTAAATTAAATGTCTGAGCGGTTGCCGATGTTGTTACTATAACCATAACTAAGTAACGATTTTTTTTACCTATTTTGTTTTAAGAACCGCACCCAACACAATCAATCTCAGAACTTGTAGGTTTTATTCCGTTTAATTTCATTTTAAGGTTGTGAATTTTATCTTTTATTTCCATATCGTTAAAAAGGTTTCCTGTTAATTGAGTTTCTAAAGTTTGTATTTGATTGTGTAGTTCTTGCATTTTTATAATAGAATTTGAGGTTAAAAAAATAAATAATCTTTTACTCTAAAGTAAAATAAAGCAAAAAAAAAGCACCCCCTATAAAGGGATGCTTCTTTAATAAAATAATAATTATTAAGGAAGAGAGGGAATTCCTACAGGTGTAGGGTCAATAGGACTAGCTGCTGCTGCAACTCCCGCTCCCGATTGTACGAAATAAGGAGCTTGTTCCTCCATTCCTTCCATTACGAGAGTAAACCCGCTTAAATCACCCGCTGCACTTCCCGTTACTATTGAACCCGAACTAGCATCCATTCCATTTTCGTATCCACAAAGGAATAAATGCCCGTAATAATCTTCTACTATTACAACGGGTCTACCCGCTACAATTAGTTGAATTTGGTTCTTAGTTAAATTGTCTAAGAAAGTTAATGTGAGATTCAATGTCTGAGTATAGAAAGTTGTTCCATTTTCTCTACTACTTGTTATCGTAGTTTCTAAGCTAGAATTTCCTTTACACTCGTATTGGTAAAAATCGGGAGATCCCGTAAATCCCGTTACTTCATCCAAAGTTGCGGGAGTTGTATCAAATGTTGCCACAATAGGAAAGTTAGCAAAATATACTGATTTTACTCCTCCAAATGCACTTTTACAGGGTAATAATCTTCCTGCCGTTACGTTACAAGCCATAGTTTTTTTTAGTTTAAAATAAAAAAAGGTAGATAGATTTTACCACCTACCTTTTTCTATATAGTTTATAATTTTATTAAGCGTAGAAAACGATGTCTTGTCCAATTCCTATTTGGCACCCAGCTGAATACCTCATTATAAATCTGACATTCTGACTGCCATCGATATCTTGCATATCAATAATCTTAACCTCATTCATATTGTTAAGTAATCCTGTTCCAAAGAATAGGTTACTTCTCTGCGCTGCAATCATTTTATTATCTGAAAGACCAGGAGCAACGAATATCTTAACTCCATTTACAGTTAAAGATCCGTTATTCCACCATTGCGTACCCATATTGTTTACACCGTTAGCACCTAAACCCGCTGCTGCGAATCCACCTAATGCTTGAACGTAAAATTTAGCAATACTAGAGGGTACATAAATAAATAAATCCTCTTTGCCGTACAGTGCAGCGGGAATCGCATCAACTACCCTAGAAAGTTCTGCCACTACGTTTGCGCTATCTACTCCACCACCTACTGCAGCAACATCTACAACTGTATTATCAGCTGCTAATAAAACTTCGTATCCATCAAATTCTCCTACGTTTGCAGCGAATCCTTGAAACAAAGTAGTCTCAGTCTTTTGAGCAACCTCTGCAGCAACGTGCGCTATCATAAAATCACTAAACTTAGGAGGAAGTGTCTGTGACATTCCGTATCCCATTGACTGCGCTTCCCAATCACTTACGAAATCTTTTTTGCAAAGTTGTAAGTTGACTTGAAATTCATCAGGCTGAAGGATAGTTTCCGTTAACGTAACCGAACTATTTGCATTAAAGTCACAAGTGGCATCAGATACTAAAGCACCGGTGTCTAATTTCTTAATAACTTCTTTAAAAGCAATATTTGGTTTTACGGTTACACCTCCATCATTGATAGTACTCGCAGACAATAATGCTGCTGCAATGTACTCTCCCGCAAACTCACCCGCATAGGTGGTTGTAATGTTAGTTGTTGTTCCTAATTCGACTCTTTTTAAACTCATTCTTTTTATATTTTATAATTTATAATTATGCCTCAGATGCCCAAATACCTACACCGCCAATGATGTACCACTCAGTCAAAGCTACTGCTCTAAGGATAACATAGTCACCTTTATTTGCGGTTGCTTTTGTGTTTACAAAATCTTTGTCGACTACTCCACTAGCTACTGAATCAGCTGCAGCGTTTGCGATTGTTCCGTTTATTCCATCTACTGCGTTTGGAGATAAAGTGATTGTGTTATTTCCGTCTGCTCCTGTATTTCTAAAAAGAAATGTTGCACCTAAATTTCCCGCTTCTATTTTAGGAAGGGTAATAGTTAAGGCATCTGTTGCTACGTTCTGATCTGCGTCTGCTGATCCCGCATCGATAGATGCTGATGCACTAATTGTAGACTGCAATGCTTGAACATAAACAATATCATTCGATGTTGTGCTTGTTGTACTCATTTTATATTAGTTATTTTGTTTAAAATTGTATCTAGTGTTGTATTAATTCTATTTTGAGAATAGACAAACTTCATTGCGCTTGTGCTTTCTCCTTCGGGATTGTGTTTAATAGCTTTAGCTGCGGGTTCAGTCGAAAGTTTTTCTTCAACTTCTTTTTCAATCTCCTCCTTTACTTCCTCTTTTAATTCCTCCTTTACCTCTTCTTTAAATTCCTCTTTTACTGTTCTAGATTTTAAAGTATTTACATCATCAGATGCTTCAACTTTATCTTTCTTTAAATCAGCAATAGCATCCTCAAGGTTTTGAATCCTTTTTTCCATTCCTTCCCAATCTCCAACTTCAGCCATTTTTTTATCGTATCCCATCTCATCCTCTTCAGCTAGATCTTCATTACCTTCCTCTAAGTCTTCAGTAGTTTCTTCATCCTCTTTTTCGGGGACTTCATCACTTACTTCTCTGACATCGGAAATAATTCCTTCCTCTTCAGAGACTAATAACCTACCATCTTCAAGTAAATACTCTCCGACAGGCAACGCTACTTTTTCATCATCAGTAATAATAAAAATCTCTTTGCCTTTTTCAAATGATTCTGCTTCCACAACAGTTCCATTTTCTAACTTCATTTCTTCGAGTTTTACTTCGATATTTAAAAGCGTTTTAATTTGATTAACTATATCATTTGACTTCATACTTAATAAACGTTTAATTAAAATTATTTTGCATTTTCATTTATGCTTTCTTTTGTATAATAAACCATTCTGTGCCATCACTCCACAACTGAACACCTTCGTATTCTTTATTGATTACATAAGCAGATGCTGAACCATCAATAGTCGCTCCATTAATGGGAGTTAAACTAACCCTAGTATTAGATGTAAATGTTGTGTCAGATATAAACCTTATTAATCTATTTGTGTTTGTTCCATTTGCATTAGGCAAATTAACTGTTGCATTTTCTACTCCACCTATTGCAGTAAATGTTAACTTTATTAAAGTAGAACTAGCATAAGTGCTATCTGATAAATTCACAATAGAACCATCTGCCACAGTTATATGTGTTGCAATAACGTAATTGTCTATATCACTTAAAGTAGTTTTTTTAGTTGTACTACTTTGAACCAATGCAAATGATTCATCTCCTTGTAATGCTGATGCACTTGGTAACTCACTTATTTTTAAATTTGCCATTACGTTAAAATTGTTGAATTGTTTTCTTGTAAAATCAAACTGCCATTTTCTTGCGATAGGTTGTTAAAAGTCCCTGTCACATTTCCAATTCCTTGGTTCATCATTGCACCTTTACAACATTCTTTTGAATATGTATTTTTATCTTGACAAAGACAGGCTCTTGTACTTGACTTTGGAGATGACCTACTAGGTAGAACAGTTCTTCTGTTTATTCCTTGCATTATTTTTTTTCTAGTTGTTTAATTTTTCTTAGTGACCAAGCCTTAGCTGACTTGCCTCCCCAAAGGAGAAAAGATATAGTTCCACAAGCCTTTGTGTCGGATGGATCATAATAGGCTTCTGCTCTGCTTAAATAAGAATACATTCTTTTAATTGTTTGTAAAGAAATGGGTTTCCCTTTAGCTAATTGTTGCGCTCTTATTTTGCCTACATCGGTAGCGCATTTGTTATTTACTTTTTTATTTAACTCAATGCCCCTTTTAGCGTTATTCTTTACTGCTGATGGGTAATCTGAATAAGATTCCATTTCTATTTTATCATCAGTAATAATGCCTTTAATCATTGAAAGCATTTCTAATGATTCCTCTTCATCAATTTCTTCTAAGGTTTTTAATTTAGATGCTTCTATTTTATCCGCAAAGAATCCTTCTATACTAAACCCTTTCACTTTGCCTGTTTTGACGTAGTCATTCCAAATCTCATCATTGTTAACCTTAACAGTCCCCATCCAAGTACCAACAGGAACATTTAGGTCATACTTCCTAGATTTATCATACTTCTCATCTTCAACTATCCAAGACTCTACTAAGGTTAACCCTTGTAGGTTATCAGAATGCTCTAATGTTGAGTTGCTTTGATATCCGTTGGTTAAGTATCTTTGCGAGGCTTTTAAGACAGTATCTTTAGAGAAATATATATAATACTCATCTCCTTCGTTCTTTCTGTAAATAGGCTTATTTGGTATTAATAAAGCACCCATTAAAATTTTCTTCTCACTATCTACTTGAGCAAGTTTTATTTCATCTGATTTTAAAGCTATAAAGTCAGACTCTATTGCGGGAGACTCAACAATGCTAATTGCTTCAATGCCACTCTCCTCATCTTCATCTAAAACTAATTCTACTATCTTCATAATTATTAAACGATTAAAATTTTAATTTTTGTGTTTACAATGTTGCTGATTCTATTATATTTCTATCTAAACCTTGAGCAGTTGTTACATCACTAGAAACCACAAAAGCCTTTACGGGTGGTTGTGATCCCATTAAATCCGCAATTTGACTTGCCCCACTTGTACCTACAACATTAAATGCGGGAGTTTGTGGTTGAGCGGATTCGGTTATTGTTGGTGTACTTCCCATTGAAGGGGGTGACGGTGTTGTTCCTCCTCCACCTCCTCCGACTCCACTAATAATTGATTTAGCTTTGGATGCCATTCCTATTACCGCTGCTATTTGAGTTGCAGCAAAGATAGGATAAGAAAAAGGTGCTAGTGGTCCCGTACCCGCTGCCCCTTGTTGTGCGATTTTTAAACCGTTCATAAAACCTACTCCTGTATTAAGGGCAATTTCCGCAATCGCTGCGGTTTTTTGTCCCGCAGTACCTTTTTTAAGACTATTACTTAAAGCACCTAAAGCATTTTGAGCAGATCTTAAATTTTGTTGTCTTATTAATTCTTCTGCCCTTGCTAAATCTTCTGTTTCTTTTAGCTTCTTCTGACCTAAATCAAAAATCTCTTTATTGTAACCCTCTTCTGCAGATACTGCTTCTTCTCTAATCTTATCTTGAATTTCTTTTCTTTTAAGTAGATAAGTTGCTTCGTAAGCTAATTTTAATGCATTCTCTTGATCTAATCCTAAACCTAATGCTTCAATTGCTTTTATATTTCTCTCTTTATCAAGATCTAATTTTTTAAGATCATCATCAGCTAATAAATCCTCTTCTTTCTTTTTAAACTTAGCAAGAAGTTTTAATCTTTCAGCCTCTGCTTTTTCTAATGCTTTTAGTCTTGCTTTTTCCGCTGCCTCTAATGCCTCAATGTCTTTTAATTCTTGCTCTTCTGCTTTTTCTTTTCTATTAGCCTCCTCTAGTTTATCCTCTTTGTCTTTAAGTGTTTTTAAATACCTAGACTCTCTTGTAGCATTTCTTATAGTTAATTGAGTGCTTTTTAATGCTCCTTGCTCAATCCTTTTCTGACTAGCCTCTATTTGCGCTTCAGCTTCTAATAAATTAGATTCAATCATTTTCGAATCTATTGCCTTACCTATTATTGGAATTTTTGAAATTGCTAGAATAGCCTCAAGAGAGAATTTTTTTATTACTCCTGTAAAATATCCAAATCCTCCCCCAACAATATCTTTAGTCATAGAGATCCCAATTTTTAAAGATTCAAATAAATCGGTAACTACAAAAGATGTTCTACTCATCGCACCTCTAAGAGTTTCAATTCCTATTATTAAAAGTCGAACAGCACCCCGTTGTATTTTATTTATTAATCCATCTCCATCTTCAATACCTAATAAAAATCCTTCCCAAGCAGATCCTAACTCTTTAACATCACCCGCTAAATTATCAAGTTTAATCTCTGCCATCTTTCGCGCAGCACCTTCAGCATTTTCAAACTGTTTTGTTAATTCTGCTATTTGTGGAGTTTCATTAGCTAAAGTTACTAATGCCGTTCCTCCTGTCTTACCTGCTAAAGCCATTGCAGTCCCGAGTTTGTTGGAACTTGTACTTATTTTTTCTAAGGCTTGATCTAATGTCAATCCTTTTGCATTTAATTCAATAAAGGCAGTGCTTAACTTTGTTCCTCCCCTGCTTCCTTTAACTCCTGCATTTGCTAAAACTCCTAATAAAGCTGCGGTTTGTTCTACACTAACTCCAACCGATCTAGCTGCAGGTGCAACATTTTTAAAAGACTCCTTTAAACTTTCGAAATCTAAAGCAACAGATGACGCACTTAAAGAAAGAACATCAACTACTCTTTGAGTGTCTTCAGTTTCTAAACCAAATGCCCTTACCGTGCTACCCGCTAATGCTGCAGCGTTTGAAAGATCTACATCTAATGCCGATGCTAAATCTAAAATTGCGGGAGTAGAATCTTGAATGCCTTTAGCGGTAAAACCTAACTTTGCTAATTCAGTTTGTAATTCTAAAACTTGAATTGCAGTATAGGCAGTTGATGCTCCTAAACTTTTTGCTTGTTTCCCTAATACATCTAATTCGTCCGCACTTGCTCCCGATATTGCTTCTAAACCCGATAACGCTTGTTGAAAATCCGCTCCCGCTATCGCTGCTGATCTAATTAATGTAACTAAAGAACCAAATGCAACTACTAACGCACCTACTCCTGTACTTATCATTGCGGTTTTTAATCTACCTAGCATTGGAATTGCTCCCGCTAAAGCATCACTAAAACCCGCAAATGCTCCTTTTAATCCTTGCCCTGTAGCTTTAGCTTTTGTCCCCGTCTCAGTAACTTCTTTATTAAGTTTTTTTACATTCTTAACCGCACCCGAAGTATCTGCTTTTAAAGTTATTTGTTTTACAACCGCCATTTTATTTCTCTTTTTAAAACCTTATATGCCTCTTTTAAATTTGTAGGCATCTTATACTTACCTTTAGCAAATTTTATTATTTCTGTTTCCCCTTTTGATTCCTTTAATAATTCTAAAATTAATTTTATCATAGTATATTGATTAATTCAAAATTTGTTTCTCCTGTTTGAAAATTAGTTGACATAGAATTTATTTTATACTTTTCATTGTTTGTTTCTATTACGTTATTCAACTTTAAGTTGTATAAAATATTTAAAGGTAAGTATGCCTTCACTTTAATGAATCTTCTTTTAACGTTAAATGATTCAGAAATAAAAGTTTCGTAATAGCCTTCAAACAAACTGTTGGAAAAGTCACTATTTAATGTCCATTCATTTATTTCATTTTGAAAGTTTATATTTTCAACACTAACATTTGGATTAAGTGAAACGCTATTTGAGGGAACTATTACATTAGTTTTTGATTGGTTTGTGTTTAATGTTGGTCTGACAGAAACGTATGTTGCTGATCCAAATGCTTGAGATTGTCTTATTGGATAAAATAGTAAAGGTTTACCTATATAGGGTTGAACATTTTCATTTACAGAAATGCCATACATTATATTGGTTTGAGAATTAGATGCACTAGTATTTAAATCATTTAACCTTTCCATTTGCATATGCTCAAAAGGTATTTTTACATTATAAACATCTGATGGAGCATCGTAGATTTGTCCATCTAAAGTATAACGGATTTCACCCCATCCAATATTATTTAACTGATTATATTTTTTAGCCAATAAAGTTCCTGTTCCTTCGTATAGGAAATTGATTTGCTTATAAGGTAGGGCAACATCTACTTTACTAGAACGAGTATCTAAAAACTGATCAATAGAATATTCATTTGATGTAGTACCTCCTATCTCATTCCAATCCCTTAATTCATCTTGCCATTCTGACGTTTGTAAATTCCATAGTCCTGTGTCTAAACTTGTAAAATAATCATCGTAGGTTTTAACAACTATTTTAGAATCCTCATAGTAAGCAACTAAATTGAACATTTTAAATATCCCTGTAAGGAAATCAATGATTTTCATTTCGGGTATTTGCTCATTTATAATAAAAGGAACTGCAAGAGGTATTGTAATATTTCCACTTGCCGTAGCACTAAAATTATCTGTCCAATATACTTGATTATTACCATCAAAATAATTACCTCCCATTTCTAAGGTTGCAGTTGAGAATACAACTTGTTCTGTTGAACCTAAAACAAAAGTGTAACCTAAAGGAGCAAGGAAATTAAAATCAGTAATTGTAAGTGACAAAGAGCCTGTAACAATTCCCGATGAGTAAAATTGAGAACCCGATCTATTTATTGTTAATGTCCATTCTTTGTTTAGGTCAGTTGGCACAATGTAAACATCAAACTTTGTTATTACGTTATTAGGGGGAGATGAGTACTGACTAAGAATTTGAATCGTTGTTCCGTTGTTGCTTATTGTTGTTCCGCTTGTAGGTGTCCAAGTTGATATCGGTAAAGACAATTGATTTGCTCCTTCTGTTCCTATGCCTACGCTTCCGCTTTTTCGGTGTAACCAAAGAAACAAACCGTAGTAGGCTTTATTATCTGAATTAAAAAAGTCATCAGAAAAACTTAAACCTGCAGGAACTAAGTAATCTGTTGATATTGCATCTATAATTTTAGCTACTCTTAAAGCATATTTTAAATCTGAATAAAAAACACCTGCACCCGAATTTAATTGATAATACATATTATTGGTTCCCGAAACAATAGGAGAACTACTATCATAAAAAATAGGATTCGTATGGCTAATTAAAGGAACAACTAAATCTTCAGTTTCGGGATCAACAGACATTGCTGCTAGTACTGTGGTTGGTTCGTACGTTGTATTGTAAGTATCTAAATCTAATGAATCAATTTGATTAGTTCCTAGTAAATCCTTAAGGTTTACAGTCTCACCAAAAAAAGTAATTCTATAAGCATAGGCTTTATTATCTTTTAAATCAACACCATCTAAACGCATTAACCCTGTTTTAAATGGAATATAATTTAACTCAATTGATGCAGGTTGTTTTCTTCTAGCATCAAACCCTCCTACTATATTAAAATTATAGTAATGCTCAAATAGAATATTATTTGTTGAACTAGCAGGGACTGAGAATGTTTGAGTAAATTCTGTAAAAATTTTGTCAACCTTATTTATATTTTTTAAAGATTGAGTGAGTTTAATTGTTTCATCTTTGAATAAATCAAGTCTAGTAGAACCAACATAAATCTGAACTTTCTGCATTACCGAACATTGTTTATATAATCAAAAGCCATATCAAACTCCATTGTATAATCAATCAACTTATCATTCAAGCTAGTCTTATAAGTGAATGAACTTGTATTAATAATTACAGGAACTACTTGCTCTATTGATGGATCGTAGGGATCGGGTTGTGTTAGCCAAATTTGTTTACTTAACATTAAGTCTTCAAAGAAAGGATTAGCACCCTCGGGATAATACCCACTACTTAAAACTATTTTTTGATTTGCTGATTTATTAAAGACTGATTTAGTTGGTGAGTTTACAGAATAAGTTGGAGAACTTCCATTTAAGGTTATTGTATTAGCGTTATAAGTTTCCTTTGTGGAGGTCGTTGTTTTTACACTTTTTAAAAAGAACCACAAGTCCTGTAACGCTCCGTATTTATTTACAAACGTTATCTTATTTCCATCTCCATACTTACTGCAATTAACTCTAATAATATTAACTAAAACATTACCGCTTGGTGTAGCTAAAGTAATTGTTTGAGGACTACTTGCATCAAACCCTGTGTAAGATAAAACACTATTTGTTGAAACAGGAACAACACCCGATACTCCAATAGGAGCATAAAAGTAATAACCATCCTTAATAACATCCTTTTCGATTAACCATTCATAAGTACTTACTGTTGGGTTTACTCCTTGCATAAAAGTACCGTATCCATCAAATCCTTTGTGGGTTGTTGCACTTGATGCGGAACTGCTACCCGTTCCATTTTGCCCACTATAAGATCTATATAAAAAACTAATATCTACTGTTTGTGCGGTATGCGTTCCATTAAAAGTAATGTTTAAATAATCTCTTACTAATTCAGATATTTCAAAAGTTAATACAGTTCCAACAGTTCCGTTTTTTATAATGTTGTATCTAAGTGTTCCATCAATACTTAATTCTATTCCAACACTATTTATTCCACTTGCAACAGTAACGGTTTCTAATCTTGGTGATCTCAATAAAATGTTTGCCATAATTATTTTTTTACTCCTAATACAATAGAATTTTCTACATCTATCGCAAAGGCATTTATTACTTCGTTAGGTAAATTTTTAAAGGCTTTCTCAAAGGGTTTAGTAAAGAACATACTTGGAGTAATACCCGCTAAATATATACTTCTTGTAATTAAAAATTGAGTTGTTTTTCTAGGTAAAAATCTGCCTGTCTTTTTATCTCTTATCCCTTTAATGTTTTTTTTAACCGTCCATTTATTAATAGCTTTCCTTAATCCTCTACTCTTCATAGATCCGAATTTATAAGGACTATTCTTTCCTTTCTGAATTCCTTTCCATTTAGAATTTTTAGGTAATGAGTTTGGGTTCTTTCCTCTAACTCCCTTATCAACAAATTCTCCGTAACTCTCCATCATAAAGTCTAATAAGAAAGCATTCTGCTCCTCATCTAGATCATCCTTAATAGAATTGTATAAAGATCCTCCTCCCTTCTTTTGTCTAGTTAGATTACTCTTGCTCTGCTGAACAACGTATTTACCAAACTTCTCTAAAGCCTCACTTGTTTTAATTAAATTCATTAGCAGTATCGAATATCGTTATAAATAAGAACGTCAAAAGTTGATGTCCATCCCGCTAATTCATTTTCGAATCTATCGTAAAAAGGTTCAAGTGTAGCGTTTCCATCAAGCTGATATTTATCTTGATGTAAGTCTCCTCCCCTAAGAACTTGAATTAATTTATTAGAAACCGAAAGCTGAGTGTTTAATATATCTTGAAGATTATTATTTCCTCGAAATAGATCCGTTGTCTCCTCCTTACTTTGATCAACAATATCCATATTTAGTATGCTTATACTAAAACGTAAAACACCATCTTCTTGACTTACTTGATTTACCATTAAATGCGCTAAAGGAAAAATATCTTGCTTCTCTAAATTGATGTCATCTAAGTTACCTTGAGTAACGGTTTTAGTATTAATATCAGAAAGTAAATTATCCTTTATCGTTTCGGTCAACTGATAGTATCCTCTTATTCCTTGGTTGCTCATTTCTTTTTATTTCTTATTTGTTGAGTTTCTACTTCGCTTTTTTCTTTAATAAAGGATAGCATTGTTAAGCATTCGTGTAAATTTAATTTTGTGATATCTTCAAATCTTGTAATATCTCCTTCAGCGAGTGTATAGACTGAGCCATACCACCCCCACTTTTGGGAGAATCCCGATGCGATTGATGTAGTTTCTGATGATCCTTCGAAGAGGGACTCGTAACGTGAAGTGATAGATCCTTCCCTAAAAGAAACAAAAAAAAAATAGAACTGATGACCGCATCTAAGGGCATATAAGCCATTGAATCTTTATTAAGAGGGTTATACTCCTCTATTAAGTATTTATTCGCTGAGCGTTGCTTAACGGGTCTATAAAGGACGTTCATTGCTAAACTCATATTGTCCCAATTACCAATATAAGTATCTAGATCAATATACTCTCCTAGTGTTAGTTCTTCTAGGTTCGGATGAAAGCCGTAGTTAACTCCGTTCATTTTAAAGAAACGAACTAAATCGGGTTCTTGAGCAAACATCTCTCTTAGTATTTCACTAATATTATCCGCATCTGATATTTGAATCTTTAGAACATCTTTATACTCTACGTTGCAAAAAATCTCAATCATCTTACATTGTAGGGAATACTCATCTTTAGTTTCTGACTCTACTTTTAAGAACCTTTGATATTGGTCTAAGGTTATTTCTGATAGGTGAGTAGGTATCTTAATACTTGCTTTCATAATAGTAGTAACGAAATTTTTAATATAATTTATAAGGCATAAAAAAAGGGAGACATTTCTGCCTCCCCTTTAACCAAACAAAAAAAATGCTATAATAATGCCATCTTTAAATCCCTTTCTAAGTGTGAACACTTTTGCATCCATTCAAGCCTTTGCTTTTGAACCTTAGTAATATACTTATCTCTTTTGTTTACATCATCTCTCAACCTTGCAGTATAGAAATGCATTTCTCCTAATGCCTTAAGCATAGCCAAAGTTTCTTTATTGTTTGGCTTTATCTTCTTCCATTCATTTAGTATATCGGAACAAAGTGTTGCATTACTCCAATATTCTAAATCTCTTATTTCGGTTATCTGTTCCATTGTTACTGAGTCCATAGGTAAACTTAATAAATACTAATTAAATTATTTAGAATAGGAATAATAACATTATCTCTTTGCCTATAAGTTGAACACTCTTCGTCATCGCAATAGATAGCCATCTCATCTATTTCAAATAAATATTCGTAAGTGCCATCATCGGTTCGCATATAACCGTATTCCTCGTAAGTTTCGGCATCGTGGATAGTTTTCCTAACGCAGATAACATCTGCAAAAATTTCTATACAACCGATAGTCCAATATAACTCCTCTCGATGTATCTCATCATCACCCATTGGGATCTCCTTTACTTTTAAATCGTGAAGGATATCTTTTAATTCTAAATCTGTAAATAAATCTTTCATCTTTTTTGTGGTTAAGTTAATCAATATTTTTTTATTAATTCTAGATCGTAATAATCTGCTACATAATTAATGTGCTTCTGAGTAGTGACTGACCAATATCCTAACTGAACTAATTTACCTCCTTGTATTAAGGCAACCTTTGTAGAATAACTCCACACCTCGTTATTGTGGATTCTTAAGTTTTGCTTGTATTTTTTTAGTGTAATCATTCTTTTTTGTTTGTTTAAGTTAAGGGGGTTTTACCCCCCATTTAATTTAATTGTTAAATGTAAAAATAAAGTCTTTAGGTATTCTTTTTTTACATTCTGATCCTACCCAATGAAATCCTTGATCATCAATACCTTGATCTTCATCAGTATTTATAATATTACCATTTGTTAAAAGATGTACAAAATACTTCTCGTTTTTAACTTCTTTGTTGCAACAAATGCACTCCATATCATAACCTCCTTCATCTTGAATTTTACTATAAAAATTCTCTATATCAATTTCTTTAAAATTATTCATATCTGTTTTGATTAAGTTAAAAGGGGTGATTAACCCCCCATTGAATTAGTATACTTTAATTATTTCGTGTGGTTCAACTGAAAATCCTTCAGATGCATAACCTCCATCTATTCCTTTTGTATTGTATTTAATAATTGATTTATTAAATTTTGGTATATAAATGCTATATATTTTTCTAGTATATACATCATTTGTTCCTTCAATTTGAAACCTTATTCTTTGTCCTACTTTTAAATTTTCCATTTTGTTTTTGTTTGTTTAATTATTAATCTTGATGTGAAGGTAATTGAATAAAGTTATAAAAAAAAAGTTTTATAAGTTTATTTGCAATTTATTTTGTATTTTGGAAATTATCGGGCTTTGCCAAAAATGACTAAGGGTCTAAATAGGATCTATTGAGGGTCTAACTAGGGTCTAACTAATTGTGTATTTCCCGAAATTAGGCTTTGAAAGAAGTGAATAGGTAGCGTATCTGCAAGGGTCTATTAGGTGATTGTTTTTATCAATAGGGGTATTAATTAACTTTCCTGTTCTATCCTCTTGCCATTTATAGTTACGAAATTCTTGAATTGTATTAGTAGATGAACTTAATACATTAATCTTATATCTTTTTAGTAAGTCTATTCCCGCATTAACGGAGTCTTTACCTTTTACCGAAGGGAAGATCTTGTGACCCATTCTTCTTAACTCATCAATAAGTCTAGGTTCTGCCGAGTCGGCATAGATAGGTTTATTCTCTAAGTGTTGATCTAGTAAAAACTTGTGTATATCATTAGTAGTCATCTGAGTCCTATATAAATGCTCTCTAACGTACAAATTAAAATCTTCTATATAAACGCTTATCAATGTAGTTGGATCGTTAGAATAGCCAAAGTCCATTCCATAGGATATTAGTTCTGCGTCTTTAGGAATCTGATCTACTTCGTAATATCTAAAGATAGTGGATCTACTTGAAGACCTCTCCCCTAATCCGTAGATCTGCCAATACTGTTCATCAGTCTCCTTAAGTCTTTCAATCTCCTGTCTAATACTATCTTCAAGAAAAGGATTATTGAGATAAGTAGTTTTAAAGAAATCACAATCATCACGAGTAATAACTTTATCATAAAGCCAATGATATTCTTCACTAGGGTTAAAATCAATTATTATTCTTTCTTGTGTTCTAAAAATTAATTGTTGCCAATCCTCCCAATACAATTCGTTTGCCTCGTTAATAAAAAGCAAGTCTCTTTTTCTTCCTCTTATCTTTTGACTTTGGTCTAAGCTAGTAAACTCAACTAAGTTACCAAATAGGTTATATTCAGAATTAGACTTGTTGTGGTAATCTTCATTGTATATCTCGTTTGATCTAAGTATCTCTAAGAAATCTCTTAAAACAGTTGCTCTTAAACTAGGGAATGTTTTTCTACAGATCGTTATAATCTTCCCTTCATTATTAGAACAGTATTCAAATATAATCCAAAGCAAAATATTGTAGGTTTTACCGCTCCTAGTTCCACCTTGCTCAACTATTATTTTCTTCTGACTATTTACTAAATGTCTAAAGACAATATTAGTTTTCAGAATCTTCGATCTTATCAATTATTTCTACTTTAAAATTACTAGGCATTCCATCCGCTCCTGTTATCTCTTGCCTCTCAACGTATCCTCTTTTCTTTCCTCTAGTCTTAAGGAAGAAGATTATTTCAGCAGTCCTATTACTATCGATATTTTCAAACAATTTACTTTCAACAAAGTCTAAAGCGATATCATCTACACTTACTACTTGCTCAGCAAATTCCTCATCTGTCTTAACCCATTGATAAAAAGTTGAAGTTCCAACTCCCGCTTTTTTACAAGCAGTTGTTACAACCCCTAATGATTTTCTTAAGGCTTCAAGTACAGCCTTTTTATTGTGTCCCGTTTTGTCCATTTTTTAACCATTGATTATATATTTGATTACTTATATTTGCCATCATTAAAGGTAGTACAGATCTTCCCATCGTTGTTACGGGATTAGTATCTAAGAAATTATAATCCTTCGGGAATGTTGATAATAGCCTAACCTCTTCTTTATTTAGTTTTCTTTTATAGATAGGATGCACTACACTATAAGCACCCGCATTTCCTGTTGTAGCGGTAATAGTAGGACAAGGCTTATTTAAAGAAGGCTTTACTAAATTAAAATGTTTCTTGTGACTAGACCCTATTTCAACTTCACCCCAAAGTTTATCTAAAGAGTATTTAGAAATGTCGTTTTCAAATATACTCCAATACTTTTTAGTAACATCAAAATTAACTTTAGGGACATCGAAATTTAGATTCAGTTTCTTATTCTTAAGATCCTTTCGTGATCCTATTATAAATACTCTATTCCTTAACTGAGGTAAACCCATAGATGCTGCAAATAAAGAAAAGACTTGTATATCATAGTCATCAGATAGTCTATTAATAACATTAAGAACGTAAATCTTTGCATTACCTTTTATTATCCCGCTTACATTTTCAAGTAGAAAAACTTTTGGATTTAGTTTTTTTATTGTATCCGAATAGATATAAACCAAATCATCCTTTACTTGTTTAATCCCTTCGTATAAAGACTTCTTTCCCCAAATATCTTCTCTAGATCCCGATGTAGAAAATGCTGCGCAAGGAGGAGATCCATCTAGTATATCTAAATTGTATAGTTCTTTTGGTAAGTCAGTTCTTTTATTGAAATCTCTAATATCCTCTAAATAAAAATGTTTAGGGTTTAGATTCTTTTTATAGATCTTACTAAAATGCTCAGTAAACTCAACACCACCTAAGTGATCGAATCCCGCTAACTTATAACCCATTGTAGAACCTCCCCCGCAAACGAAAGTTCCAAAGACTTTTTTATTATGCTTCTTTACCTTAAGGTCATCTGTTAAATTCCATTCTAAAGGAAAAATATTTTCAGTTACTTTCTGCATATATATCCTTTAAAATTTAGGGATTGAAAGAAGGGTTCTATTTTATTAAATCCCGCTTCTTTAAGTAGAAGAATATTCTCAGAAGAATTTAATGAGTTCATTATATTTCTTAAGGAAAACTCCTTATCTAAAATTTCCTTTGCAGAAAAGGTTTCTTGCTTATTAGTATAATTAGCAAAAGTAAACACTTCTTGAATTACCCCATCCTCACAGATCTCTTTCTCGCAAAATATAAAAGCACCGTTAGTATTTAAAGAGTTATAAACCTTAGTTAAAATATCTAGTCTTTTATTAATGTCAATAAACTGAAGAGTAAACACCGAGATGATTAAGTTTGTTTTCATTATCTCGAATTCATCTTTAGTTATATCCTCTTTAATTAGATTGCAATTCGTTTTTATAAAATTAGAATCAACTACATCATATCCAATACAACCCACATTATAGGCTTTATTTATCTTATCTAATAACCTTCCCGAAGTGCAACCAAGATCAATTACTATTGTATTCTCTTTAATAAAAAAAGAACACATATTTAAAATTAAATAATCTAGTAAATCATAACCCTTAATAGAGTTATTAATGTGATTATCAAAGTTTTCAATACTATCAAAACTAAACTTTTCCATAATTCAATAACTTTAAAAGTGCTAACTCTAGATTAGCATCTAACTTACTTAACGATTCTTTTACAAAAAGATACTCCTCTTGATTGAAATTTAATTTTAAAACTTGCTCATCCTTAAAGTCATCTAGGTCTACCTCTTGATCATTATAATCCTTATCACTAAACTCAAAACTATCAACTCCCCAATCACTTAGTTCATTAGTCTCCCATTCATTAGCTAAAAGATCCCAATCCCATTCTCCGAATCCTACATTGTCTTTGATTATAAACTCTTTTTTTTGTTTATCAGTCCAACCTTCAGCGACATCAACCCAAACTTTTTTTAATCCCGCTTCTTTACAAGCCTTTAATCTCATATTGCCTCCTAGAACCATCATCGACTCATCTACAACAATAGATCTCTTTTCTAGCATTTCGGGAAACTCCTTAATACTATTAACTAGCTTAATGAATTTACTATCCTTTATTACTCTAGGGTTCTTAGGATTACTTAAGACCTCACCTATACTAACTTGCTTTTTCATTTTATCTCTGTTTGTTCTATAATAAAAGTCTTAGTTTGTCTTATCATAAAGTTCTGATCTTTCTTACTTTTAAACGTTTTAGGAATTTTAATATAAATCGCATTAGGATCTTCCTCTGTAAAATATTCTTTAAACCTATCTATAATTGAATTAATTAACTTTTTCATATTTCTCAATTTTCTTTTTTAAATTTTTAACCTTCGTTTCTAACATATGTATTTTATCAAGAGTATCAAGATCTATTGGTTCAAAGTTAAATTGTTTTTCTAACTCTTCTAACTTTCCATTTTCCTCCTTATAAACCTTATAGTAATGATGAGAATGAATAATCGTTGCGTGAGTTATTGTTCTACTATTTGCCTTAAAAAATAAACAAATATTAGTCCATCTTAAATTCATCCTCTCTCTAAGGATGTAAATCAATAATGACCTATAATGAATCACCTCTTTTCTCCTTGTATTCTCAAATACATCAACTCCTGTTTTTTTTATTATCTTATTGCTTACTTCCTGTGCTGTCATTTTATATTTTTTTAGCTTCATTTAATACTTGATTCCAAAACCTATTCTGATGTTTATATCCGTAAACGTAATCAATCATCTTCTCCGAAAAGATAACAACGCATTTCTTTGCTGACTCTCTATCGATAGATGCCTCATTCATAAACTTAGATATTAATATTTCAGTATAAATAATAGAATGTTTTTCTATCACTTTAAATACCTCTTAACTTCTGTCCAAAATTCTATCTGATATCTATAAGGTAAACCCCATTTAAATATCTCATCTATTAAAATCAAAACTCCTTTCTTTGCAGAATCCTCATCAACACCACATTCACTAATATATCTGCTGATTAATTTCTGCGCTTGGTCACTTGCATTCTTTTCTCTATCTGTCATAACTCTTTTTTTAATTTTTCAATATACAACGTTGCATCCATTAGTTCTTCTTGAAGATGAATAAGCCATTCTAAGCTACTCAAATCATTCCTGTCTAATGTCACACCGTATTTTTTAATTCCTGTCTCTGATCGTTCTTTAAACCTAGTTAAAACTCTTTCTAATATATTATCTCTCATTCGGTTTGTGTAGATCTATAAAATTTCCAATAATTAATATCAATCCGCTTAGTGCGAGAATCACCAACACTTTTAAAATCTTTTTACATTTCACTATCATAAATTCTCTGTTTTAAGTTTTCAATCTCCTTATCTAATCTTCTTAATCCTCTAGTAAGACCAACTATTCTTAATTGATCTATACTCGGATCTTGAATCTCTTTTCTTCTTTCTTCCCTAATTTTTAACTTAGCATTCAACTCTGCATTTAAGTTCATTCGATTCTTAGTTTTAATAAGTTATAACATTCACTATACTTTTCTTTTGCCTTCCCTCTATACCTTTCTTTAAAAAGTAAAAAAAGTTTTTTCCTATACTGATAATCAGTAACGCAATCTTTAAAATATTTTTCAGCAAATTTTTTTCCCTTACCAAAAAAGTAATTGACATTGTCTGATTGGTCTCCGACAATCATCTGTTCGTAAAAATTATACATTGCCTCTTCTTTAGTTAAGTTACATAACTCCTTCGTGTGGTACCTATAAACTAATGCGGGAAATTGAAGATAGTCTTTATCTATACTAACTATCATTACTTGATCTCTTCCCCAAACTTCACTCAGCTTATTCCAATAGATAGCAACTAAATCATCTGTCTCCATTCCTACTGCACAATGCGAATCGTAAGTGTCTCTAACGTAATTGTGAATTTCCTGTAAGAGAGGAGGCTTTTTTTGAGTAACTCTATTTGCCTTATATTTTTTAGTTATAAGTTTCCTAAAGTTTGCCCTTCCATCATTAAAGACTAGGACTTGAGTTACATTAAATTGATCGGTTAAGTCGTTAATAATACTTTGAAAAACCTCATCAAACTTATAAGTAACATCTTCAATCTTCTCAAAAAACATTCCCTCCTCTCCCTTCGCAGAATAGCAACTTGCAAAAATTAAACTATCTGCATCTACTAATAAAATCACTTTATAGGAATTTGTAAAAAAGGTCCATTAAAATTCATTACGTATTCTTCATCAATATCAAAGCCTTCTTTTGTCTCAGCATTAAAAAAGGTTAATCTCTCCTTAATAAGTTCTATAAAAAACATATGCTGATAAGGTGTCGTGTTAATGTAGAAATCAACTACATCTTGATAGTCATTTTTTAAAGTAGCCTCTTTTGCGGGGTTAACTTTTCCTTCTTTTATCTTTGGTTCAAATTTTTTGTTTTTCATTATATCTGTTTTTAAGTTGTAAATAATCAAGCCAATAGTCAAACCAATTAAATTCTGATGACTTCCTAGCTTTTATATATTTCTTATAGGCTGCTTTTACTTCCCATTCTTGAATATCTTTTTCGATAATCCATTCGTATAACATCGTTCAATAATTTAGTTGGATAACATTCTTGACAAACTACAAAATCGGGCAATGACTCTAGATCCTCCGAAGAAGATGCGTGATTCCCGCATTTAGGACACTCGATAACATATAACCCGCTATCGATTTTTTTTCTTTCTCTAAGTAATTTAGATCCGCTCATACAAATAAATTATACTTGTCTAAACTCTCAGAAAACTCTCTGACTTCCTTGTCGTGCTTTGCAACTAAGCCTACACAAAACTCCTTAACCTCATCTACGTTTTGAATACTCAAATTATTGTTAGATGAAAATTCAGCGGAAACTCCCGAATTAAAGGAGTAACGAATAATGGTATTTAATACATCTTCTGTAATGGTGTAACTTTTCATATCTGCTTTTTTTAAATTTCTGTTAAATCTGATTCGTGGAAAGACTCTGTATATCTTCCTATTCTTACAATAACGAAAGAACCGACAATCTCTTCAACTGTTCCTTTTTTTCCTCCGTAACTATTAGAGATTTTAACTCTAGATCCTATACTTAACTTTTCCATATCTGCTTTATTTAAGTTTGTTTGATATTGTAAATATAAACAAAAAACTTTATAAAAAGCTATTTATGCAAAATTATTTTGATTGCGTGTGATTCTTGTAGCAAATAGACATCCTTAAGAATTTTATTTTTATTCCACATAGTAGTCGATGGACAATACCTTTGAACGATAGGAGGCATTTTTAGGTTGTCTAGTCTATATAAATACTGACCTTTAAGATCACTAACGTAATAGAACTTTTTTCCGACTAAATCCATTAAAGCATCGTATTTCTTTTTCTCTAATAGCTTAGTTGTCCAATAGTCTTTTCTAAATTTCATCTCCATCCAACATCTATATCCCTTCGGAGTACTACCAAAAGCATCGTAGATATCATTGTGATTAGGTGAAGGTTTTAAACTCCACCCTTTTAGATTAAGACACAAGATCTTATTTATCTCTAGTTGTTTTAACTCGTTAAGTTGACTTAACATATAGCCTGTTAAGATCCTCAATCATAATGTTAATCCTTTTAGGAGAACACTTACAAGGAAGTTCTAATTTGTGATTAAAGCATTTAGCGTGAAGGTCGCAAACAAGTAGATACTCTTCGTGAGTAATAGTGTTCCCGTTGCCTTCTCTAAACTTCTTCCATTCTTTTAAATCTTTTTTTACCATCTCCTTATACCGCTTATATTGTTTAGTTTTTTTCTCCTTTCATCACAACCGCAATCTACTCCTGTCTTTCTACTCAAGAAATCAACAACCGCCTTAATGCCTGTATACTTAGTGATGTAAAAAATTAAATCTCCTAGTTTCATAGTATTTTTTTTAGTTTTTCTTTAACTCTTTTAAAGGTATTGTAAAGAGAGTAATAAGGTATCTTAGTCTTTCTTGCTAAGTCGGCAATACTACTCCCATCATCAATGATTTCGTAAACCTTCTTATCGTACCAAAATAGTTGTTCTATCTCTACGTTAACCTTTTCTAAGGCTTTATAGTAATCAGTATCATCATCGATATTTACTTCCTCTTTAACGGTTTCTATATTGACAATATAAACCTTATTCTCTTTGCGTTTTAGATCCAAAAAGAGATTTCGAAGAACTCTAAAAACATAGGAGTAATTAAAATCATTATCACCATATTTGATGTCTAATCCTTCACTTAGTTTTCTTTGAATCTTGATATACATTTCTTGTACTATATCTTCAGCGGTTTCTTTATTGCAACCAAAAGATTTAACGATCTTAACCCAAGTCTTGTGATCATCCGCTATCTGATTTAAAATTTTTAAGTAGGTCATATTCTTCTCCAATTACTTCGGGAAGTCCTATCTTGTTGATCTTGAACGAAAACTTTTCGAAAGGAAACCCTCTGCTCCTCTTACAAGATACATTAACCCGTTCTTTGTGAACTGTGTTTAATTCTAGTTCAATTTGAGTTTCGCATTTCTTTTCTAAGAAAGATCCGAGATGCCCCGTAGGTTTAGAAGATCCGAAGTTAGAATGAATAACCGTTACAATGTGACACTTATACTTAGCAGTCCATTTCATTAGGTACTGCACGCATTGATTGCTTTGCTCCAAATCATTAACATCAGAAACAAGATCAGCTATTCCATCAATAATCACTAAACCAACATCTTTAATCTGATCTAACGATTGCTCAATAACTTGTATCTTCTCAAAATAACTTAACTCCCTTAAAGCAAATGTATAATATTTTTCGGTAACTGATGACATATCTACCGCTCTTCGGAAAACCCTAGAGGAATGAAAGTCACTTTGTTCTGTATCAAAATGAATTAAACTTCGATCTTGCCTATTTCCTCTTATCTCTCCGCTGAAATGATTTTCCCCTAAGTAGGCTGCCGAAAGCAAACTAATAAAGAATGTCTTTTTAGACTTTGGAGGTGCTTGAACAAAACTAAAATTGCCATAAGTACCTATTGGAATCTTAACAACCTCATTACCTCTCTTAGTATTTAATACCGTATTACCTAAAGAGATTGCAATTGGTGGATACTTGATAATGTCTAGCGGGTTTATTTGACATTTCTTGAGCAATGCCTTTCTCTGTTCTATTGAAAGTTTCTTCATATAACTGTGGTTAAAAAAAAAGGGGGAACTTAATCCCCCTGTAAGATAATCAATTATTTAAAATGGCAAATCGTTTGCTTCTGAGGGCATAGACTCCTCTTTAACTGCCGTTTTAATACTGCCATCTGTCCAATAGATCTTTCCGTTACCAATATACTCCTTGGCTTTCTTTGCGGATCTCTCTTCTTCTGATTGCGGGATTATTGCAGCAACGTTATTGCCAAATTTTGACTCATCATTTATTGAAATATTGATTAAACAATAAACCGCTCCATCCTTTCCTTTATAGAAATTTTCTTGGGGTAGTTTATCTACTCTTAAGTTTATGCTTCCTAAACTGCTCATACTAATTGCTCTTTTAAAGTTTGTTCGATGTCATCTGTTAAGATGAATTTCTCCTTGACATCATTAAGAGAATATCCATTTTTAATTGCTTTTACAACCTTATCATATCTAGGTGTGTTTTTTAGAAGTTGTACCTTCTTACCTTCGTGATCATTTGTTGCATCAGCATCTTGTGTATCATCAATTAAAAAGAGATTGCCTAAAGCATATTTCTTTCCGTAAGATGATGCACTGCCGAACCTTTGAGGCATTTGCATACCTTTTTGATCCGTGTCTACTCCTACTATTGCAGTTGCTTTTATCCTTTGAACTCCATCAGATATAATAGCGGTAGCTTTAATAATGTAGTTATTAAGATACTTTTCTTTTATCTTAACACTTACATCGTATTCTAGTAGAAATGGTTTTACTGCTTCAAGTATATCCTCCGCTGAGCGAAAGTAATACTTACCAAATGAGTTAAATCTACTCTTCTTCGATTTAAACTTAGTTTGGATTTGTGCTAATTTGTGGTTAAGTGATATTTCCAATTTTTGATTTTTAAAATTTAACCGTTTCGGGATTTTCCCTAGATTGCAATAACGCTTGTAGCATCGCAATCTTATTTTCCAACTTGTGTATTACTAATTGAAATTCTTGCAGTTCCAACTTATGCTGAAACTTGATTTCTTCTATTGATAGGATAGACTGTTCCATCGTTTTTTTTACAAATGTAAACAAAAAACTTCAGAATTAAAACAACTCTAATCCCAACCCATTAATGATCTCTTTTCTTCTTCGGGCATTTCCTCTATATCTCTCCTAGTTAGGTTAGGATAATTAGCAAGTAAAGTCTCTTCAACTTGATCTTGTACATTAGTATAAATGTCTTCAAGATCTTTTTTTACATCTCCGAAAATAAAATCTAGTGAATTTTCCATTTTTATTTGATTAAATACCATTCTTTATAAAACCCTTTATAAACCTTTCTTTGACCAATAACCTTATATAAGATTCCTGTTCCTCCGCTTGTAATTACATAACAACCGCCTTTATAAACACCCTCCTTAAAAGTGATGGGTTTAAATCCTTTCTTCATCCCTATCATTGGGATTCTTAATTTTTGTCGTACTTTCATTTCTGTTCTGTTAAGTAAAGGGGGTGGTTAACCCCCTATTTATTTATACGCTATACACTTTGCTTTCCGCAGTTTTACGAAAGCTAATTTTTGGTTGCTTTAGTAAACCAAGAGAATGATCGTATTGATGACCTAACCCTAAATGTATTCTAAGAGTTTTACCATCGTAGCAACTAGTGCCTGTGTGAAATTCAGTTTTTGAATTCCAACTAGGATTACAATGAAACTCTTCTACGCTAAAATAATCAGAGACGGTAAATTCTATTTTTTTATCACCTCTTTCTTTTTTATAAGTTTCTAACTTGTTTATTAAATCTGAAATTTTCATCTTGTTTTTGTTTAGGTTAAATTAATAATAGAGTGAAGATATAAAGTTTTTATTTAATAAAAAAGTGTTTAGACAAAAAAACACAAAAAAAAAGGAGAAAAAATTAATTTTCCCCTTCCGAACAGATATTGAGTAGTAGCTCTAACTACTCAAAGAAATATACCACCACAGTTTATTTACGAAACAAAGATACTAATTATAATTCATTTACCAAATCTTTATAAGTAGTAATAAGATCCTCAAGTTCATTTGTGGACAACTTGACTAAGAAATTACCTTTTAAAGCTAACTCATTTGCAGTACCCTCTCCGTAAATTTCATCAAGTCTTTTCCCAAAGATGTATTGTTCTCCTTGACTAAATATATTACACTTAGCACATTGAACTTGGCAATTAAGTTTATCCCACCTTGTTGAGTATTTTCTTCGACTTTGAAAGTGACCGCATTGAAGATTCTTCCAATGATCTAGTTTACCACAAGTCAAGCACTCAGCTATATCATCTTTAGCGTATCTTCTTCTAATATATATAGAAAATATATTATCTAATTTCTTTACTATTTTACTTCTTTTTACCATTTAGCTTAATTAGCTATATAATATATACCCCCCTTGAGGGGGGTTATTAATTAGCTAATATATAGTGAAAATATTTTCTTTTTTCAAAGAACATTTATCTGATCCAAGCAACTTCCATCTTTTATAGGTTTTGCAAGTTTGGTCTTTACGACAAGGCAAAGGTAACAAAAAAATTATTTAATGGTTTCTTGAACCTCTTCCAAACTAATTTTACCTGTGACAAAGGCATAAACGGCTGCTGCTGCTACTAACAATCTAACCATTTGCTTAATGAACCTTGGAGCAAAGAATCGACCTACTCCGCCTTCTTTTGACTTAATGTTCTCAACTAATTCACCCCCTATTGGGACTACTGTTTCTACGACTTTTAAAAATACTTTTAACATAATTTCTATTTTTTATATACTCGGTTTTCTAAATCTTTAATTCTTTCCTCATTCTTTTCCATTTCTTTAATGAGGTATTCTAATTTTTGGTTAACTACCCTTGTATCATCTTGTCTTATTATTTGTTTAGGCAAAGTCTTAGCGATTTCTATTTCACCTTGCAACATAAAATAAGAAGATGCAATTGAAAAAATCATTCCACCCGCTAACAATAATGTTTTAAAATCAACTTGGAAATCAGGTTTTTGATCTCCATCCACATCTACATTCAACTTAGTCATTTTTTATCTTTAAAACTTTTGTAACAAATTGCAATTGCTTGTTCCTTCTTTGCTTCCTTCATCATTTCGGGAATACATCGCAACATAAAATCTTTCTGCTTCTCTTTGGGTTTAGGCTTTGGTATAGGCATTTTAAGGGGTCTTTAAGGAATTATTTTTTAAATATAGTATAAGATATCGTTTTTAAAAGAAAGTCTCTTAAAACGTGTAATATCGCTTTGATGTTCCTCTCCTTACCATTTTTAATCTTTGCTTTCTATTTTTTTCCTCATTAATATAAGAGACGTGAATCCAATCGGGATTCTTATCGTCACCCGCTTCCCAAATTAATTGATCGTAAGAAAGGTGTTCAGAGATGTAATTAAATAAATCAGAGTTTGTCTTTTCTCCTAAAGAATCAAGATCTAACGCTTGTCCTTTTGAGTGCTGACTAGACTGCGCACCACCAATAGCTTTATTTAGATCGTAACTTCTATACATTGAGTTAATCCTAATTGGATGATCACACCAATCCCTTAAAGGTTGGAAAACCTTATCAGCAATAAGCATCATATTAACCAAATGATCTTCGGTTGGATCATTCTTAATTCCTAACTTTTTAGCAGTATCAGAATGAGTAGCCTCTTTATAACTTAGATTTTCACTAATCTTTGTTATCTTCTTTGATTTCTTCGTACTCTCCTGTTTTGAGGTCGATGTTAATTTTGCCATAATTTTCTTCTATTGATTCAAAAGTAATTTCTTGATGATCTAAAACATCATCTAATAAATGTAGCAACTTGTGCTTCCTTGATTCTAAAACACCCAAATCGTGAGCGATAGAATTTTTTTGATTTTCTTGCTTAGTTAACGTTTCTAATTCTTGATCTGTAATTTTCATAGTTTTTTTCTTCAAAGATAATTAATCTTCAGAAACTAATGTTAAATTCAAATCTTCTGCTACTATATCGTAAACGTAATCATCATCAGCACCCCAAGCAGTATATTGCTCACCACTAATTCCGAGGTTACCATTTGATACTTGATGTCCCTCTTCAGTTAGCAACTGCCAATAAAAAGAGGCTGCTTGTCCTAAAGTTACACTAGTACCTTGTACTTGTAACTGTGTGGCAGTTTTGGTTGTTCCATTCTGCCATATATCTATTGGTTCTATTTTTTTCATAATTTACTCTTGTTTTAATAATGTGGGTAACCCTTACCCTTCTAGTGTTTCAATTCTACTTTTTAAATCTTCTA
>Ga0209602_1000767_pt1 | contig 30259 bp, 31 predicted proteins | sample COGITO_mtgs_1205_3_FD_184810 | JGI IMG/M metagenome (GOLD analysis project Ga0209602, IMG submission 184810) | Pelagic marine microbial communities from North Sea - COGITO_mtgs_120524 (SPAdes) (version 2) | ecosystem: Environmental > Aquatic > Marine > Epipelagic ...
AAATATATTAACGACGAACGAATCGAACCCGTAGCCAGTGAGTTAATTACTTGGGACGAAGAGATCAAGGTTGCTGGCTCAGTGGACTTCGTTGGCAAGCTAACTGATGGTAAGTATTTCATGGCTGACTACAAGTGTCGTGACTGCAAGGGTCGCGGTGGTAAATTCTACGAAAAGAAGGACTGCACTCAGCTAGCTATCGAGAGTTGGATGCTAGCTAGGATGTGGGACTTAGAGTATCTACCTACGATCATGAGCGTGTGCGTTGACATTAGATCCAAGAAGCATTACCACAAGGAGTGGACTTGGAAGCAAATGCAGAAGGGCATTGAACGCTTCAAGCTAACCTCCGAGTTATATTGGATGGACTTCATGAATGTCTAGTGAAAGCCTATCTAATAAAGTATAGGGAGTTCGGTAAGGACTTTGTTCACGGGACTTGGAAGATAGCTAACTCGGAGGCGAACGCCATCAAGTTTGCTTTTGGCAAAGCCAGAAAAGGCAAAGAAACTACTATGGCGACTAAGCGTAACCTAATCATAACAATAACCGATATAGAAAAACATGAAGTATCTAAAGCATTCCCAATTAGCCCAATACCGAAACGAGAATCTACCAAAGGAGTGTCCAGTGATGAAGACTGGATGCTTTAATCCCTGTGTGGATCACAATCATGTGAGTGGTATGGTTCGCGGAGTTATATCAATGGAGGGCAACACCTTCTTGGGTCGTGTTGAGAATAGCTTTAGACGTTTCGGCACAAGCTCCGAATTGAGCTTATCGGAAGTGCTAAGAAACATTGCGGATTACTTGGATCAAGGTGATACAGATTACCTTCATCCAGTGGGATTAAAGCAATTAGCGTCTAGGTTTAATCGCTTAGTTCTTGAGGATCAGGTGTTTGCATTAAAAATGCTAAAAGCGAAAAAAAGTGAAATAAAAGCTTGCACTAACTCAAAACAGAGAACATCTTTATATCGTAAACTTATTACTAATGGAAAATAAAAACATACTATCAGAAATCCAAACGGAGTTAAAAGCTCCCAAGGGACAACGCAATAACTTTGGCAACTACGCATACCGCAGTGCCGAAGATATTTTAGAGGCTGTAAAGCCCTTACTTAAAAAGCACAATTGTGCGTTAATTCTTAGCGATGATGTCGTAAGCATTGAGGGTCGTGTATATGTAAAATCGATTGCAATGTTATTGAGCGACGGCACAAGAATCGCTGACTCCGTGGGGTTTGCTCGTGAAGCAGAAACAAAAAAAGGTATGGACGAAAGCCAAATTACTGGTAGCTCCTCATCCTATGCTCGAAAATACGCTCTCAATGGACTGCTTTGTATCGACGACTGTAAAGACGCGGATGCTACAAACAAGCACGGAAAAGACTCTCAAGCTACCAGCAAGGCAGCTACAAACAACAACCTAATATAGGGAACTAGAAAAATGGAAAAATACGATAACACAAATCGCGGAGCTATGTTTAAAAACGACCGCAAGAAAACTGAAACCCATCCAGACTTGGGTGGCACAATCGATGTGGGCGGCACTGAATATTACATCAACGCTTGGAAGAAGGAATCCAAGGCGGGTGCTCCGTTCTATTCGCTTTCAGTTAAGCTAAAGGAGCCCAAGGAGGCTGTAGCTAGCGAATCACCCTTTGAATAATCTGCTAGGGGTAGTAGAGGCGTAGTAACTAAGGGGCGGGGTTTTGGTATTCCCCGCCCCTTTTTACAACAACAATTAAATATAAAGAATAATGATTTCATCAGATATATCTACATTACCATCAAGTGGTAAAATGACAAACTTTAATACAGGTGCAGTTAGGGACGCAATGATGGGCAAAGGACTTCCATCCCTAATCCCAACGTGTGCTCTTAAATCCCTAGCTAAACGCTTTGAGGACGGAGCTATTAAATACGGCAGGGATAACTGGCAGAAGGGCATTCCGCTCTCACGATACTGTGATGCCGCAAACCGACACCTATGGGCATTGTGTGATCAAAAGACAGACGAGGATCACTTCGGTGCTGTTCTTTGGAACATCGCTTGCTGGCAGGAAACAAAAAGAAGGATTGACTTGGGACTATTACCAGAGGAACTTAACGACATTTAATATGAAGGATTACATTGATAACTACAGGGAAGCATACGACAGAGAGTTCTCGGAGGACGGTGATAAGGATATCCGCAAGAACTTCTGGAAGATGGCACGCAGGGATATCATACGTGCAAAACGCACTGGGTTAATACAGGAGATCTGTGTTGAGGATTACATACAATCCAACTACAGACCATACTCAAAAATATCAGAAAAAACTCGCAACATAATTGAAAAGAGTATTGATATTCCAGCGGCACTACTATCAGATCATTTAAGGGTATCCATTTCAGCAATCAGACAAATAAGGAATAAATATAAAAACAAATAGTTATAAAACTAAACCCCAATAAAATACCATGAACGAACTAAACGCAATCGAGGCAGAGGAATCCGTATTAGCAAGCTGCATATCAGAATCAGATGGATCATTATATGATGAGCTATCGGATATTATAACCAAGGATGACTTCTCTAGTGGGAAGAACTCGGCTATATTCAGTAGCATTGGCAGAGTTATTAACAATAATGATGAAGTAAATGAGGTAAACGTAGCTAACCAGCTTCGCAGTAATAATATGCTGGATGATGTGGGTGGTGTTATTCGTATTATGACACTAATGGACTCCCCGTGTACTCCGCTGGCTGGGCGTGCTGCTGCAAAAATTGTTCTAGGTAAGAGCAGGGCTAGGCAATTATCTAGGCACTATAGAATGCAGTTGGAATCCTTGAATGAAAACGTGGACTCCACTGACGTAGCTTCAAAGACTGAGGCAGAAATTCGTAAAATTATGGATTCAAGTAAAGAATCCGACAACACATTGTCCACTGCGGCTTGCGATCTAAAGAAGAGGCTGCATAGCATTAGTGACGGGACTTACGTATCAAAGAAAATATCCACTGGTATACCGCACTTGGATGACAAGCTTGATGAGGGTGGCATTGCACAGGGCGAAGTGTGTGTTATAGCCGCACCAACTTCATGTGGAAAATCCCAGTTGGCTTTGAACTTTGTTCTTAGGAACTCTATATCGAGCAACATACCATCAGCTATCTTTAGTTTTGAGATGCCAGCAGAGCAATTAACCAAGAGGATGACTCAAACCTGCTCCGCCGTTAATCTAAAGAAATATGTAGATAAGACTATTACTCCTCACGAATCCACCCTAGTGGACAACGCTATTGATAAGATTGGTGAGGCTCCAATTTACACTGTTCACCATGTCCGTGGTATCGACGATCTTCGCTCGAAGGCTAGGTCACTCAAAAGAAAGCACGACATAAAAATTATCGTGGTGGATTACTTGCAACTAATACCATTTAACCCAAAGATGAGTAAGCATGAGGGCATCTCACAGGCATCACACGGCATTAAGCAGATGGCAATGGAGTTGGACGTAGCCGTAATTCTCTTAGCTCAGATTAACAGGACTGGTGCTATGCGGGATTCTGGGCTAGTTCTTTACGACCTAAAGGACTCTGGGGATATTGAGAATGACGCGGACATAGCTCTACTGATGTGGCCGAAGGGTGGTGACATTGACACTTGTAGAACCATTGATCCAAATGGAGTTAGCTACCTAGAGATGGACTACAACGTAGCCAAGAACCGAGAGGGCGAGCGTGATCTAAAGGGACGCTTCAAGTTTATCAATCACATCGGACGCTTTCAGTAGCGATTACTATGGACATTCCTATGAATAATTCTTTACAACCGCAACTACCACACGATTACTTACTTCACCTTCTTTGAACTTATCAACTCCTCCATCAGTGAGCAACAGCATCCCGTTGGATGCCTTTGTCTCCTTATAAAAAATATGATCCCCAACATTTGCGTAAAGCGTTTTAACTTTTGCGACGGAGTGCGTTAGCCCGTGATCGCATAAAATTTTTACTGCTGGATCGGCTAATGAAATTGATGGAATTAGGGTAGATAGGACGAGTAATAGTATTTTCATCCCTCTATATTAAACCAACAGAGGAACAAAAGATATAGAGTGAATCACGTATAAATCACAACTAAAACACCTATGGTAACAACAACAAGAGAACTAAGCGATATACTTCTTGCAATAAAGGAGGACTTCGCCTACATTAAGAATGAAAACCTTCGACTACAGGAGGAGAACAACCAACTAAAACAGGCAATAGCCGCACTAAATAAAGAACCAACAAACTCACTATGACCGATAAAAAACCAGTTCAAATATTTAAGCCAGACACAGAATCCGTTCTAGTTCGTGGACTCAATGCAATGACTAGATCCTGCGATGTTTTAAGTAAGCAAAACGAGGAACTAAATAAGGACATTGAGGGGCTCAAGAAGAAGATAGCTAGACTACAGGAGCGTGTTCTAGTTGATAGCATAGAGAAGGAATAGCTTGACAAAATCCATGGAATATAAACAATCCATGTTATAATTTAACAATGCCTAGAAACTATAGAAAAGAATACGACAACTACCAAGGTAAGCCCGAACAGCGAAAGCGTAACGATGCCCGAAAGAAGTCCAGACGGAAGATGGTGAAAGCTGTCGGAAAGAGGAAGCTACAAGGAAAGGATATCGATCACAAAGACCGCAACCCCCGCAACACCTCACGTGGAAATCTCCGCATTCAATCAAAAGCAGTAAACCGTTCTAGGAATAAATAGTTTATCGGTAAGCCAAGCGAGCAATCTTTGGCAGGGTGGGTTTTCGTTCTCTCCCTCCTTTATTAAATCCGATGAGAAAACACAACCTCCTCACTTAGCTAATACTGGGTGAGGAGGCCAACTTTAAATGGACTGGACTAAAGACAAAAGCTGGAAGCGAGGACAGGATACCGAACACGGTAGATTCCTAGATGTCTTCAGCTTGATAGATCCAGAACCCAGAGCTGCTACAAGGGAAGAGCAGTTCAAGCACATCGACTTCCATACCTGCATAGGTACAATTGACGTTAAGGCCATGAAGCGAATGTCAAGGGGCGGGAGCCTACAGGAGGAGTTCATGTGGGTTGAGTTCAGAAACACAAGTGGTCATGATGGATGGCTGTTTGGCGAGCAGGACTGGTTGGCATTTGAAATGTCCAAGGGTTTTACCCTCGTAAAAACAAAGCACTTATTAGAGCTAGCTAATGAGCTGTGCGATACAGATAACTTCGTAAGAACAGCGAAGGAAGCTATCTATAAGGTGTACCAGCGTAAGCATACTGATGACGTAATCTCAATGATTCGATTTAGTGACCTAAGCAGTATACCCCATATGTTTATCGGCGATCAAGGGGTGACTCACGTTCAGAAAGCGGACGAGGAGCATCTGGATAATTCGGTTTTTCTCTAAGACGAGATAATCTTTCCTCGGTCTCAACGCCGCGACCCTCTGCCCAGTAGTATAGCTTGCCAACGAATGGCACGTACTTAACGCTACGCATATCTTGGATCCTCTCCATCTCTTGTGCATCCTTGAACACATCACTCATCATCCCGAACTGGGGTGGTGCAATTGTTTTCAGTGCAGCCGTACCAAGACCCTCTTTTCTAACTTGAACAGTTGTGTACTTGGTAATGCCAAAGATCCTCAGGAGTGTATTCCACATGAAGTCGTCCTCATCGATCTCTCGGTTGAATATAATCGACTTAAGAACATCTGAGCTACCATTAGCTAGGGTAGAAAAGGCTAAGATTTTCATCATATCAGTGGATGCCTCTCCAATCATCTTTGGATTTTTGGTGGCAATGCCCTGCATTAGCTTTGTCCATACTCGCTCACGAACAAAGTTAAACTGCTTAATGGTATAGGACTTTAGGCTATACATAATGCGAAGGTTTGGATTTCCCGCATAGGCTTCTGGCATCTCGGTAAGAGATATGGGTGCTACATCAGCAAGATTATTGTATATAGCCTCGATAACGTACTCACTCTTTACACCATTTTTTAGGTCAGCTATTGTCTTGTATGCATCATTTCCCTGTACCCTCTTAAGCCTAGCTAGGGTTTTCTTGTAGCTATTGGTGTTCTGTCCAGCCTTAGCACCCTTGGTTAGAACTTTGTGCGTGGCATTAATGTTTGTGTTCTTAGCAAGGCGATCCATTGCCGTTAAACCCGTCCATTTAAAGACATTATTCACGCTGTTGGAGAACATACCAGCACCCTGCTTGCTATCAATCTCAACCATATCCTTAGCTATGCCCAAGTCCTCAACCGTAAGATCCTTGCGTCCCAGTGCGGCTTCCACCGTGGGTATTAAGCCATTCTGAACCATCGTAAAGTAAAAGTCACCCAACTGAGTGAGAGTTGAGCCCACATTTCCCATTGTTGCTATGTAGCCCATGTTCTTGGCTCCCTTAACAAATCCATACTGAGCACCGTGGCTTCCGAATCGTGCAGCTACAGCACCCCGAATAAGATTAATCTGATCGTCTCGCAACCTTCCCTCGCTGGCCATCTTGTCCATAACCTCACCTAACCTACCAGCCACTGGATCAGCACCCTGTGTCTTGCCAGACGCAGAGTCCCCAATGAGCTTCTTTGTCTCAATGGCATTAACCATCTTATCTATGTAGTTATCTAATGCTACTTCTGGATCAGCGTAGTATTTCATTTGGGGCTCCTGAATAAAGTCCGTAATCCGCTCCTTCATGTTACTTGGAGCACTCAAGCCACTGCGATACATATTGGATCTAGCTAGCTTCTCAAACATCATTTGACGCTCAATGTCCGATAGGGTTTGCCCCGTTGTCTTCTCGTAGCGTCGAATCTCTTGGTCAACTATACCAGTCTTCTGCCCATACGAGGATTTGAGGCCATCTAAATCCGAAACATACCTTGGGAAGTAATTCTCAATGAAGCTAGCATCCATACCTAGATCCTCATACTCACCCTTGATTCGATCAAGTACACTGCGAACGCCCTTGTAGTCCTCAGTCATGCCATATTTCTCTAGGATGCTCATGCCATCATTGGACAGCCCGCGTGCCATCTCCTCGTCACTTGCTGTTCTGGGTTTCTGGCGGCGAATGTTATTATCCTTTAAGCTATACTCACCATTGTTCCCAGTGGCTGACTTGACCCCATTTTTGTCCCAGATTGCTATAGTGCTTAGGCCATCTGCCTTGGTCTCCATCAGCATTGCACCATCAAACCCAAGGTCACTAAGTGCCTTTGTGGTTATCGCGTTCTCGATGAACCTAAACTCACCAGAAGCTATTTCCTCTTGGGTATAGCCGTAGTCACCTTCCCACTCTTTGTTCTTACGAAGCTTAGCCATTAGCTTACTTACGTGATCTGGGTTTGTTGGATCCCAAACATTCTTAGCATTTAGATACACGGGCATTATGCTCAATGCAAAGTTTCTTTCAAATGTTTGGGGAAGGACTCCAGTCTTTTCTTTTACGTAGCCATCCTCCCTTGTTAATCTGGATAGATTGTCGTCAAACTCTCCGTAATCCACCTTCTTATCTTGCTGACTAAATTCCTCGTAGTATTTTTGCAGTCTATCGTCCGCATCCTTACCGTCTCTGTAGCCAGTTTTATGAGCGGCCATCTGCTCGGCTAGCTGTGGGTTCGTTGCAAAGTACAGCCAGTTTGGTGTAGACGAATCTTGGTCTAAATTTTTCTTGGAAGTAAACTCATCGAACTCTCCCTTCGTGCCGTGGTACAATACCATGGGCTCACCGTCATCATGGATAAATTGACCCTTGCCCATCCACTTTCTAAAATTAACTGATGCAGTTGATCTATCTAGCTGCTTCTTGCGTGCTGCCTTAGCTCCAGATTTAATTTGCTCTGCTGTAGCTGGCTTGGGTTTAGTTAGCTTAACTGGCTTATCCCTAGCTATTGCATCGGCTATCTGCTGTGGTGTAGTTTCCTTTAAGTCCTTACCATTGTAAGTTGCGTAGGTTGCTTGAGCCCCAACAACCTTAGCCCCAAGCTGCCCCTCTGAGATTGGACCCTTTGAAGTTTGGTTCTTGGGGTTTTCATATAACTCAGCCATGTAATCGTTTGACAGAACATCAATTGCATTGACCACCCTGTCTGGGGTTCCAAGAAACTTCCCCCCAACACCAACATTGTACGTGCTGTGCATCTTGTCGTTTATCCCAGTTTCTCCATTTGGAGCAAATACAGCATATATATCACGAACACCGAATCCATTTTCTGCCAGATGGCCATCTCGCACTTCATCTGCGAACGGAAATATTTTATTCATTTCACTCCACAGCTTTTCATCTGTTGCCCCTTGACCTTTCTTTGCGAGCATTCTATTGCTCAATGCTACATTAAATTCCTTTCTGGCTGGAGATCCCCTGAGACTATCTTTTGAATCAAATTTACTCTGTATTTTACCCAATGAGTTAGCTAGGGTAATGTCCGCAGTGTTTTTACTGCGTGATAGATTTTCTATAAATCTATCAACGGAACCCTGAGATGCCTCGACGTTATCATAGACAATATTAAACATCTCCTCATTAAAAAGATGCTGTGTTTCTGGATCACCAGAAACCATAAAAACTAAATCCGCTTTTGCTACCTGATTCGCCACTGACTCTGATCCAGTTGCCCAAGCAAATTTATCCCTACCCTTTACTTTGCTTTTTGCAAATCCAAGACCAGCATCCAATTCATATTTTTTACCAGTTACCTTACTTACATATGTGCCTATTCCAAGTTGATCCGATTGCCAAAGCACAACTTTTTTATTATTCGCAACAGCATCATTCAATAAACTGACTACATCCAGAGAATCACCTGAGTTTATGTTTGAATTTTTTCTTGGTTTTTTATTAAAACTTACCTTGGGAGCCATCGTTAAATCATTTAGCACAAACTTAGTTGCCCTAATTGGCTCACTTATAATGCTCCCTCCATTATTTTCATTTTGTATTACAGCACCAACCCGACCAGTAAGTGCCTCTGGCTTTCCAGCGAACCTAGCAAATGCATTTAACTGCTCAATGACCTCGGTGTCCGTGGCCGCTTCCTTAAATACGCCAGACACACCCAGCTTCTGCATCACTTGGTTTATCCAGACCTTAACACGTGTCCTTGTATTTATGTCCAGCGTCTCGTACTGGCTAGCTAGCTCGCCAACTGTTTGTGCTAGGAACTCTTCGTTCTGTACATTGGAGTCATACTGAGAAACAAATCCCTTTAGCTGCTCGTTGATAGATGATCCAGATACAGTAGCACGGATAACACTATCAAACATATTGCGAGTCATGCTCTGCAATTCTACATCGGTCTTTACGGCTTGCCCTAGGGCGGCGTGAAAGTATTCGTGTGCAACGGTTGTTGTATCCGCTTCAGCGGCACTAATAGCTATTGTATTGGTGCTTGGATCGTAATAAGAGTTACCAGACTCAACAACTTGAATCCTAGTCTTTAGACCAGAGGACTCAAGTGCCTTGCGTGCCAACCCGATCTGCTCATTGATGGTTTGTGCATTTTCATTGGTAGTGTCCAGTAATTGCTCACTAGCGGATCGCATGACCTCTGGCTGAAGCTGTGCCTTCTGTTCTAGGTCTTTTTGAACACTATTGGGTAGGGGTGCAGCTAGTTCATTGGCATTAGCTAGTGCCTGTGAAAGTATTTTGTAATCCTCTGGGCTCTTCTTCTTGAGCTCAAGCATTCTCTTGCTGAAGGGAGCTGTTGCATCCTTGAACTCCTTTAGCTTTATTCCAGTATTCATTTCGTACTTACGAAACTCACGAACAACTTCCTTGCCAGCTCGACCCAGCCTCTGGCTAATGGGTGTGAGTGTCTTGGATATAAAGTTAGACATACTCTTGGGATCAGTGATCTGTGCTTCCCGATACCCATCGGCCTCTGGTACACTATCATTCTCCATTGCAATTGCCGCAAACTTGCTACCGATGTCCTCATCTATAACATCCTTTGCGTTGATACTTCCGTCCTTAACGCCCGCTTGCAGTCTGTCCGCTTGGGTAACAGCTCGCTCTACTGTATCAATACCAGCATTTACACCACCACCAACTAGGAAACCAATCAATGCGGACTCGGCCATTCCCTGCGTGATGGGACGCTCTGGATCATACTTACCAACGTAGCTAGCTATGCTATTAATGATACCCGACTGAGCAACTTCCGTAGCTGCTTCACCAGCACCCGCCATAGCATACTGAGAAATGCGTTGCATCACCTGACCCGCAGGTATAGCCCCACCCTTAAATGCACCGAGGATAACTCCAGCACCAAGCTTTTCTGCCATTGCAATGGGGATAGCACCAATAGCACCAACCTTATTGCTTTCAGACATCTGCTCGTCTGTGGCTGTTTCTGAGGTAACGCCCTGCGTTCCCAAGTAATCATCGCGAACCTGTTGCCCAGCGGATGCTAAGAAGAAACCATTAGCACCAACCTTGGCTAGCAATGATGGTTTTCTGGCTAAAAGTGCAGCACCCAAGTAGGGGATTGTACTGCCCAATCCAGACGCAACCTTATAGGCAAAGTCACTCTTCACGGAATCTGGTGCATCACCCATGATCGCATCATTTATATCCGTGCGAGTTTCAGAAATACTCCTAGCTAGATCATAATCCCCAGTGAACTCGCCGATAGCCGAAGCCAGTCCCTCCGCTGCACCCGCAGTGATGTCCACGGCTGTAGCTGGCACTGCACGAAGGTAGTCACCAATTGTAGAAAATGCGTTGTTAGCAGATGGAGTCCTACTCTTGGACTGCATGGAAATAAACTCCTCATCCGAGACTAACTCAGCTCCAACGTTCCCAGTGGATCCATCCGAGGATAGTTTTGAGGGAGCCTGCTTTCTCTTATTTTTTAGTTCCAGAAACTCTTCATCGGAGATTAACTCAGCCATATTGTTTATTAATTAAATTATTACCTACAAGACCTGCACCAGATCACCGCCCTCTTGAACCTCCCAAACCCTCTGGGTTCCATCCGTTGCTCGCACTCTGGCTCCCACTGGTTGATTGCTTGCGAACTCCTCAACGTCCTTGGGTGCTGCTAGAAAAGATTCTCCTCCATCCATTTGACTTATCTTCTGGAAGAGATCGGAGTCTGGCCCTAGATTTATTTCCCCATCTGGACGAAGGAATTTTTCCTCAACGGAAGTTAGATTTCCAGTCTGAGGATCAACGCTAATACCCATGGAGTCAAGGCCCTTGACGAAGCCAAAGTAATCCTCTCGACTCATTTCATCTGGCTTTGGCATCATGTTAGCAATCTTTGATTGCAGTTCAATTTGTCCCTTAGTCATATTTAGCTCGTCCATTTCCTTTTGAGTAGCACGATCCTCATCAGCTTGCTGACGCTCCTTCAATTTGTCAGCAACATAGGTGCGAATCTGTTGCGGTGTGTACCCAGCCGCCCTAGCTTCCTGCTTAAGCCCAGTCACTATGTCACGCTGTGCTCTAGCTTCCTCTGTTGCTGTTACCATCTTGCCATCCGAATTACGTATCTGTGCTGAACCAAAATCTGGTCCTGCGTCCATACGAGCCTCTCTAGCTGCGGATTCCTTTTCGTAGTTAGAGCGACCCTGATCTTGCTGGATATTTTGTTGACCGCCATACTGATCTCCCTGCTGACTAGCATTCCTTTCAGCATTGTATTTAGCTAGGATACTTGGATCAAACTCGCTGGTGTACCCCATTTCTGGATCAAATTCTCTGCCCATGGATGCAGCATACTCCTCGGCGGCACGAATCTTATCTGGGGTTATAGTCCCACTGTCCCGTGCGAGAGCAAAGTTGCCCTGAGACTCTATTTGTTTACTAGTTTGCGGTGCTTGCGTTGCTTGCGTTGCTTGCGTTGCTATCGGTGCTAGCGGCACAGGGGGTCTATAGTTCAATGGCTGTTGGACGAATCCATCCGTTCCAGCTACTGGCGTGTAATCCCCCATGGGTACTGCGTTTGCATTAGCTAAACCCATCCTCTGTTCATTTGCATACGATGCATATTGATCTTGGGACATTGATTGCTTACCGCCCCCTACTAAATACCCAGTATACCCACCATCCTTATTCTGGGCAGCTCCTTCAAATTGTGCTGCGTAATTCTCTGTGGCAGCCGCAGCTAGATCCCCCTGTGACTTCTGTGCCATTGGCTCATAGCCAGTAACCACTTCACTAGAACCCCCGTAGCCAGTACTCGGATTGAACGGTGCAGTTCTAGTATTGTTTACGGTCTTGGTGATTGGTTTATTTGGATTGAATCCACCACGTATCGCCTCAAGCTCTTGGGGGGTTATTGCTGGTTGACTTGTATCACCGTAAATTTTTTCTCCAACCCAGTTGCCGATGCCTTCGCCCATTGCTTCATAGCCAGAGCGTTCCTCTTTATCAAAAGCCCTGAAGACTTCACTTCCTATATTTCCAACTGTAGCCAAGCCCGCCGCCTTGGACATATTACCGCTGGGGCCCTTTCCCGTACCAAGAGTTCCGCGAATAAGAGATCTACCAAGCTTCATGACATTCCCGTCTGCACTATTTACAGCACCCGCCGATTGGAGTAGGGCTTTTGGATTGTACTTTGAAAACATATCTACACCCTTATTTAGAAGGTTCCCGTAGGAAGCTACATCAACTAAGTTTCCAGTCCGTTCGGCAACACCTTGTATCCCCGCCCCCTCTTCGTTGCCTTGATTAGCAGCGGCAGCCTCAGCTAATTTACGCTGTTCTGCTGCTAGTCTTTTCTTCTTTTCTTCTTCTTTGTCTATGTAAGGAATTGAGGCCATGGTGCTATTGTATCATGATGGGTTTAGGTGAGTGGAATTTTAATCAAGTGTAGAACGCAATGCTATGTCGTCAGCATACAATGCTCGTACTCTAGTTTCCTGTTCTTCTGTGAGTTCTGGTTTATCTGTTGATTTGTTACGATGCTCGCTAAGTGGTTCCAGACCTCCGTCAGTTAGCATCTGTTGAAAGTCCTCTGGGAACCTGTAAAGCTTGACTGACTCGCAGCCCTCGCATCCCTTTAATATATCTGTCTGTGATTGAAAGTGCTGGTTTTTGTAGGTTCCCGCCTCTAGCCCGTCTAATATCTCGTCTACCGTAATGCTTTGATCTCCCCTATTAACTTGATATACTGCTGATTTAAAGCGTTCTACTGCGTCCCTAATGGGTGCAAGTGCTGGCTTGTTGTCGTGATTTAATACTGGTCGAGTCAGCTTGAAGTTGTGTCCCTTGATTTTTTTTTGATGAAAAAATATTGATGCTGCCGTAGATGCCAATCCACACTTTGGAATAAAGGGGATCACTGAGTCATTTGGAAGTTGGAAGAATCTGTTCATTAACTAATAGAAGCTTCTACCTGAATACCATATCCGTAGGTATCTATTGCATCTGCTGATGCCGAAAAAGTACCAAAAGTGCTTGCTGGTAAAGTTATATTTATTGATCCACTATCTGATGGGGTATCAAAGACATACTCCCCTGTTCCCTCAATTGTATAATATTGCCATATTAATGTAGGGTATATTGAGCTTCCAGACTGCGTAGAGGTCATATCCCATTGAAGTGTTACATCAAAATCTTCGGTGGCTTGCCAATTAAAGTCCAAGTCCACAGTAGCATAAATAACTCCGTCAGCAGTAACAGGGGAACCCAATGCGGCGGTTCCAGTACTTATACTAATGTCACTGTTTTTATTGTACAATAGTGTCCAAGGTTGATTTGGCCAATCGCTCCTAGCACAGTTGACTGGATAGATGTTTGTTTGATCATCCTTGACGGCTGGCTCATCCACGTGTGGACTATTTAAGTTGCCCCAAGGGCCTGCTCGTAGTATAGCCATTATAGTATAGTTCCCGAAAATGATGCACGCCCCGCCGTATTGCCATCTGTGACTATATCCAATTCAAAGTTGTCGCCGCCGAAGCCGTCACCATCAAATGGATCTACGTCACTTGGCTCGTCATCTGGAGTTGGTGGGTTATTGCTTTCAAATGTAGTTGATGGTGATTGATCCGATTGTTCGCGTGGATCTTCATTTTTTTTACTGTAGAAATTCTGTGGTGTCTCAGCTTCCTTTGCTCCACCGACATTCATAGCTTCCTCTGCGATCTTTGCATACTTCTCTTTAATTGCACGCCGAGCTTTAGTTGAGCTTACTCCATCTCTATCAAGACGTTCGTATTTAAGTTCAGTTTTTTCAGCATCTTTATTGCTTTTTGCTTTAGCTCGTCTAGCTCTCGTCTCCCTCTGTTTGTTGAGTGATACGGTGTTTTCCCATTCAATTTCTTCTCCTCTTGAAAGCATAATAGTATTATGTGTTTAATGTCGGCACTGTTATACGTGGACCCCAAGTCCAAGTGGACGGATCAATTACTCCATTTGATGGGGCCTGAAAACCAGCAATGGATGCTATTGTATTAGCCCTAAAAAATCCCTCCGAAGTCCCGTAGATATCTACGAGTGCTGTATAGCTTGCTGAGTTCTGTGACTTTATCTTTACTGGGTAAACACCTGCATCATCTGGGTAATTATATGGCGTTCCAGCATCCGAAAATTCGGGAATATCTAACTTTGGGCCAAATATCCAGTCCTTCGGATCAAGAGATTGTAATACTGGTGGAGGTGATGGGAGTCCATCCCAGTAACTGCCAAATGGAATTGCAGTTCCATCAAGAAATGGATATGGATTATTTAAGTTGAGTAAATGTGTGTAACCAAATGGTGTCTTATCTCGCAACTCTGCAATATATACTTGGCTAGTATCATAATATCCGAACCTACTGTGTTGACCCCAATGAAGTCCAAGGCTAAGTGGCACTGTTTTCGTTCTGCTAGCAACAGAGTAATTACCAGAAGTAGCAGCTATTTCAAAGAAATATGCATCGTTTAAATTATTCTCAAGTGTTGAGATATTTTGAATACCTATATTGCCCCTTGAAGTTCCAAAATTAGAATTACTTACCATACCATTTGCAATTGGTGCAGGTCCAAATCCCCACCCAGATGTCAGATCGCCTCTCTCATAGGTAAGGTAAAGATCGTCGTTTGAGTCAGCCCAAATTTCAAGATAATTTAATGGTGAGGAAAAAGTAAACTCCGACCTGTAAACGATACGACTGTTTAATGTTTCGCCAGTATCATAAAATCGAAGACCAGCGGCTGAAAAAACGTAGTTTGTTTGATTTACAAAATTTAACAGGGTGTAACTAGTGGAACTGGCTGACAGGACCACTTCGGTCCAGACTGAATCCGATTGTGGTCGGTATCTAAAAACATTACTTTGGTGATCCACTGAGATATTATTCCAAGTAAAAACAAGATCATTATTAACGATATTATAATCAAATGACTCAGGTTTATTTAGCACTGGGGAATTAAATGATTCCGACGCTGAAATGGCTGAATCGGATGTTACAGTTGTTACTTCAACTTCCTCCGCATCTACTACAACTACTTCGGTTGTTTCAACCACAGCAGTTGACTCCACTTCAAATTGATAGTCTCCACCCCGTGGAACTTCAACATCGGTAATAGTTGTAACATCTACATCAACAGTGTCATATCGTATACGATCTCCATATGTACCATCACCATTATCTTCACTATAATAAATTGTGGTTTCAGTGGCAGCCGATTCTGCTGGAATCGTCCATTCAAGGTCTATTTCATATGTATTATTCACCGAAACAACTACCCCAGTGGGTGGAACGACGGCGGTGCTGGCGATCTCGGCCTCAGTGGATGTAGGAATAAAATCAAACTCATTTGAGTTTATAGTATTAACTAAAGCTCCAGTGGGGACACCAGCAACTAATTTTCCAGATTTAGTAATAGTAGTGTTAGATGCAGCAATTCTAAACTTATACGAAGTGACAGTGTCAAGTGTAGTGAATGGAAGGGAAAAAATTCCGCACCTTACGCTTTGACCGCGTTTATTTAAAACTCTAATAGAGGGTTTTGTTAGCTGGCTTCGTTCCCATAACCCCTGCTCAGAAATACTTAATAGATCCCATCCATATGGTCGCCGCTGTAGTTGCCCATTAACGCTATAGAAACGTCCTTCACCCTCGCCAACATCTATTCCGAATCTGGATAAAAAATCATCTGGGCTTCCAGTTATCCTAGAACTTGAATCTTGCCAAGTGCTTCCTTGGTCTGTACTGAATTGCAATAAGTATTGTGATGCTCTACCAGACAGTGCTGGTTGAAATTCTATAGAAAGTATATTAGAGGTTGCTCTTTTTGATTTAAAACCAACTGACGATATTGTTGGTGCTGAAACGCCAACTTGGTTTCCCAAGTCCTCAAGGGTAAGTGGAGCGGATGCTGTGCCAGTTACTGTAGACACTGCCAATCCTAGGCGTGGCTGTGCAGTTGATATTGCCCTGAACCTGTAATCCGTGTTTAAATCAAAAACTCTTGTTCCATTGTCATTAAATACTGGCTGACGACTGCCCACATCTTGCCAAGAATAATTTAGTGGATCAGGATCATCGATGGTAAACTGATACCTATGTACTATAAGTTTGTCATAAGTGTTTTTAATAACTTCTGGTGAAAAAACAACAAATTCATCTGGACCATCAAATATGTGCTCAGCGGATACGTCAATAGCTTCCAGTGGATCAATTACGGCGGGTGAAATCCAATCTGATTCATTGGAAGTAAATGAATCACCAGCACTCCCAATATCTGCCATTTCTGGAAATGACTCTATTATCCGAAATTTATATTGTTTTCCCTGCTCAAACGGCTGAGAACTATTTGGGCTAAATTTACATATTGTTGATAATGAGCGACCAAGAAACCCAAGATATGGGTTAGGTGCTTTGTCTCTGGTTGGATCTCCACCAGTTGGATAGTAAAACCTAAAGTTTTTTTCTTCTATCTCTGTCCACGGTCCTTCCGTTGTTCCGTCTAGTTCCTTAAATTCAAGAACTGGACTACCCTTAAAAACTTTTCGCTTAGTATAAACCTCCCGCAACGTGCCATTTGAATTGTAATCATTTCTAATAAGAATATCTCTTACCCTATAGTATGGAGCAAAATCCAATTTTCCATCCCCAGAAGCATTGAGTTCAACATTGCCAATTTGTGGGAATGTCTCTCCCGAATCCGCAGCTATAGTTACTGCCTGTACGTATAGTTCTCTTGAAAATTTTGGATCAAATTCTAGGTCATCCTTTTTTTCGGGGTTTCTATTATATGAAAGTACATCATCCAATGTAAACCAATTGTTCCCAGAGTAATCTTCTCCTGTTTCAGCTACTTTGTATGCATCCGAAGTCCTCGCATCGTTCCTAGAAGTACCTGTGTCGTATAGTTCTCTAGCTGGCTGAAAAAATGTAACCGTATCTCCCACGGCTGGAGTATAATTTGATCCTCCTCCTGATGCGTAAAAATACCGTTGAGACTTTTGTTCAATTTGATTAAAGGAGTAAGTTCCCTTTTTCGTAATTCTTGCTATTAAATAACTCATGTATTAAATTGTGTTGTTAGTGAATTGAGTAATATTCATACTGCCATTAGAATACAATGAATATTCTTCTTCAACAGGAGGATTGTCAGGCAAAGTGGGCACACCAAGTGTGGACCCAGACCCAGAAGATCCAGATTGTGCTTTAGGATATTCTACTGATGTGAGGCCATTGGTCTTGTATCTTACAACCTCATAGTAAGTTTCTCCGTTAAGCAATGTGATTATTGGTCTGCTCTCCGTTTGCAGCGTACCATTAAGCTTGTATCCATCTGGTCCCTGCGACCCAGTTACACGCATACTGCATTGCTTGGTATCATAGAGTGGAACATTAGCCAATGGAACGCCTCCACCCTGCTGTTCAGTTCTGTTTAATTGAGATTGATACCTAAATTCCGTAACCAGACTGTCTGGTCCAATTAAAAATCTTTCAGGATAAACTCTTCCAGATGCTGAACTTGTTACGGTTTGCTTGGGATAATACTCAACGTTTTCACTTGCTGCGGTTGTGACATTTCCTTCTTCATCTGTAATCGCTGGAGTAAAAGTTCTAAAGGATTGAAATCCACGGTAAGAATGAGCTATTCTTTCCATTGACAGTGAACAACGAATTTTTCCCATATCAAAAGGAGGTCTCTCTCTTGGTGGATCTTCTTTTTCAATTGAAATTACCACATCCACTGGAATTGTCTGAGTGGACGGGGGGGTATCTATAACTGCACCCTCGTAGCCACTTACACCCTCAATGGAAACAGCTACTTGTTGGAGTTGAATTGCTCCTGGAACACGAACTTTATAGCTATCACTGTACGTTCTTTTAATTCCCTCTGTAGCACCCACAAGGTATTCGCGGGTAAAGATTGTGTACCCATCAGCCTTTTCGTCGGTTGAATCAATCAATTCTCCCTCATTGGATTCAACGGCAGTGTCGCCAATAGAAACAATTCTTTTAATTGTTGATCCTGTGATTGCCGCTGGTCCTGTTCTGGTGCGAACACGTACCTCCGCAGATCCGTTAACAGCATTGGCAAACACATTGCGAAACAAGGTGTAGCCATTTCTTTCTTCTGTAGTGGCTTCAATCTCAACTCCCTCAGCAATTTCCGCAGCACCCAGTGCTTCGATTGTTGTAATGATTAATGCACCATTACTGCGTGTCTCAATTTTACGAGAAACCTCACCTTGTCCATCAGCAAAAGTATTACGGAAAAGAGTGTATCCATCTTGTTCCCTTGTGGTGGCTTCAATCTCAACTCCCGTAGCAGATTCCGCAGCACCCAGTGCTTCTACTGTAGTAATGGTAAGCTTACCATTATTGCGTGTATCTACGGTACTAGAAACCCTTCCGTCACCTTCGGCAAATACATTACGGAAAAGAGTGTATCCATCTTGCTCTGTTCTTGTGGCTTCGATTTCTACCCCATTAGCAGATTCCGCAGCACCCAGTGCTTCTACTGTAGTAATGGTAAGTTTTCCTTGGTTTTTTGTTTCAGTAGTACGAGACACTTCTCCGTTACCATCAGCAAAGACATTGCGGAAAAGAGTGTAGCCGTCTTGCTCACGAGTTGTTGATTCAATTTGTAAGCCTGTGGCTGAGCCAGCACTGCCAAGTGCTTCCACTGTAGTAATGGTAAGCTTGCCTTGGTTTCGTTTTTCAGTAGTACGAGACACTTCTCCGTTACCTTCAGCAAATGTATTACGGAAAAGGGTATACCCGTCCTGCTCTCTGGTGGTGGCTTCAATTCCTACACCACCCGCCGATCCAGCGGATCCCAATGCTTCAACGGTAGTAATGGTAAGCTTGCCTTGGTTTCTGCTTTCTGTCGTACGAGAGACCTCTCCATTGCCATTGGCAAACACATTACGGAATAACGTGTAACCGTCCTGCTCACGAGTTGTGGCTTCGATCTCAACACCAGTCCCTGTACCTGCTGCCCCTAGGGCTTCCACTGTAGTAATAGTAAGCTTACTATTATTACGTGTTTCTACGGTTCTAGAAACTTCACCCTGACCATCGGCGAAGGTATTGCGGAATAAAGTATAACCATCTTGCTCGCGGGTTGTTGCCTCAATTTCTACGCCTGTGGCCGTACCAGCAGCACCCAAGGCCTCAACTGTAGTAATGGTAAGTGCACTTTGATTTCTGGTTTCGGTAGTACGAGAGACCTCACCGTTGCCTTCAGCGAATGTATTGCGGAATAGAGTATAGCCATCTTGCTCTCTTGTAGTAGCCTCAATTTCTACACCAGTCCCTGTGCCAGCAGCACCCAGTGCTTCCACTGTAGTAATGGTAAGCTTGCCTTTGTTTTTTGTTTCTACAGTACGAGAGACTTCACCGTTGCCTTCAGCAAATGTATTTCTAAACAGTGTATACCCGTCCTGCTCACGAGTGGTTGCTTCTATCTCTACACCTGCGGCTGAGCCAGCACTTCCAAGTGCCTCCACTGTAGTAATAGTCAGAGCACCCTTATTGCGTGTTTCGGTAGTTCGAGAAACCTCGCCTTGCCCATCGGCGAAAGTATTGCGGAATAATGTATAGCCGTCTTGTTCACGGGTCGTGGCTTCGATCTCTACACCTGTCCCAGTACCAGCAGAACCCAAGGACTCAACTGTAGTGACTGTAAGATTACCTTGGTTTCTTGTTTCAACGGTTCTTGAAACCTCGCCAGTGCCACTGGCGAAGGTATTACGAAACAACGTGTAACCGTCTTGTTCCCTTGCAGTAGCTTCTATTTCTACCCCATTAGCAGAGCCTGCGGATCCCAATGCTTCCACTGTAGTAATAGTCAAAGCACCTTGATTTTTTGTTTCTACGGCACGAGAGACTTCACCCTGCCCACTAGCAAATGTATTGCGAAACAAAATGTAGCCATCCTGCTCACGAGTGGTTGCCTCGATTTCCACACCACCCGCCGATTCAGCGGAACCCAACGCTTCCACCGTAGTAATAGTAAGTTTACCTTGGTTTCTTGTTTCAACGGTTCTTGAAACCTCACCTTGTCCATCAGCGAACACATTACGAAAAAGAGTATAACCATTTTGCTCGCGAGTAGTAGCCTCAATTTCAATACCTGTTGCGGAACCAGCAGCCCCAAGTGCTTCGACAGTGGTAACGGTAAGTTTACCATTATTACGCGTCTCAACGCTAAGAGAGACTTCACCCTGTCCATCAGCAAAGGTATTGCGGAACAATGTGTATCCATCTTGCTCGCGAGTAGTTGCTTCAATCTGTATTCCACTTGCACTGCCAGCACTTCCCAAGGACTCTACCGTAGTTACAGTAAGTTTTCCTTGGTTGCGTGTTTCGGTAGTGCGAGAGACTTCACCCTGCCCATCAGCATAGACATTACGAAATAAAGTGTATCCGTCTTGCTCACGAGTAGTTGCTTCAATTTCTAATCCAGTAGCCGATCCCGCAGCACCAAGTGCCTCAACGGTAGTAATAGTCAGAGCACCCTTATTGCGTGTTTCAGTAGTACGAGAAACCTCTCCGTTACCATCAGCAAATGTATTTCTAAACAGTGTATACCCGTCCTGCTCACGGGTAGTCGCTTCAATTTCAACACCAGTTGCAGTGCCTGCACTGCCCAAAGATTCTATCGTAGTAACAGTGAGTTTCCCTTGATTGCGTTTTTCAGTAGTACGAGAGACTTCACCTTGTCCATCCGCAAAAGTATTACGAAAAAGAGTGTAGCCGTCCTCTTCTCTGGTAGTAGCCTCAATTTCTAATCCTATAGCTGTACCAGCGGAACCAAGTGCTTCTACTGTAGTAATCGTAAGTGCACCATTATTACGTGTTTCAATGGTGCGTGACACTTCACCAGATCCTTCAGCGTATACGTTCTGATTTGTCGGTATGCCCTCTACATCGCTGACCTTCTCTGATATTAACACACCGTTAATAGTGCTGGTTGGATCTAAGTTAAAGGATTCAACTGTTTCAATTTTAAGGTTACCCTGATTTCGAGTATCGATGTTTCTAGATAAGATGGATGGCTTAAGGAAAGTAAATTGATTTGTCTGGAATCCCTCAAAGTCACTCTCTTTCTTGTTAGCCAGTAAGTACCCATCGGGCGTAACGGGATCAATACCAATAGTCTCAATGACCTTGGCCTTCTGTGAGCCCACACTGTCCAGTGTCTCCGACAATATACCCGCCTCTAGGTAGATTTCGGTAAGCTCCGCAAATGCTGTGTTGTCCTCTATCTGGGAGCTAGCTAGAAATTCACCAGAGGCCAGTTGTGTCACACCAACTACACCAGAACTAACAGTGCCTGAGATAGCACGGTACACCTTGGTTATTTGCCTTAAGCCATTCTCCGCAACGGAGATAGTGGGATCCGTTGTTTCCACAAATGAACCAGTAAGTGTCTCGTAGGTTTGTACTAGAACATTATCCTTACTGTCAGTTCCTGCGGATCTTTTTGTTACCCGCTCTACCTCTACTTCAATGAGTCGGCAGTTAGTGTATCCCTGATTCTGAATTTGTTCGCCATCGGTATCTAGGTCACCGAAATTACCAAGCAGCGTTCCTAACTGAACATTGTCAACATCCTCTCGCGTAAACTTTACAAAGCGACGAACGACCCGAATGCGGCCATTGGGTAGCTTTGTGATTTCTGGGATTTCTCCCTGCTGATGAATGTTGGTATTTCCTAAGCTCATTGTTTAATTTATTGACATTTCCACCTGCGTAGTGCCAGTGCCTTGCGTGTAGGCTTACCCTTGGAATCCTTCATTGGTCCCTTTACACCAGACATTCTAGCACAGAATGATTTCTTTCTGGCTTTCTTTTTACCAGTTGGGTTAGACTCAGTAACTGGGGCTTTTAAATTAGCTCCAGTCTTTCTCTTGAAGTGGGCTCTACCTGCGGCAGTAAGACCACCTTTAGTGCTCTTGTGAACCTTCCTCATTATTTAACCTGTGATGAACCAAAATAAAATCCAACAATTGCCAGTGCTGTTTGGCGGATTTCTGGTAGTATAACAAAACCCTGTACAGTGGACCATTCTAGACGCTTGAATAGCCCTAGAAAGCCCTTGGATTCCGTTTGAATGCTAACACCTATGTCGGTGAATGCGAAGACAAATGGGGCTATTACAATAGCAAAGATAACTGCCGCCGTAATTGCACGACGCATATATACACCACCCCGTGCTGCTGCCTTATCCGCTGATTTATCCGCTACTGTCTGACGAGCGATCATACGCTCAAAAAGACGTGCTTGATTATCAGCCTGTGCCGCGATCATCTTCATGACGAAGCCGCTTACGCCCCCGCCTAGCATTGCTAATAGTTCTGGTGTCATAATATTATTTCTTAAAGATGTGCCACCAAGCGATGGCTAGGGATGCTACTCCTCCGCAAAGTAATGCGAAGATACTAGCTAGATCGTTTGCACTGGATAGAGTTGCTGTAAACTGAGCTACTCCAAGAGTACCCCAAATTTTAAAATGTTCTAACAATTGATCGTTCATTATAAGATATAATTGACCGTTAAACCAGCGTATGTAGTGCCATAGCCTGTTGAATTTACTGGAACGTTAATGGTTGTAGTATTAACATTCAAAAATTGATTTACTCCGACTAAAGTTGGTGCTTCCGTTGCATAGCATCTAATTGAGGACAATGCTGTGCAATCACGGAATACAGCAGCTTGGATTTCAGTAACGGTACTTGGTATTTCAATTTGCGTTAATGCTGTGCAGTTTCTTAAAACAGATTCAGAAACTACTGTAAAAATGTTTTGAGAACCACCAGTTTGCTGTGGAAATGTAAACTCTTCTAATGCAGTGCATCCTTCAAAAGCAAAGCGACCAACTGCGGCAAGGTCGTAATCTAATAAACGAACTGTCTTTAGTGATGTGCAACCTCGGTAAGATGAATTTCCAATTGCAGTAATGTTTCTGCCCAATGTAAAACCATTGCCACCAGCGTTAATGCCTTGACCATATTTAATGCAATTTTCAAAACACATATCACCGATTGTTCCAGCGGTTGAGTTATGATAAAAAAATTCCACCAAAGAATCACATCCTTGAAAAGTCTGCGATCCCAGTGATTTGCAATTAGACCCTAAAGTAACACTTGTTATTGCAGTATCTAAACGATACCCAGAGTTCAAATCAGCTTCCCGAAGGTTTTTAATTGAACCTATTCCACCAGCAATTGAAGTTGTGTATGGATAAACTGGATATAATTCATCAACTCTGTCATTTAAAGAAATTATTGAATTCCTGTTTAACTCAATTTCATTATAATTGTCTGTTATTTGTTCACTTAGTTCCTGCTCAAGCTCATGCACCGCTGATTCATTATTAATCTGAACCTCAAGCACTCCGCTTGTGTTGCCCCCATTGCTAACTGCTAAAACGTGACCAAGCTCAACACTTATGTCTGGCTGAACGTTTGTAATACCCCCAGCAAGAGTGCTGCTCAAGTAAACTACTTCGCCCTCAGTGTATGTGCCGTCGTCCAGAACTAAGTCTCTAACTTTTCCGTTTAGTGTGACAAAACCACTAGAATTGTTAGAAATGGATTCAGTTGTAATACCAATTGTTTTACGTGCATTTGCTACAGTATCCGCTTGGGATAAAACAATGGTTGGCTTGTTTCCTTGAGAACCGCCTATTGATACAACACTTCCATTGGGTATTGTTGCACCAGATTTGTTTACAGCATACAGTACCAGCTCCTGACCAACCTGAATAGTTGTGTCCGTTCCAGTAACAAGGTTCAGTGTCTTTTCTTGACCGTTCCAACTAAGCTCTCCACCAGTTGCACCCGCATTGAAATCCGCAGTCGTGATATCAGCAGAGGGAATTGTAGTTGTCCCAGTAAATGTAGCATCAGCAATGGGGGCCTTCGCATCCAATGCACCCTGCAAGTCACTCTGATTGCTTAGCGTCCCAGTAATACCCCCCCATACTGCTGGTGGAATTTCAAGCCCAAGATAATCAGCGGCTTCTTCCCTTGTTTGCTTGCGAAGAAGCGTATCTATATCAGAGGAAACTTTAAAGTTGCTGGGCATTATTTAAGGGGCTGGTGGGGTTACATTCTGGGACACAACAACCGTAGTGTTGCTAGTATTCAAACCAATTGATAGTGTAGCTTGCACTGGATTAAGCGTTGTATGCTTCGATGGATCCAGCGGTGACTGTGATAGCCGTGAAGTTGCCGTAGCTAGTGTAGCCAGCGGGCAGTGTAGTTTGCAGTGCAACTGCGTTGGCTTTGTTTGAGCAAGTAATTGCACTAATTGTAGCTCCTTGGGGTCCAGCTACGATAATAGCCCAGTTACCTGCGGGAGCTGCTCCTACGATTACTTCGCTGCCTCGTTTGCCTAGGCTTTGTTCTGTGTATGCGGGTGTTGACATGATGTTATATGATTAGTTGGTTGTAATTTGTTCGGATTTTCTTAACTAGATAAGAGTTAGCTATGTTCTGATCTGATATCTTAGCTAGCTCGTCCTCTAGAATTGAATTAACAAGTGCCACAGACAGGCTAAAGTTAGCCTCGTCAGAGTTCTGTTCAACACTGCGTTGCCAAGTGTAGGCAGCTAGGTGAGCCATATACGGGAGCAGTTCCGATGGAATCTCTTCAGTGTCCCCAGCGTTTCCGTAGTCTGGATTGTATGCTTTCTTATAGGAAACAAAAACCTCCACTGGATCCCCTGAATTATTTGGTTGTAGATACAGACCATTATCTAAGGGATCCAAGTATAGACCACTTTGCGGAATCCCCCCAGAACCAGTTATCGTGGCTCCGTTTGAGTTGACCATAAAGTCGTACTCTGTTCCGCGGGATACATCTGGATCATCCTTGTAGATACGTAGATACGTACCAATGTCATCCTTGTTTACTTCACTCTGTGGCACTTGATTGCCGTTTGCAATTAATCGTGCTTCACCGAAAACCAAAAAGCGTTCCCAGTAGTTTGTTTGGTTGTACGCTTTCTTAGCTGCGTAGTTCCATAGGGACTTTAGACGAGTTAATGACGCTGTTCCATCTGCGTATTCGCGACCAATTAGTGCGAATGTTAGATTCTTTAGATCAGCGAATGTATCGTTTGTAAGTGCCATTAAAATTTATTGGCCGCCATGCCATTTGGCAGGAGAACCTTATTGTTTAAATACTTTAGGAAGTCATCATCATTTGAGAACCCCACTCCGTACTTTTTGTTCAATGCGTAGTATTCGTTCATTGGAACACTACCGATGTGCTTACCGAAGATTGGGTGCTCTTTGCCTTTAAACTGAGAAGCCGATTTTCTAGCTCCCTGCATCCGCTTTTCCTGCATCTTTGGACTAAAGATGGCCTTCGCTTGCTCATCAAGCATAAGAAATTGATTAGCAAATAACTCTTCTTCTGATGGTAAGTTTGACATAATTAAAGGGTGGGGGTGTGTCCCCCACCCAGAATTATTGATTTAATTAACCTAGGGAACTAATGGTGGCTCTGGTAGTACGCTAAGTCTATCTCCATCCATATTAAACGAATAGTTGAATTTACTTTTAAGCACGCCACTACTCTCGGATCTTGTCCGCGATAGGCTCATTTGAGTTGGTTTGTCTTCGTCTACAATTTCATTGTATTTTTCAAAAGTGCCGTTGTTTAGTTCGTATACGACTGATCGAAAATCACCAGTCAATGCGTCTGCGTCAGCGGAAGTAAGGTTAGGCAGAGCTCCACCTGTTCCAATTGTAAAAGTAATAGAAGTTCCATCACTGCTGTATCCACTTCCGAAAAATTCGGAAGGAGTATCATAATCGTTATATGCCATTGTTTTTGTTGGTTATTTAAAAAAATAGGGGAAGAGAGGGATGTTACCTCCCTTCCCCAGAATTGTCAATAGAACTAGACTGCGAAGTCAGTGATCTTACCGAGGCCGTTGCAGCCCTTAACGCAAAGAGTACCCATTGCGTCGATGTAACCACGAGGACCGCCACCTTGATCTTCGAGCATTGTGGAACCCATGCTCAGTCCTTCTGCCCAACCAAGGAGCGAAGGATCGAGGAGGTAAGCACGCTTCTGATCTGGCAAGCACTTGGGATTCGCAGAGATAATCTTCACGACACCATAGGGGCCTTGGAAGATTTCAACATTGTAGCTGACATCTGTGCCATCACCTTGATTGAAGACAGTAGTGTTACCACCACCGTTACCTGTGCCAGCTTGAACACGAGTAAAGCCATCAATGATGGAGTTACGTACTTGTGTACCAGCTACAAGGATCATGTCTTGCTGCTCACCAGTTTCTTCAAAGATGCTTGTAAGCATTCCGTTGAAACGGGCTTCAGTTAGCTCCAATGCATTATCGGCTAGAACTGCACCAGCTTGTGTCTTGAATGCATCTGGAACTTCAGTTACATCATCAGTGGATTGTGTTCCAGCACCCGCTTCGAGAGTTGGGTCAAGCCAAACACCGAGGCCACGAAGTTTACCAGCAGCAACGCCAGAACCAGTAACAGCACCATTGTCCGAGCAAATAGATGCTTCAATGTCCCGTAGGACTTGAGAAGTAGCTTTTTCTTCGGCTTCTTGGATACGAACTGGAGTAACGGAATCCATGATTTCCTGTTTCTTAGAAACACGGAATGTATCACGGAAGTGCTGAAGACGATTGTTCAAGCGACTGAGGTTGTCAAACTGACCAACGAACTCGTCGCCCCCAGTTGTACCAACATCAGCACCTTCAATAACGGCGTTGCCAGCAGCAGGATCCCGAAGGTCATCTACGGTCCACTCAACGAGGTCTGCGGTAGCAGCTTGTTTTGGGAGCAGTCCGTAAACGGGAGCTTGGCGAGGAGAAAGAACAGTTGTTAGGTCCAACAATTGTTCGCGATTGCCTACACCAGAACCAGTTGGTGGTGTAGAACGGAATGAAGCATCAAAATCTGTCATGATATTAGATAATTATTTGAGTTGTTTTTGTTTATTTGTAACGAGAGTTAATTTGTAGTTGTCGGATCTGGCGTGCTGCCATTAAATTTCCTTTTCCAGCCGCTTCCTTTAGCTTTTTCATTTGATTGGACTCCACTGTCTGCCGTGAGTTACTGGCTGTATTGCCACTCAGTGCATTCTTTGGTAGTTTACGAGGAATGATTATCTTCTTCTTGCGGTTTACAGTGGGCTTTACCATGTTTGTCGCAGCGTGAGCCAACTGATATTTCAGTTTAGCAGCCAACGCTGGGGCAACCTTGGCAACAATAGCCATGTCCTCCGAGGAAACCATTTTCCTGTATTCTAAATTGGTTTCTGATTCATCATCCTCTAACCAAGTAAACTCATCTTTGGCTTTGGAGTTTAACTCCTCTGCCTCTTTATTAGCTGCCTCTAGTCGCTTTAAATACTTACGCTGCTTTGGCAGATCATCGTATTTATCCTGTAGACTACTAATATACTGAACAATGTCCGAGCGAGTGTATTCACTGCCCTTGTGTTCAAATGTATCATCGTCTCCAGCTAACCAGTTCTGGTAAAAACGGATATTGTTTTTCGTCTCCTTCTCAATGCTTTCTAGCTCGTCTTCTGTAGTGACCGTTGCTAATGCATTTGTTGGAGCGATGACAGTATCCAAACTGCTTGATAGTGCAGCACTTTTACTTTCTAACTCGCTTTTGAGTTCCTTGATTTGAGAGGTTAATTCTCCAATTCGCTTACCACTACCACTGCCCATTTTCTTAGCTAGCTCACCCAATTTTTCGGGCGGCAAAACTTCCATGGCCTGTATAGCGATCTGTGAACGAGAGTCATCATCCAACTCATCCCAATCAATCTGTGAAAGAACGCCTTCGCCTCCCTCCGCTTCTTCAGTAGTTTCCTCTGATTCAGTTTCTTCGGCTTCTTCTACTTCGGATGCATCCTCTGTAGCTTCTTCCTCTGCAACTGGCTCAGATTTCTCTGGCTGTTCCTGCGTTGGTGATAGCTTTTCCACTCTTGCTTGACGAATTTCGTCCAGCGTTTGCGGTTTGGCTTGTTCGACTGTCGATACTTCTTCTATAGGGGCTGTATCGTTACCCACATTTTCGGTTTGATCCATAACACTAATCTGCATTTTTACGCCCGCAGTACGGCGATGAAAGTATTATAGCACGGGGCTATTTTAACGGCTTCGATTTGCTTTTACACGAGCTTTTGCGGCTTGTAGTTCGGCTTCCGTAAAGTATTTACTTGATTGAGGATTACTTGATCCCCCATTACCCCTACTACCCATTTTTGCACCTGCATATCCAGCACCGACACCCTGCGTTATGCGGGACTTCAGAACTTTGCCTGCACCCTTCTTGACTTTCTTGGCTGCTTTTCCACCTACACTTGCCCGACCAGCTCTATATCCAGCTTGGCGTGCGGATTCCCCAGATTTAGACTTGGCTTTGCCCCTGCCCTTGGAGTTCATGAACTTAGATTTGGACTCATTGAGTGCACTTTCTTTGTTCTTAAAAAAGCTGCCCTTGTAGTTAGATGGTCCCTGCAATGGCTTTCCCTTTACGGACTCCGCTGCTGTCTTAGGTCCCTGCAATGGCCCCTTGGGTGCTGTCTTCTTGGGTACTTCCTTGGCTGCTACCTTTTTAATTGGTGCTTTTTTAGCTGCTGCCTTTTTGACTGGTGCTTTTTTAGCCACCTTTTTAGCCGCCTTTTTAGCTGCTTTTTTAGCTACTTTCTTAGCTACCTTGGGTTTAGCCGATACTGGTTTACCAGCCTTAGCTGCAGCATCATTGGCTTTTTTTTGAGCGGTTGTTAGGGGTTTCTTAATTGGTGTAACCTTTACGCCCTTTGCCTTGGCTGCTGCTGCTTTTGCTGGATCAAATCCCTCCCTCGAAACTGCTTTTTTATTTAAACCAGTTTTGGATCGAACATTCTTGGTCTTGGCTGTTGTTTTTGTACCAGAGGACACTTTCTGAATACCCTTTACGATTGCACTTATTGCTTTTTTCTTCATTAGTTTTGGTTGTGTTAGTTAATTTTTTCTGGGGATAAAACTTTTAGCAAGTAGTCGTCCTCTATCATTCCACCAATTATTTTGGCATCAGCACGCTCACTGGCATCCAAGCTTTTTTCTAAAAGATGGAATTTAGTTTCCCTGCACTCTTTGATAAAATCAATGATGTACTGGTACTGCTCGTACTTAGATAGAAACAATACTGCTTCATTGAGACTGTCTGTTTGCTTAATAGCCATTAGGATTCTCCTAGGTTTTGAGTGTCAACGGAGCCCATTGCTGCGGGAGCCGCACCCAAGCGTCCGATCTCTGCATTCTGCTGTTGAGCAACTTGCTGTTGATATTGAGCTGCGTAGTTCTGTAGGTTAGCCATGAAGCTAGGATCCGATTGGATTCTGCCTTGGATACCCTCTTGACCTGTGTATTCCTGAATTACCTGCATTGCAATCTGACCACCATTTGGTCGAGCACCCACTGGAATACCAGCGTAAATCTTGGTGAGATCATCAGTAACATCCTTAACCATTTCTTCCTGCCCCATTCCTTCGGGTTGAATGATTGCATCCGCAATACTTGGATCAATTGCATTCGCTGCAAATTGCTCCGCTGCTTGAACATTGAATGTATTGTTGGGTGAGTTTCTAGCTAGCTCAAGAATCGCTGCAATCTTAGCCTTCATTGTTTCTGGGTCTTGATTCTGGACATCGAATGAGATATTAACATCAATGCTCTCGTCCTCTGGGGACTTGTAGATAACTAGCTCGTCTGGGTAGCCAGTCACTCGGAAAAACTTTTCATCGGGTCCAAACACTAGGAAG
>Ga0209602_1000780_pt1 | contig 29945 bp, 29 predicted proteins | sample COGITO_mtgs_1205_3_FD_184810 | JGI IMG/M metagenome (GOLD analysis project Ga0209602, IMG submission 184810) | Pelagic marine microbial communities from North Sea - COGITO_mtgs_120524 (SPAdes) (version 2) | ecosystem: Environmental > Aquatic > Marine > Epipelagic ...
ATATACAATAGAAGTGCTTGAAGGAACATTAACGCTATATTAATTTTAAAAATTGTTTTGATATTCATTTTAATTTGATTTATGATTAATAAGCTACTAATATAAGAAACTCTACAATACTTCTACTTCGTGTTTTTCTTCCTGGACTTACTCAATAAACAAAGGTAAGTCTTCACTTACTTCATTATTTGCTTGTTTCATTCTTGGTAAGGTGTATTGTAAGGCTATCTGAAGCATCTTAATTCTTTGATTAGCATCTAACTCATTTACATCTAATGAAGCTATTAAATCGTCTAGTAAGTCTTGTAGTTTACTTCTTACTTCGCTAGTTATTTTGTTAGGACTTCCTTTAGGTCTTGGCATATTTTGTATATTTAGGATTAACTGTAAACTAATTCTTATGTCTAAATCTAAAGAGCGTATAAACAAGTTCTTTTTTATTGTTTGTATATTTGGCTCAATACTATGTATCTATTTAGTAATTGATTCTTTGATAAAACAAGATTGGGGCGATGCTTTCGTTGGTATAACTTTAGGAATTGCTTGCTTTGCTAACTCTCTGTATGAAGGAATCAAAAGGTATAAATAGTTGTTTTTTATGTATTAGGATAGAGGTGGTTTTTAATTCCTTGCCTAAACTTCTGATGTTATTTTGTTTGGACTTCCTTTGGGTCTTGGCATAATTTCTTATATTTAATTGTTATGAAAAAACCATTTTAATTATGGCAATATTATTCCTTCTTTATTTGTGGGCTGAACTTGGTGTTGGTATTTTCTTTCAAGATAGTTGGGGAGGAGATTAGCAGTATCTGGATACTTTGTCAAGTGGATATGGGCTGACTAACTTCCATTAACTATATTTTAGAGTATTTTATTAACTAAAAGTATGTTGAGGTACTCATTTAAAACCATTCCTTTTTGATGTGCAATTTGAACTAGTTCTTGTTTCAACTTTTTGGATATTCTCAATGTTATATTTTCCATTACAGCTCTTTTTTTATTTCACGAAGAATAATACTTGTTCTTGCCATACTGTATCTAGCAAAACCTGATACTGTTAAACCATTAGACGCTGATACTTCTTTGTACTTTTTTACTTCTGCCTCTGTGAGTCTAATTTGGATGTGTTTTGTTCTGTTTACGTCTTTCATCGTGTATTTATTTATAATGTTCTATTAATACAATAACATTTTACTGTATTTGTTATTTATTGATGAGGTTTGTAATAAGGTGCAAAGCACCGCACTTAAACAACTTATTCATCCGAGTAAGTATAATTATACAAGTACTCGCCCCCCAGAAACGTTTAAACAAATGAGATGATGCGGTAAGTTGAATATTGGATGGGCGTATGCGAAACGTTTAAAGGATTCCAATGCAATTCTTACGGCTAGGTTTACCTGAACCAACTGCCTTACCTTTTTGACAGAAGTTTGGTGGCATTATACGGAGTAGCACACTATCCATATATACAATAACATTTCGCTTACTTTGTTATGTTTTAGAAAGAGTGCCAAATAGTTGCCAAAAAATTAACTAAATTTATGATAAACTTGATTGTAAGAAAAAACCCCTCAATTACTTGAAGGGCTTAATTTAGTTAATGTAGTGTAGCGGTTGCGCTAGCTCCTCCTCTTGGGCTCGAACCAAGGACCCTCTGATTAACAGTCAGATGCTCTAACCAACTGAGCTAAGGAGGATGGTTAATTGGTTGGCAAAGATAATTGAAAATCTTTTCCCCCCAAATTCCTATTGATTTATTTTAAGCATTAATTGCTGCGGCCTCTTTTTCGACCTTAGCTTCTTCAAAATCTTCGATATCGGCATTCCATTCGAAGTTACTTTCAATAGCATCTGTATTTGGGTTATACTTAACTTCTATGTATTTAAGACGATCGACATCTTCGACTTTTACCTGTACGATATAAGTGTGGTAGTGATAACGATCAAACGGGCTTAAAAAGGTCTCATAGCTATCCCAAATGATATTTCTTGTATACTCAACATTGAGGAATTTTTCTTCAATAAAAAATTTCACTTTTTTATTGATTTCTTTATCATTGATCGGATCTATTTCTCCTGCTTCATTTTCGTTGAGTAAATCAAACTGGGCTTTTAAATCAGGTATCGTAATTTTTTTATCTTGAGCACTTAGGCCTAAGCTAAAAAGGGCAATCGAAAGCAAGAGTAATTTTTTCATGTTAGTTAATTTAATAATGTCTTGTTAGTCAAATATAAAAAAGAGTGATGGGAGGCTCAAAGATTTATGGAAAAATCGTTCTAATTAAGCAAACAACCACCGGTATAAATCATTTCCATTCGCAAATAATACCAAGGCTAAGAGCAAGAAAAAGCCAAACATTTGGGCATATTCCATAAACTTATCGTTGGGTTTTCGTCCACTAATCATCTCGTATAATAAAAACATCACGTGTCCCCCGTCTAAAGCTGGGATGGGCAATACATTCATAAAGGCTAGAATAATCGAGATTAAAGCAGTACTACTCCAGAAGCCTTGCCAGTCCCATTGTGAAGGGAAAAGATTTCCTATCGCCCCAAAACCACCTACTTGTGTAGCGCCTTTTTTCGTAAAAATATATTTAAACTGGACGACATAATCATGCAAGGTCCAGTAACCATAGTCAAAGCCTTCAACAATACTTTGATCTAAATCTAGATCAACATGGGTGGTGCTAAAATCAAATTGTTCTCTAACCATAAAACCTAAGACCGCTTCTTCAGTAGGGTAAACAGTAATTGTTTTTGCTTCATCTTCTCGAATGATATTGAAAACAACGCTGTCTTGTGCTTTTAAATCTTCGCTTCTAAGGTCTCCCTTTCCGTTGATGGCTTTACCGTCAAAGGAGACCAAAATATCTCCTATTTGAATCCCAGCTTTTTCGGCGGGGTTTCCCGGGTAAAGGCTGTCAACATAAATGCTAGCAATGGGATTAAGTGGAAACATTTCGCCAGCTTCAAACATGGTCGTGCCAAAGTCTTCTGGAATAGCGATACTTTCTTTTAACCCATTTGCATGGCGAACTTCTACGGTCTTTGGACTTCTTAAAAATAAATGACGGTTCACGTCCATCACATATTCAAGGGGTTCTCCGTCAACACTTAAAATTTGGTCGCCATCTTGAAAACCTATTTCTTCTGCGATAGCAGAAACACTAAAGCCTTTTGTGACATCTTCCGTCGGTAGGGTTTCTTTTCCCCAAACAAAAAGAATCATCATATAAATTAGAAATCCAAGGACGATGTTCACGGTTACTCCCCCTAACATGATGATTAATCTTTGCCAGGCGGGTTTTGAGCGAAACTCCCAGGGTTGTGCCGGCTGCTTCATCTGATCGGTATCCATACTCTCGTCGATCATCCCAGCGATTTTGACATATCCGCCCAGGGGTAACCACCCGATGCCGTATTCTGTTTCGCCAATTTTCTTTTTGAAAAGCGCAAAGTTTACATCAAAAAAGAGGTAGAATTTTTCCACTTTGGTTTTGAATAATTTCGCGGGTATAAAGTGACCTAGCTCGTGTAAAACGACTAAAATTGATAAACTTAATAAAAGTTGAATGCCTTTAATGACAATTGGATCCATAGAATATTTTTTCTAAACAAGCCCAAAAATAAGCATTTCAACTTGCCCTCGCTATCCCCATGCCTATTTATCTTTCTTTTAACAAGGTAAAAGGCTAAAAAGAGTGTAATTTTGTGGCATAGATATGAACATTAATTTTGCTCGTTACCGAAAGTTTTTCGTGGTTTTTGCGACCATTTCTGCAGTCATCTTAGCACTGTTTTACAACGCACTTGTACCTGTAAAAATCCTCCCTATCTATCAACCCTCAGAAGTGAGTTTTGAATTGGTCGATAGCACTTTACAACACGTTAAGAAATACCATAAAATTGCCCCTTTCCGTTTGATGAATCAAAACGGAAAAGTGATTACACAACGCGATTATGAAGATCATATCTATGTCGCTGATTTCTTTTTTACCACCTGTCCCTCCATTTGTCCTATTATGACAGATAATATGGGGAGTATACAAGCACAAATTTTAGAAGACAACAAAGTTAAGTTACTGTCTTTTAGTGTCACCCCTCAAATTGATTCTGTCCCTCAATTGAAGAAATACGCTCTTGAAAAAGGGGTCAACGATGCTAAGTGGAATCTTTTAACCGGCGATAAAAAAGAAATTTACACCCTTGCCCGTAAATCATACTTTGTGGTGAAAGAAGATGGCGATGGGGGGCCACATGATATGATTCATACCGAAAACTTTGTATTGGTTGATCCAGACAAACGCATTCGCGGCTATTATGATGGAACAGATAAAGCCGCTATGGAAAGCTTGATGGAAGACATCACTACCCTAAAAATAGAATACGGTTTTGAAGATTAAATTGTTTTCTAATGTTTTGGGAGCGGGCGTATTTTCACCTACTTTTGTTTCTTTAAAATCATTCTAAATAATGATTACACTAGATCAGATCGAGAAAAATCAAAGGGGGAGAATTGTGGAGATCGACACTGATCTACTTCCGCTTAAATTGATTGAAATGGGATGTCTTCCCGGAAATGAAGTGCACTTAGTACAATTAGCACCTTTAAAAGACCCTATGTACCTAGTGATTGACGGTTGTCACTTAGCCATCCGTAAAGAAACGGCACAACATATTTCCATAGATTTGATTAAATGAGTACAAACCTCAATGTTGCGCTAATAGGAAACCCTAACACAGGGAAAACCTCTGTCTTTAATGCACTAACAGGTTTAAATCAAAAAGTGGGGAATTACCCAGGGATCACCGTCGAAAAAAAGCAAGGGACTTGTCGCTTAAACCGCACAACAAAAGCGCATATTATTGACTTACCGGGGACATATAGTCTCAATGCCTCTTCTATGGACGAAAGTGTGGTTGTCGAACTGCTTCTCAATAAAAACGATAAAGACTTTCCAGATGTAGCGGTAGTGGTTTCTGATATAGAAAATCTCAAGCGAAATCTGCTACTTTTTACTCAAATTAAAGATTTAGAAATTCCCACACTTTTGGTAATTAATATGTCTGACCGCATGAAGCGGAAGGGGATTTCGCTCGATATCGCTAAACTCGAGACCCAATTAAAAACAAAAATAGCCCTTATAAGTACCCGAGAAAATACGGGGATAGAAAACCTTAAAAGTCATTTACTCGAATATCGTTCGCTCTCAAAAGAGCCCAACACAGATATTCGTGCCATCGACAAGGAGTATTTTGAAAACCTTGAAAAGGTTTTCCCAGATCAATCGCTTTACAAACTGTGGTTAGTGATTACCCAAGATGTCAATTTTGCCAAATTAGAACGTCAAAAAGTAGAAGATGCCACCGCTTATCGAACACAGTCTGAACCTCACCTTAAAAGATTACAGCAAAAAGAAACCATCAAGCGTTATCAAGTCATTAATCAGGCCTTAAAAGAAACCTATACGGTCGATATTAATAAAGCGACTGATTTTCGTTCGCGTTTAGACCGTGTCTTGATTCATCGTTTTTGGGGATACATTATTTTCTTTATGATTTTGTTGACCATCTTCCAAGTCATTTTTGACTGGAGTAGCATTCCCATGGATTTTATCGATGAAAGCTTTAGTCAATTAAGCGAAGCAACGAAGAAAAACCTCCCGCCAGGTTTATTCACAAATCTTTTGGCCGAAGGCATCATCGCTGGTTTAGGTGGGATCGTGATTTTTATCCCACAAATTGCTTTTCTGTTTCTCTTTATAGCAGTACTAGAAGAGACGGGTTATATGAGCAGGGTAGTTTTTCTAATGGACCGCGGTTTACGCAAATATGGTTTAAGCGGAAAAAGTGTGATCCCATTAATTTCTGGAACAGCTTGTGCCATTCCAGCGGTTATGGCAACCCGTAATATCGAAAACTGGAAAGAGCGCTTAATCACCATTTTAGTGACTCCCTTTACCACCTGTTCTGCCCGCTTACCCGTTTACCTTATTTTGATTTCGCTGGTGATTCCAGAAGGAACCTTTCTAGGAATGGGATATCAAGGCTTGACCCTTATGGGACTTTATTTACTAGGCTTTGTTATGGCCCTATTATCTGCCGCTATTTTAAATAAGGTGTTAAAGATTCAATCCAAAACCTATTTTGTGATTGAGATGCCTAACTATAAACTTCCTTTATTAAAAAATGTGGGGCTTACGGTTTTTGAAAAGACCAAATCCTTTGTAGTAGAAGCCGGGAAAATCATTTTGGCCATTTCTATTTTATTGTGGGTTATGGCTTCTTTTGGCCCTGGGAAAGAGTTCAAAAATGCCAAAGAAATTGTTACAGAAAATTCCATCGGAAAGGATTTCACCGAAGAAGAACTAAACACTGCTATAGCGTCTTATAAACTAGAACACTCTTTTATTGGGATTTTAGGGAAAAGCATCGAACCGGCGATTGCTCCCCTAGGTTTTGATTGGAAAATAGGGATTGCTTTGATTAGTTCTTTCGCTGCAAGAGAGGTTTTTGTGGGTACGCTTGCAACCATCTACAGTGTAGGGAACGACAGCGAAGAAACCATTAAAAACAGAATGGCTTCAGAAACTAAAGCAAATGGAAAACCTTTATTTGACCTTCCCACTGGAGTTTCATTGATGTTGTTTTATGCTTTTGCCTTGCAGTGCATGAGTACCTTAGCTATTGTTAAGAAAGAAACCAATGGCTGGAAATGGCCCATTATACAGTTGTTTAGTATGACCTTGATTGCCTATCTTTCGGCTTTAGCCGTTTATCAAATCTTATCCTAATGGAAGCCCTACAAATTTTACTGGTCGCTGTCGCCGCTGTCTTTGCAGTACGAGTGTTGTATCTAAAGTTTTTTAAGGCAAAAGACGAAAACTGTGGTCCAGATTGTGGCTGCAGCTAAGCATTCATCAAACTTTCAATCTCGTCAACTTCGATAGGAATATTGCTCATTAAATTGAGGGGGGCTCCATTTTCTTGTGTGACCACATCGTCTTCTAAACGAATCCCAAAGCCTTCTTCTGGAATATAAATTCCCGGTTCAACGGTAAAGACCATATTTGCTTCCATGGGCAAGTGCAATAAACCATAATCATGAGTGTCTAGCCCCATATGATGCGATGTACCATGCATAAAATAGCGTTTATACGCGGGCATATCTGGGTTTTGCTTATCAATATCATATTGATCGAGTAAGCCTAATCCGAGTAATTCACTGCTCATGATTTTCCCCACCTCAAGGTGGTATTCTTTCCACAAGGTTCCTGGAACTAACATTTTTGTTGCTTCTTTCTTTACCCTTAAAACGGCTTCATAAACCGCTTTTTGACGGGCGGTAAATTTTCCAGAAACAGGAATGGTGCGGGTAAGGTCGCTGGAATAGTTTCCATATTCTGCGGCGACATCCATTAAGAGTAAATCTCCTGCTTTACACTGGCAGTTGTTTTCGGTATAATGCAAGACATTTGCATTGTTCCCACTGGCGATAATAGGGGTATAGGCAAAACCTTTTGAACGATGACGTAAGAATTCGTGGGCTAATTCTGCTTCAATTTCATATTCCCATACTCCAGGTTGAACAAAATGGAGCAAACGACGAAAACCTTTTTCAGTAATATCACAGGCGGTTTGAATTTGCGCAATTTCCTCTGGCGCTTTGACAGAGCGCAATTGCTGTAAAATAGGATTGCTTTTAGCCACAGCATGGGCAGGATAATTCGCCTTACATTGTGCGATAAAACGATCCTCTCTGGTTTGGGTTTCTACAGACTGTCGATAATGTTCATTTGTATTGAAATAAAAGGTGTCACACTGGGTAGATAATTCTTGAAAGATGTGCTCAAAATCAAAGAGCCAATGAACAGTTTCAATCCCCGTTAATTTTGTCGCTTGCTCTTTGGTGAGTTTGGCTCCCTCCCAAACAGCAATATGAGCATTCGTCTCACGAACAAAAAGAATTTCGCGCTGTTTTTCCTCTAAAGCATTGGGAAAAAGGACTAAGATACTTTCTTCTTGATCTACTCCGCTGAGGTAAAAAATATCGCGATGCTGCGCAAAAGGAAGGGTCGAATCTGCACTAATAGGATAGACATCATTTGAATTAAAAACCGCAAGGCTGTTGCCTTCCATTTGGGCCATAAAGTTAGCCCTTGTTTGTCGATAAAAAGTTGCTGGTAGTGGTTGATAGCGCATGAATTCGTTTTGGTTAAAAATAGGAAAAAACCCCCATTTCATTTCTTGGATAATTGTAAACCTAGAAAAAATTGTATTTTCAATCTAAATTCGACTTCATGAAAGCAATTTTACACTCTTTTTTATTGGCCTTTGGTAGTGTAGTTTTAGCACAAACCTCTGCCACAGATGCGCAGGCCCTTTCTTCTTCTTTGGATTATTTTAAAAGTCTTCAACAAAACTCTGAAGTGAAAAATGTTCCTTTTAAAAACATTGGCCCTAAAGTAATGAGCGGTCGAGTGGTTGCCCTCGCGGTTAACCCTAATGATCCATCAGAATTTTATGTGGCCTATGCCTCTGGAGGTGTATGGCATACCAAATCAAATGGGATCAGTTTTACGCCTATTTCTGAAAATGCTCCCACACAAAACATTGGGGAAATCGCCGTCCATTGGCCTACTAGGACACTTTGGGTAGGAACAGGTGAAAACAATGCTTCTCGCTCTTCTTATGCGGGGATTGGCATGATGAAGTCAACGGATAATGGCGACACATGGACCCTTGCTGGACTAGAGGACAGTCATCATATTGGAAAAATATTAATTCATCCAGAAGATCCTAATCATGTTGTTGTAGGAGTAACAGGTCATTTGTATTCCCCTAATGAAGAACGCGGAGTTTACATCACTAAAGATGGGGGTAAAACCTGGGAACACACTTTATACATCAATAACGAAACCGGAGTGATTGACATGGCAACTGCACCAAATAACTTTGCTATTCAATATGCTGCAGTATGGGAAAAAGACCGTAAAGCCTCGGATTTTGTAGGGAATGGAGAAAATTCAGGGATTTATAAAAGTACCGATGCTGGAATGACATGGAAGCTGGTTAGCGGCGTCGAAACAGGTTTTCCAGGCGGAGAAGGAGTGGGGCGTATAGGACTCGCCGTCTTTGATGAAAACACCCTTTATGCGATTCATGATTCTCAGTTTAGACGTCCAAAAACAGACAAAGAAAAAAGCAATACTTTAACGAAGGACGACTTTAAAAGCATGAGCAAAGAAGTTTTTCTTGCCCTTGAGGACAAAAAATTAAATGCCTTCTTAAAAGAAAATAATTTCCAAGAAAAATACCGAGCTGCCAACTTGAAAAGCAGCGTGCGCAGTGGTGCCGTGGTCCCTAAGGATTTAGCCACCTATTTAGAAGACGCTAATAGTCAGTTGTTCGACACCCCAGTTGTAGGTGCAGAGGTTTATAAAAGCACAGACGGCGGTACCAGTTGGGAAAAAACCCACGAAGGTTATATCGATGATTTATACTATAGTTACGGCTATTACTTTGGACATGTACATGTCCATCCAGAACAAGAAGATAAAATATACATCTATGGCGTACCCTTATTAACCTCAAATGATGGCGGTAAAACCTTTGCGTCTATTGGTAAAGCAAATGTTCATGCTGACCATCACGCCTTGTGGATTAATCCAGAGAAAGCAGGGCACTTGATCAATGGGAACGACGGCGGAGTTAACATTACCTATGACGATGGCGATCACTGGATGAAAAATAATTCGACTGCTGTAGGGCAATTTTATGCTATTAATGTCGATAACGAAAAGCCTTATAATGTCTATGGCGGTCTACAAGACAATGGGGTGTGGAAAGGCACTCATAACGCGATAGACGACGAGCGTTGGCACGCTACTGGACACAATCCTTGGACCTCGATCATGGGTGGAGACGGGATGAAAATTCAAATTGACAACCGCAACAGTGGGATCGTTTATACCGGTTTTCAATTTGGCAACTACTATCGTTTAGATTTAGCTAATAAAAAGCGGGAGGCTATTCAGCCAAAGCATACCCTGGGAGAAACGCCTTATCGATTCAATTGGCAAACCCCGATATTACTGTCTAGCCACAATCAAGACATACTCTATTTTGGTGGGAATAAACTCCACAGATCTTTAAATCAAGGCAACGATTGGGAAACCATTTCAAGTGATTTGACTAAAGGAGGCCGCAAAGGAAATGTTGCCTATGGAACTTTAACAACCCTTTCAGAATCTCCCTTTCAGTTTGGGTATCTCTACACGGGTAGTGACGATGGTTATGTTAACAAAACCATCAATGGTGGTGGGAGTTGGGAACGAATTTCTGATAGCTTCCCACAAGATTTATGGGTAAGTAGAGTTGTTGCTTCGCAACACCAAAAAGACCGTGTTTATGTTACCTTAAACGGGTATCGCTGGGATGATTTTAGTCCTTATGTTTATGTGAGTGAAGATGGTGGAAAACAATGGAAAACCATCGCGGGCAACTTACCTCTTTCTCCAGTTAATGTAATTCGCGAAGATCCTAAAAAGGAAAATATCCTTTATTTAGGAAACGATATGGGGGTATTTGTTTCTTTTGATCAAGGAGAAAATTGGATGCCCTTTGTAGCAGGACTTACCACTGCAGCGGTACACGATCTAGTGGTTCAATCAGAAGAGAATCATTTATTAGTAGGTACCCATGGTCGTTCCATTTACAAGGCAGATATCAGTCCTTTACAAGAAGAGGTCAAAGACTTTAAGCTTTTACCAATCGAGGATATTCGTCATTCGGATAGATGGGGAAGTAGCTATTCAAGCTGGCGAAAAGCTTATATTCCTTTACTAGAGTTAAAAGTGTTTTCAAGCAATGCTGGCAGCATTACATGGTCTATTTATGATGAGAAAAAAACCCTTGTTTATTCAAGTGAACAATCAATAGACAAAGGCTACAATTATATTGATTACGATCTAACTTTAGCTGAAGATCAATTGAACAACTACCAAAGAAAAAACAAAAAGAACCCCCTAAAATCTGCAAAAAATGGACAATACTATTTACCTAAAGGAACCTACACCCTTAGCGTTAAACAAGCCGGACGTACTACAGCGCAAAGTTTTAAAATTAAATAAGAAGGTTCTCCTCTTATTGATTTTAGGACTTTTTGTAAACAGCATGCTTTTTGCCCAAGAGGCAGAACCAGATAGTCTGCCCAGTTGGAAGCAAGAACGAAAACTAGGTGTCTTGATCAATCAATCTAGTTTTGACAACTGGCTCGCAGGAGGGGTGAATAGTTTTAGTGGAACCCTCAATTTTGATTATGATCTTGCGTATCAAAATGAAAAATGGAATTGGACGACGACCCTAGATGCTGCTTTAGGCTATGCTAAAAATATGGGCGATGATTATTTTAACAAGACAGAAGACCAATTAGAAATCAACACTATTTTGCTTCGCAAAAGTGAACGAGACATAAACTTTTCTTCTTCCTTCAATCTTAAAACGCAAAATGCTCCCGGGAATAACTTTATCGAACAAGAGGGAGATATTGAACGGGTTAAAACATCAGGCTTTTTCTCTCCAGCTTATATGCGTTTAGGGGTGGGGATCGCATTTAAAAAAGATGATCTCATTGCACTACAATTCAACCCTTTAAATGCCCGTTTAATCGTAGTCGATCAAATGTTTACCCGCAACCTTGCGGCTGGGGAAACTTTTTTTGGGGTAGCAGCAGATAAAACTACCCGCTGGGAGGCAGGGGCTTCCTTTGCCTTGCAAAGCAAAAGAACAATCGCAAAGAATGTAGTGCTTTCAAATAATTTGAGTTTAGTTGCAAACTATCTTGAAGAATTTAAAAATATTGACCTTGATTTTACCAGTACACTTAACATGAAAGTCAATGAGTATTTAAGCGCTATGCTTGAAGTGCAATTTTTGTATGATGACAATGCATTGGCAGATCTTCAATTTCGACAAGTTTTTGGTTTAGCCGTTTCCTTGCCATTTTAATTGTGTTTAAACAATTAAGGTATTGTGATAAGATTCGTGTTGATCGCTTAAACAGGATTATCGCAGCTAAATTTAGAGTTGTTATAAACTGTGAAAATCAAAGGGAATAATTTCATTCTAACAGCTTTATGCCTTAGTTTTGTTTCAAATAAACTGAATTAAATGAGTACACTAATCAAAACGTCACTGGCTAGAAAATTTGCCATGGCGCTTTCGGGATTGTTTTTGGTTTTCTTTTTGCTACAGCATTTTACCATCAATCTAACTTCTGTTTTCAGTGAAGAGGTCTTTAATGAATTTTCACACTTTATGGGAAACAATCCCCTAGTTCAATTTGCCTTACAACCCGTATTAATTTTTGGGGTGATTTTTCACTTTGTAATGGGCTTTGTTTTAGAAATTCAAAATAGAAAAGCAAGAGCTAGCAAATACGCGTCAAATAATGGCGCAGCAAATTCATCATGGATGTCAAGAAATATGATTATCTCTGGTGCTGTTGTGTTGTCCTTCCTTGGACTTCACTTTTACGACTTTTGGATTCCAGAAATGAATTACAAATACGTTGAGGTACTTCCAGAAAATCCCACGAGATATTTCGAAGAGATGGTTCACAAGTTCGAAAGCCCTGTACGTGTAGGATTATACGTGGTTTCTTTTGGCTTTTTAGCCTTGCACCTCTTACATGGATTTAGCTCTTCGTTCCAATCCCTAGGCGCAAATAATAAATACACTCGAGCAATAAAAGGTTTTACAACTGCTTTTGCAATCGGGATTCCATTAGGGTTTGTCTTTATTGCATTGTTTCACCATTTAACTGCATTTTAATATGGCGACTTTAGATTCTAAAATACCAAAAGGGCCTATGGCCGATAAGTGGACCAATCACAAGAGCCACATCAATCTAGTGAGTCCTGCTAACAAACGTTTAATTGACGTGATTGTGGTAGGAACAGGTTTAGCTGGAGCATCTGCTTCTGCTACCCTTGCAGAGCTAGGATATAATGTAAAAACATTTTGTTTTCAAGATTCTCCACGTCGTGCACACTCTATTGCTGCGCAAGGGGGAATCAATGCAGCAAAAAATTATCAAGGAGATGGGGATTCTACCTATCGCTTGTTTTATGATACCATTAAAGGGGGAGATTATCGTTCGCGTGAAGCTAATGTTCATCGTTTAGCAGAGGTATCGACAAATATTATTGACCAGTGTGTTGCGCAAGGAGTTCCTTTTGCACGTGACTATGGAGGATTATTAGATAACCGTTCATTTGGGGGAGTTTTGGTTTCCAGAACTTTCTATGCTAAAGGTCAAACAGGACAGCAATTATTACTAGGCGCTTATTCTGCCATGAACCGTCAAATAGGGCGTGGTAAAATCAAAATGTACAACCGTCACGAAATGATGGATATTGTTCTTGTTGATGGAAAAGCACGTGGAATTATTACCCGTAACCTAGTCAATGGACAAATTGAACGTCATGGGGCACATGCGGTTGTGATCGCTTCTGGAGGTTATGGAAACGTATTCTTCTTATCGACTAACGCCATGGGAAGTAATGTTTCTGCTGGATGGAAAATTCACAAAAAAGGAGCGCATTTTGCCAACCCTTGTTTTACACAAATTCACCCAACCTGTATTCCTGTTTCTGGAGACCATCAATCAAAGCTAACGTTGATGTCAGAATCTTTGCGTAATGATGGACGAATTTGGGTGCCTAAAAACATTGAAGACGTAAATGCCATTCGAGAAGGCAAGTTAAAGCCAACTGAAATCGCTGAAGAAAACCGCGATTATTATCTAGAACGTCGCTATCCGGCCTTTGGTAACCTTGTGCCTCGCGATGTAGCCTCTCGTGCTGCTAAAGAGCGTTGTGATGCAGGCTATGGGGTAAATAAAACAGGAGAAGCGGTTTACCTTGATTTTGCTTCTGCTATTATGCGTTATGGAAAAGAGCAGGCACACGTAAAAGGTTTAAATGAAAATGACGCTGTATTAGTCAAGAAATTAGGGCAAGATGTTGTGCGTGCAAAATATGGAAACCTTTTCCAGATGTACGAAAAAATCGTGGATCAAAACCCTTACGAAACCCCTATGATGATTTATCCAGCGGTACACTATACCATGGGAGGTGTTTGGGTAGATTACAACTTGATGACCAGTATCCCTGGATGTTATGCGATTGGAGAAGCGAACTTCTCTGATCACGGTGCGAACCGTTTAGGAGCGTCTGCCTTAATGCAAGGTTTAGCAGATGGTTACTTTGTCCTTCCTTACACTATTGGTGACTATTTAGCCAGTGATATCCGTACGGGAGCCATCGATACCAATACCCCTGAATTTGAGGCTGCAGAAAAAGCAGTGAAGGATCAAATCGATGCTTTTGTAAACAACAACGGTAAAAACTCGGTAGATTCTTATCACAGAAAACTGGGGAAAATCATGTGGAACAAATGTGGAATGTCACGTAATGCAGAAGGTTTAAAAGAAGCCATTGCTGAAATTAAAGCCCTGCGTGAAGATTTCTATAAAAATGTTAATGTTCCTGGAAAAGCAAACGAGTTCAACGAACAGTTAGCAAAAGCGGGTCGGGTAGCAGACTTCTTAGAATTAGGAGAATTATTTGCTAAGGATGAGCTTGAGCGAACAGAATCTTGTGGCGGACACTTCCGTGAAGAGTCACAAACTCCTGAAGGAGAAGCCTTGCGTGATGATGAAAACTTTACGTTTGTGTCAGCTTGGGAATACAAAGGAGAACCATCTGAAGCAGTTTTAGTTAAAGAAGACTTGAACTATGAAGAAATTGAAGTAAAAACACGTTCATACAAATAGACCTATGAATTTAACACTAAAGATTTGGCGTCAAGCAAACGCAGACGCTACCGGAAGTATAGAGACTTATCCTATTGAAAATGTATCGCCAGATATGTCCTTTTTAGAAATGATGGATGTGCTCAACGAAGAATTAATTGGTAAGGGAATCGACCCAGTTGCATTTGACCACGATTGTCGCGAAGGAATTTGCGGGATGTGCTCGATGTACATTAACGGAGAAGCCCACGGTCCAGACCGTCTGGTAACAACCTGTCAATTGCACATGCGTAAATTTAAAGATGGAGACACCATCACTATTGAACCTTTCCGTGCTAATGCTTTTCCAGTGGTAAAAGACTTAGCGGTAGATCGTTCAGCTTTTGATCGTATTCAACACGCGGGTGGTTTTGTGAGTGTAAACACTTCTGGTAATACCCAAGATGCAAATGCCATTCCTATTGATAAGCACGATGCAGATAAAGCATTTGATGCTGCAACTTGTATTGGATGTGGAGCTTGTGTAGCGAGCTGTAAAAATGCTTCTGCAATGTTGTTTGTTTCGGCAAAAGTGTCGCAATATGCCCTTTTACCCCAAGGGAAAGTAGAAGCGACAGACCGTGTTTTAAACATGGTAAAACAAATGGACGAAGAAGGTTTTGGAAACTGCACCAATACCGGCGCCTGCGAAGTAGAATGTCCTAAAGGAATTTCTTTAGAAAACATCGCTCGTATGAATCGCGAATATTTATCGGCTAGTTTAAAAGGCTAAGCCCATTTAAAATTAAGAGGACAACCTGCTCATGAGAATGAGCAGGCTTTTTTATGCTTCCATATTACTAGATTAAACTAAAAAGATAGGTAACAATAACTAATAAGGTAAAATGGATTAAGATTATCCTTGGTTTAAGTCCTATCTTATTCTTTGCTTTAAATATCAAGTAAAGCAATCCTAATAGTACAATACTGGTCCAAAAATAGGAAGGGAGACCCATAGCAATACTCGTTTTAATTTCATCACTAGACTTGATTATACCTAATAACGCTGCAGCAAGGCGAAGGACAAAAGCCGAAAGCAAAACATTAAACCAAAAACGAGATGATTTTTTTTTAAGCATTAGAAAGGCCACAAAGCCCTGAAAGAAGGTGAAAAAAGCTTCGCTACCAGAAACCCATGCCTGTTTCCAATTATCCATTATTTTTTTAGGTTGAATCAAATCTATATGGTTGATGTTAAAATTGACAGTATGCCCTAAACTGAGATGGGCCAGAAAATGAACAAGTTCATGAATAAAAAATGTCAAACAGCCTATTAGAATCAATTGCAGAGATAAGGATAGATTTTTATTCATCACAGAAGTATGTTTTCATAATTTTCTAAGGCAACACCACAGCCCAATTCCAATAACTTTTCTTGCGAAAACTGGGTGCTAATTCCCACCACTTCCATCCCTGCAGTTTGGGCAGCTGTAATCCCAGACAGGGTGTCTTCAAAGGCGAGACAGTCGTTAGGGTCAATGCCTATTTTTTCTGCGGCTCGCAAAAAGATTTCGGGATGAGGTTTCCCTTGTGTCACTTGATCCCCTCCAGTAGTACTGTGAAAATAGGAGGTAATTTCCAACTGCTTCAAAGTCAGTTCCAAATTGTTTTGGTCGCCCATGGTGGCTAATCCTAAGGGAATATTTTTTGCCTTGAGTTGTTCCAAAAAAAGATGCAAGCCCGGGAGAGGTTCAAGTAAATGTCCATAAGTATCGCGGTATAATGCTTCTTTTTCATTCCCCACAGCCCTAAGTTCAGCTTTGGTGGTTAGGTGGGGAAAAAAACGAGCCATGACTTCGATCAAAGTGCCTTTATGGTAGTCACGCTCAAAAGTTACTGCATCGATTCCCAGCTTTTTGAGTGCAATAAACTTCATCCATGCTTCGTGATGAAAATGCATATTATCTGTTAGGGTGCCATCCATATCAAAAATATAGGCTTTTGCTGGGGGGAGTTGTATCATTTTGTTGCGTCCATTACTTTTTCAAGGAAGCTAGGCATTGCTTTTGGCTCTAGCCAGCGGGTTACCACCACCATGTTTTCTTTGGGAATGATAATAATAAAGTTTCCACCAAAACCAGCAGCATAGTACATGTCTTCTCCAGCAGCAGCCACATAACGCGAACTGTCTTTATGATTTAGCCACCACAAATAGCCATAACTAGGGTTTGCTACAGAAGGTGTCGTAGCCTTTTTAATCCACTCAGGACTGATGAGTTGATGTGTTTTCCATTTTCCTTTATTGAGGAATAATAAGCCAAAACGTGCATGATCTTCGGTAGAGATAAAGAGTCCACCACCAGAGTGTCCTCCGCCAGAGACAGACTGCATTTTACTTCCGTCGATATTGACCCATGAATTGTTATACCCATACCAGCGCCAAGTGTTCGAAGCACCAATAGGATCCATGATGTATTCTTTGAGTACTTGAGGAAGAGGCTTACGCCATACATTGAGTAAAGAATAGGCAAGAACATTTACCCGAACATCGTTGTATTTAAAATGAGTTCCTGGCGCATATAATTTTCGATATTTCCAATCGTCTATGCCTCCCTCTTTTGGCGGTCGATCCGCCCAATCGTAGCCTCCCCAAAGGTTTCCCGACCAATCAGAAGATTGATTGAGTAAATGGTCCCATTGAATCTGTTGATTGTGATCTCCATCAAAGGTATTGTCCCAAACATTAGGAGCGACTTTATCGCTAGCACGAAAAAAGCCTCTATCTACTGCCAACCCTGCCACAGTTGACAAATAACTCTTGGTGACAGAAAAAGTCATGTCTACCCGTTTGGTGTCTCCCCACTGGGCAACGATATATCCATTTTTAATAATCATTCCCGCTGGGCCAGCTCGTTTTTTGGTAGGACCTAAAATTTGATGATAAGGCTCGTGCGAAAACCCTTTTAAAATAGCAATACGTAAATCGCGTTCCCCGCTATACTCATTTTCTATGGCAAAGCTCACAGCTTTTTTTAAAAGACCTTCATTGAGGTTCACTTGTTTTTCACTCAGGCTTTTCCATTGGGTATTGGCGTCTGGGAAATAAGTAATTTGGCCCTTTACCAGTGGATTGCCTAAGAAGAATATCGCCGAAAAAATCAGAAGAAAATACTGTTTCATAAACACAATTTTTTAATCTTTACTGTAAACGATTAAAGATATGGAATCTCATCTTACACTTAGCGCCCTTCAGACCAATCTTTTTTGGGAGGATAAACCAAAGAACTGGGAACATTTAGGTCATCAAATCGATGGGCTTCCTAAAACAGATCTGATCATTCTACCAGAAATGTTTACCACCGGTTTTAGTATGGAAGCAGAGAAAAATGCAGAATCCATGGAAGGAGAAACCATTCAATGGATGCAGCAGTGGGCGAAGAAAAAAGGTGCTGCTATTGCAGGGAGCACAGCGATTAAAGAAAATGGGAAATATTATAATCGTTTCTTGTTTGTCTCTCCAGACGGAACAATTCAGTTTTATGACAAGCGTCACACATTTACTTTAGCAGCAGAGGACAAGGCCTATGCTACTGGAGAAAACAGCGGAATAATTGACTATAAAGGTTGGAAAATATGTTTACGGGTTTGTTACGACCTGCGGTTCCCTGTATGGGGAAGAAACACATCAGATTATGATGTATTGATTTATACCGCCAACTGGCCACATAAACGCATTGGTGCATGGGATGCATTATTAAAAGCCCGTTCGATTGAAAATATGAGCTACTGCGTGGGTGTCAATAGAATTGGGACAGATGGATCTGATTTATACTATCCAGGGCACACGGCTGTATATGATTATATGGGTGAAAAAGTAGGTTCAACTAAAGCAGAAGAACAAGATCACACAACGGTCATAATGGATCGTGATAAAATGTTACTGGCCCGAAAAAAACTCAACTTTTTAAACGATAGAGATCGCTTTACTATTCAATCGTAAAGGTTTCGATTAAATCCCAATTTGCTCTTAGGGTAAGATAGTCAGCTAAATAAATCACCTCTTCGGGTTGTCTTTTTTCAAGGTAATTGCCTGTATCCCAGCGACCATTTCCATTGACGTCTTTGATAAAACGAATCTGATATTCTTTTGGTCTTAAATACTCCAATTTATAGCTGTTGTCTTCGTTTTGGTTAACACGTCTAATAAGGCTTCCGTTTTTATCAATCAATTCAAAAAAGTAAGGTATCGATTCATCCTTTCTTTCGACGGTTAAAAATAAAGTCCCATAATCTTCTACAGCTCCCGTTTTTACAGAATGAATGATAGTATCGTTTGTTGCACCTAAAAAATCCTTGATCGCGTTCGGTAAAATTTGAATGCGATAGTTGTCCTTTTGAACTTTTTTAAAGTCAAGATAAACCTTATCTTTATTTGGGTCAATAGAACTCGTAAAAGGAACGGCTACAGTATCAATATCAAAGATTTGAATGTATTCGTCGTTTACTTCTGTTACTGGAAGATTACTTTCAATCTTAAGGGTGTCTTTAAAGTGTAAAATATTGTGGTTTTTGGGGAGAACATTAATCATTAAAGAATCTAAGACAGGCTTAAAAGGTTTAATCACCACTGGGCGCATCGAATCTTTTTCTTCCAAAGCGACCACAATAGAATCCAATTCTTTTTGGGGTTGAAACCAGTAGTGTAAGGTATCCGTTTCTCTATCGCGAGTAAAGAAACCTTTGGCATTTTGTTCAAATGCCTCTTCAAAAACAATGTCTTTATTAGTCACATCTCCAAAGTATGCAAACTCTAAATGATGCTCATTTACATAACGAGGCCTTCCCCACTTAAAATTGGTCACTTCTTTAAAGAGTATAGGGAATTTCAAGGAGTCTTGCGGCAATTCAATGGGTGCTTCAAAAAAGCCTATTAAATCCACAAATTGATCGAATAGATAATTTTTCCCTACATCTTTGATGGCAATAAACTCATATTTCCCTGGAGCTAGACTTTGTAAATTGAAGTAAATGCTATCAAGTGTATTTCCCACATGAAATGGCTTTTGTAAATAGATCGTTGAATCGGTATAAGTTGAATCAATCGGATATAAATGAATTGAAATCTGGGATAAAGAACCTAACGCATATGCATCTTTAACAGTCCCAGATAAGTTTAAAGAATCTAAATAATCCCCAGTAGAAAAGGTATAACTAAAGAAGGGTAGAGGATTATTTTCATTGTAGTCTTCTATGGCTTCGCCAAAGTTAAAAGTGTAAGTTGTGTTATCTCTAGGGGCTTCTTCAAAACGAATCTCTACCTTCTTGCTCACGGTCCCTTCGGGAAGGATTTTATACGAACTTTTCTCGATGGGAGGAGAAACAATTAATTGGTTCGCAATGTCTTTTAATTGTATGTATTCGTCAAAAACTAAGACTACCCTTTCGGCATCAAAATTAACTTTATTGAGCGAGGGGTTTGCAGAGACTAACACAGGGGGAATACTGTCTTTTTCTCCCCCACTAGGGGTTCCTCTTTTAGCGCAGTGTGTCGTTGAGACCACCCATAGTATGGCGATAATAATGCTTAGTTTTTTTCGCATATGCTGCAAAGTAACACATAAATCTGCTAATTTCTATAGACGATGGTGGCAATACTCAAGGAAAGATGATCAATTTTAACAAGCAATTTTGAACAGGCTTTTAAGGTGGCTCCTGTAGTTAGAATATCGTCGAGTAATAAATAGTGTCCTTTAGGGAGTCTAATCAGTGGATTAATTCGAAATGCATCTTGAAGAATCTCAGTTCTATCACGGCTGGCTTTTGAAAGTTTTGGGGTGTGTTTAATTCTTTCAAGGAATGTTCCATAATAGGGAATTGATAAGGCTTTTGCTGCACTCTGGCCAATTAAATCAACCTGGTTAAACCCCCTTTTTCTTTGTCGCTTTGGGTGCAATGGCACCCCAATAATCCCATCAAAAGTACACGCTAAACCACTGATTAATCCCGCTAACTTCTGGCCAAAAAAAACACCAATCGCTTTGTTTCCACCATATTTTAATTGATACAGCAAAGATTCAATTAGTGCCATTTCTTCAAAAATATACAAAGAGAAAACCCTGTCGATTTTGAGGTCATTAAAGAGAAGGCGTTTTAAGGGCGAAGGGTGAATTAAATGGAAATAGGTTAAAGGCAACTCGAGTTCACAGTAGAGGCATAAGATCTTTTGACGGGAATTAATTTCCTTTTGACAGTTAATGCATAGGAGCGGGAAAAACAATTCAAATACTGTCTGTAGCAGCCGAAAAAGAGGAACGAACATTTCAAGGCGATTTGGTTCCTCCAAAATACGAAAAAGGGTTATTTTTGCAGCATGACAGATTTTAAGAAGATCATTTCCCACGCAAAAGAATACGGTTTTGTATTCCCTTCAAGTGAAATTTATGACGGGTTAAGCGCTGTGTATGACTATGCACAAAATGGCGCAGCCCTTAAGAAAAACATACGTGACTACTGGTGGAAAGCCATGGTGCAACTGCATAGTAATATTGTGGGCATCGATGCCGCTATTTTTATGCATCCTACCACCTGGAAAGCTTCTGGTCATGTCGATGCGTTCAACGATCCATTAATCGACAATAAAGATTCTAAAAAGCGCTATCGCGCAGATGTTTTAGTAGAAGATTACTGCGCTAAGATTGAAGTAAAAATGGAGAAAGAAGTCAAAAAAGCGGCAAAGCGTTTTGGAGAAACCTTCGATAAAGCTCAGTTCATCTCAACTAACCCACGCGTAGTAGGGTATCAAGATAAAATCAACGCTATCTTAAAACGTTTAGGGCAATCTTTAGAAAAAGAAGATTTAGCCGATGTCAAAGCATTGATTGAAGAATTAGAAATCGCCTGCCCAGAGTCTGGCTCTAGAAACTGGACCGATGTCAAGCAGTTTAATTTGATGTTTGGCACTAAATTAGGCGCTTCTGCAGAGTCGGCAATGGATTTATATTTACGTCCAGAAACCGCTCAGGGGATTTTTGTCAATTTCCTCAATGTGCAAAAGACAGGTCGTATGAAAATCCCGTTTGGGATTGCTCAAACAGGAAAAGCCTTTAGGAACGAAATCGTTGCACGACAGTTTATCTTTCGCATGCGTGAATTTGAACAAATGGAAATGCAATTCTTTGTTCCCCCAGGGACACAAAAAGAATGGTATGAAAAGTGGAAAGAAACCCGTTTAAAATGGCATTTATCGCTAGGGATGGGAGAAGATAATTACCGTTTTCACGACCATGAAAAGTTAGCCCATTATGCCGATGCTGCTGCAGATATCGAATTCAAATTCCCTTTTGGCTTTAAAGAACTAGAAGGAATCCACTCTAGAACAGACTTTGACTTATCTAGTCACGAAGAGTTTTCTGGAAAAAAATTGCAATACTTTGATCCAGAACGCAACGAGAACTATGTTCCTTATGTGGTGGAAACGTCCATTGGACTTGACAGAATGTTCTTAGCGACTTTTTCTTGGGCGCTTCGCGAAGAAACTTTAGAAGATGGGAGTCAACGCACTGTATTAAAATTACCAGCAGTTTTAGCGCCTACAAAAGTAGCAGTACTTCCATTAGTAAAGAAAGATGGCTTGCCAGATTTAGCCCACGAAATTGTCGATAGCCTTAAATGGGAACAAGCGGTTGCTTATGACGAAAAAGACGCCGTTGGACGCCGTTATCGCCGTCAAGATGCACTGGGTACACCATATTGCATTACCGTGGACCACCAGTCATTAGAAGACAAAACAGTGACCCTTCGCGATCGTGATAGCATGAAACAAGAACGTATCGCGATAAAGGAGCTCCCCGCTTATTTAGATGCAAAGCTCAATGTTAAACACTGGTTGAAGAATATTTAAAATCTTCTGCCAATAGAAAAGTTTATTCTGGGATAAGCAGTACCGTCTCGATAGGCATTGTTGTCTGATTCGAGCACAAAATATCGGCCAACCCCTGCATGAATTTCAAATGTATATCGTTTTTGATTGACCCATTTACGTCCAATAAGCGCCCCGCCGGCTAATCCAAAAAAGTCATTTACGCCATAATCGCTAGAATTATTTGCTGCGTTAAAATTTAATTCTTCAGAATAATAATCATATTCTCCAGATGTTAAACTAAGGAAAGGTTGTACAAAAAAGCCTGAATTATGGGCGTTATTTTTTTTAAAATACAACCGATAATAGGGGGAGATTTCGAAGTGTTCAAAACGATAAGCTTCAGAAAACTCATTGTCGAAATTGATGAAAGCAGAGACCCCCCAACTCGATAAATCATCAATAAAACGTTCATAAGACACATCGATTCCTGGAAGCACAATCAATTGAAAAATGTCTAGTCGAACCTCGTGCCTAGTGATCAAGCTGTCTTTGGTTGCTTTATTTTGAGCGTTTATGCTCCAACAAAAGAAAATGGAAAGCAGTAAAAAGGGAAAACTCCTTTTGTGGATTTGGTTGACAACAGTGTTCATAGTTTGTAGATTAAAAGATTATGTGCATTATAAAGATAGAGAACAAATTGGTAATTTAGTTACGATGAAAATTATTTCTTATAACGTTAACGGAATTCGCGCTGCGCTTAAAAAAGACTTTGTTCAATGGTTAAAAGCCGCTAACCCAGATGTGGTTTGCCTGCAAGAAACCAAAGCCATGCAAGAACAAGTTGACATGACAGAAATTGAAGCCTTAGGCTATCAACACTATTGGTTTTCTGCTCAGAAAAAAGGTTATAGTGGAGTCGCGATTTTAAGCAAAACAGTTCCTAATAACATTAACTATGGTACTGGGATTGATCATATGGATTTTGAAGGACGAGTAATAAGAGCTGACTTTGATACTTGTTCTGTGATTAGTCTTTATCTCCCTTCTGGGACAAATACAGATCGTCTGGAATACAAGTTTAAATTCATGGACGACTTCAAGGAATATATCGATACTTTAAAACAAGATTTTCCTCAACTTGTGATTTGCGGGGATTACAATATTTGCCACGAAGCGATTGATATTCATGACCCAGTTAGAAATAAAAATGTCTCTGGCTTTTTACCACAAGAACGAGAATGGCTAGATAACTTCTTAAAAAGCGGATTTATTGATTCTTTTCGTCATTTAAATCCAGATCCTCATCATTACAGTTGGTGGAGTTATCGCGCTAACGCTCGCGCTAATAATAAAGGTTGGCGAATCGATTATGCGTTGGTTAGTGCGCCTTTGAAAGAAAATATTTCCCGTTCTTATATCTTACCAGAAGCCCATCATTCTGACCATTGCCCAGTTGTGGTTGAATTAAGTTAAACGAAAATAATGTAGATGAAAAAACTCCTTCTTTTATTGATTTTACCCCTGTGCACAAGTTGTGTTTCCTCTAAAATCTTTAACGAAATAGAAAGTCGATATGCTACCCTAAAAGGGGAAAATGCGGTTTTAGAAACAGAGCATGACCAACTCATTAAAAATTATGATTCATTGCGTTATCACTATGGAGAACTAGTGGAGCAATATGAAAAGCAAAGCCAAATTTTAGCAACGACTTCTGGAACTTTAGCAACCTTGCAAGATGCATACACCGCTTTAGAGCAAAACAGCAATGAAGCGCTGCAAGCGAGCATAGAAAAAAACCGTGGGCTTTTAGAAGAAATTCAAATTAAAGAAGGCGAACTTCTCTCAGAAAGAACCCGCCTGGATTCTTTACGTAATGAATTGTCTTCTAGAATTAGTAGAGTAGAAGAACTCGAAGGCTTAATCGCCGACAAAGAAGCCTTAATGAGTACTTTAAAAAATGCCCTCGCAGATGCTTTAGTTAGTTTTAAAGGTAATGGTCTTTCTGTAGAGCAACGCGGGGGGAAGGTTTATGTTTCCATGGAAAATAAGTTGTTGTTCCAGTCTGGAAGTTGGTCTGTAGCAAGCAATGGAAAACAAGCCCTCAAACAGTTAGGAAATGTCTTAGCGACAAACCCAGAAATTGCTGTTTTGATTGAAGGACATACAGATTCTGATCCCTATATTGGGAATGATAATTTAAGTGGAAACTGGGACTTATCGACTAAAAGAGCTACAGAGATTGTCAAATTATTATTAAAGAACAACAGTATTAAAGCCGAAAATTTAACCGCAGCAGGAAGAGGGCAACACCAACCTTTGGCAACAAATAAAACCGCAGTTGGGAAAGCAAAAAACAGGCGAATAGAAGTTATTTTAACACCAAAATTGGATAAAATTGCCGCCTTGCTTGAAGGTGTGGAAGACTAAATCATTTATGAAATATACTGTATTACCCTCAACAGACATTAAGGTCTCAAAATTGTGTTTAGGGACCATGACTTTTGGAAATCAAAACACTGAAGCTGAAGGCCATGCCCAGATGGATCTTGCCCTTGAAAGAGGAATTAACTTTTTTGATACCGCAGAATTATATCCTGTTCCTGCTAACGCAAAAACCTATGCCCAAACTGAACGCATTATTGGGACATGGTTTAAGAAAACACGAAATCGCGATAAAGTTGTGCTCGCCTCAAAGATTGTGGGAGGTGGAGCGTATACCGCCCATATTCGCGATCATGATATGTTTAGCCCTAAACATTTACGCGAAGCCCTAGAAGGAAGTTTAAAGCGTTTAAATACTGACTATCTCGATTTATATCAGTTGCACTGGCCAGAGAGAAAAGCCAACTTTTTTAGCGTTCGCGGCTATAAAGGACATCCAGATAAAGATCCATGGGAAGATAATTTTGAAGCCATTCTAGCAACTCTTGCAAAACTAATTGAAGAAGGGAAAATCAAACATATTGGTTTGTCAAATGAAACGCCTTGGGGTATTCACCGTTGTCTGCAATTAGCCGAAAAAGGTTACCCAAAAATGATAACGGTTCAAAATCCCTATAGCTTACTCAATCGCTTGTTTGAAGTAGGAAATTCAGAAATGTGTATGCGAGAAGGAATGGGCTTGCTGGCTTATTCTCCGCTAGGTTTTGGTCGTTTAACTGGTAAGTACCGCAATGGGATGCCAGAAAACTCTCGTTTTAAACTCTTTCCTAATTTAGCCCGCTTCAATGGAGACAACAGTATTTTAGCCACAGATGAATACTATAAAATCGCGCAAGAATTTAATCTTTCGCTTACCCAAATGGCCTTAGCTTTTGTTACCAATCGACCTTTTGTTACCTCAAATATTATTGGGGCGACAAACCTTGAGCAGCTAGAAGAGAATATAGCGTCTGTCGATGTTGATCTTTCAAAAGAGGTGTTAAAAGCGATAGAGGCAGTACAAGAAAGAATCCCTAATCCAGCACCATAAAGTTATTTAAGATTCAAGTCAAAGAGTTGTAATAATAGAATTAGCTTATCTATCATAAAATTGCGGCTAAAAGCGATTTAGAAAATTCTGTTTGTGGATTGTGATAAAGTGCATCTGCTTCATTTTCTTCAACAATGCAGCCTTGATGCATCACAATAATACGATCAGCCATATGTTTGACGACATTCAAATCATGGGAGACAAAAAGGTAAGAAAGCTTCAATTCTTTTTTGAGGTGATTTAACAAATTCAATACCTGTGCTTGCACAGAAATATCGAGTGCTGCCACACTTTCGTCACACAATAACACTTTGGGTTCAACCGCCAGTGCTCTTGCAATCACGACGCGTTGTCGCTGTCCGCCAGAGAGTTGATGCGGGTAACGATTACTAAAATCTGGGGAGAGGCCTACCTGTGTTAAAAGGGCTGTAATTCTTTCGCTTCGCTCCAAAGGAGAAAAGTTTGTATGTACGATCAAAACTTCGTCAATCGCCGCAGCAATCGTTTTTAAGGGATGAAGTGCCGCATAAGGATCTTGAAAAATAAACTGTATGTCCTTGCGCAGTTGTTTGATCTGTTTTTTATTATTTTCCTCGATTAAGGTGTCTTGCCAATAAATCTCTCCGCGATTCGCTGGATCGATAAAAACAAGGGCTTTAGCTAAGGTTGATTTACCACAACCTGAAGCGCCTACTAAACCTAAGGTCTCTCCAGGATAAAGGTCAAAGCTAATGTCTTTAAGCGCTAGTGTTGGCCGTTGTTGCTTACCTAGTAAAGAGGGATTTAAATAGCTTTTTTCTAGTTGTTTTGCACTTAATAAAGGAGCTTGTTTGTATAGTTTTTTGTGCTGTTGTTCTCTTTCTTTTTGGGCAACAATTTGCGGTTGAAAATCTCCATGAGAAAAATCACTTAAAGTGGGCAATTCTCGCAGGCGTTGATCTTTTGGGGGTCGGGCATTGAGTAATCCTTTTGTATAGGGGTGCTGGGGGTTTTGAAAGAGTGTTTTTGTACGAGCTAGTTCTACAATTTTTCCAGCTTGCATCACGGCGATGCGATCGGCTAGATTCGCGACTAAAGACAAATCGTGTGAGATAAATAAAACACTCATTTGAAATTCGTCTTGCAGTGATTTGATTAATTCAATGATTTCTTTTTGGACTAGGACATCTAATGCAGTTGTAGGCTCGTCTGCAATCAAAAGTTTTGGCGCGCAAAAAAGCGCCATAGCTATCATGATGCGTTGCTTTTGACCGCCGCTCAATTGATGTGGGTAAGCCTCATAAACACGTTCAGGATCAGGTAATTGTACATGGGTAAGTGCTTCAATAACTTTGGCCTTAAGGGCCTGCTTAGAAAGATCATTAGATAGATGTTGCCGCCCCAGTTCTTCGATTTGTTCGCCGCAACGCATAGAGGGATTGAGCGAAGATTGTGGCTCTTGGAAAACCATTCCTAATTCATTTCCGCGAAGTTTTCCCCATTCTTTTGAAGTAAGTGCAAGCAAATTGTGATTGTCAAAATGGATCGTACCACTTTCAATTTGGGTTTGTTTTTTGGGTAATAACCCCATCACAGCTTGAGCGGTGACAGATTTCCCGCTACCAGATTCTCCTACAAGGGCGACAATTTCGTTGGTTTGAACGTTTAAATTGATGTCCGTTAGAATGCGATTCCCGCCGATAGAAAGGGATAAGTTGTCAATGGATAAAAGTGCTGCATCTACTCGCTTAGCCATACAATTTGGTTTTCCTCCAATAAGGGTTTATTTAAGAAAGTTAAAAATACTTGGGCTAAAGTTAAGACGTCTTTTTCGCAATAACGTACAATGCGATCAAGGTTTTTTTCTGTATAATAAACGCGTGCAACATCACTGCCATCGATATCATCTTTTGGGGTAGGGATTCCAAAAATTTCAGCTAATAAAGCCAAAGAGGTGTAGTGCTTATAGTCCCCAAATTTCCACAATTGGAGGGTATCGAGATGCTGTACCTCCCAGGGTTTTTTCCCAAAGAGGTTAAGGATTTTAGGGAGGCTAATTCTGTGAATTACCATACGTCTTGCGATATAGGGAAAATCAAACTCTTTCCCGTTGTGGGCACAAAGCAAGTGGGATTTTAAATAATAATGTTTGTCGCAAAGATGTTTAAACTGCAAGAGAATGTTTTCTTCCTCGCCAGCAAAACTTTTAATTCTAAATTGTTTGTTGTTAGGAGCATTTGTGTCAAAAAAACCTACAGAGATGCACACAATTTTCCCAAACTCTGCCCATATTCCTGCCCTATCATAAAACGTTTCAGGACTTTGATCTTCTTTGCGCTGATAGGCTGTTTTTTGTTCCCACAAGGCTTGTCTTTCAGGCGACAATCCATCGTGTTTTTGTTCCTCTGGGACGGTCTCGATGTCCAGGAATAAGATTTTTGCTAAATCAAGGTTGCGTAACATTTGCTATCATTTCAAAACCTTCTTGTATATAGTCGTGGAAGCTTTGTGGTCCAAAACGGTCTTTCTTTGGTCCTTTTTGACGTCCTAAACGCACAATGATCAAGTCACTTTCTGGGAAGACGATAATATACTGCCCCAGGTGCCCACGCATGGCATAACCGTTTTCATCCTTGTATTGAGCTAGCCACCAGCCATAGCCATATTCTGGGCTGTCTTCAAATCGCGGTTGGGTACTTTTTGCAATAAAGGCAGAGTCGAGTAATTGCTCGCCATTCCACTTTCCGTGGTCTTTATATAGTTTTCCCATACGGGCAAAATCTTTTGCATTTGTCGCAAAACAACAATAGGCTTTTTCCATGCCATTTTCTTTGCTGTCTACTTGCCATAAAGCATCTTCCACGGCACCCATAGGTTGCCAAAAGTTTTCAGAAAAATAACTGCTTAAAGATTGTCCCACAGCCTTTTTAATAACCATCCCTAAGAGTTGTGTTGCGCCGCTGTAATAGACAAAGCCTTCTCCTGGGGGAGTTACAATTTTTCGATTTAGCATTAGCTTATCTAAATTTGGCGTGATATACGCCTCCATCATTCCATTGATAGAAAGGTCGTATTTCTCGTTCCAGTCTAGTCCAGTTGACATAGAAGACAAATCTCCCACGGTTAAGTCTGCGGCTAAACCTTTGCTAAATTCGGGATAATAATCGCCCACTTTTTGATCTAAACTTTCGATATGCCCTTGATCAATGGCTTTTCCTAACATGGCAGATACAAAGCTTTTTGCAACAGAAAATGAATTGCTCTTGGAAGTATCAGAATAATCTTGATAATAAGATTCGTGTAACAAACTGTCTTTGTGAATTACTAAAAAGGCAACTGATTCATACTTCTTATGCACTTCAGTAATTTTATTTGATAAAGGGATACTGTTGTACTGTGCGTGTTTTGGCCATTCTTCTGGGCTATTTGACGCTTTTACTACCGCATTATCAAAGTATTGATAATCCTCTAAAAAGGCTGTATCTCGACCTGTTTTAATGGCTTGCTTAGCTGCAATAAAGATAAAATTGTAAGGGCTAATGTAAAGTACAAGTAGAAAGAGGAGGATAGCTCCTAAAGTGTAACGCAAAATTTTTTTCATAGTAATACCGTTTTAAACGGTGTATCAAATTAATCTCTTTTGGACAGGGAAGCCTTCGGTTTCAAGTAAAGTCTCTTTTCTGTCTAATCCTCCAGAATAACCTACCAGTGTACCATCACTGCCAATTACCCTATGGCATGGGATAGCCACTAAGATAGGATTTTTTCCTATAGCTGCAGCGACAGCTCGAACGGCCTTTGTATTCCCATAAAGGCGCGATAATGTTAAG